>Ga0209517_10005863_pt1 | contig 15442 bp, 13 predicted proteins | sample PeaSoiMetSII2010_FD_187695 | JGI IMG/M metagenome (GOLD analysis project Ga0209517, IMG submission 187695) | Peat soil microbial communities from Weissenstadt, Germany - SII-2010 (SPAdes) (version 2) | ecosystem: Environmental > Terrestrial > Soil > Wetlands > Peat | place: Germany... | reverse complement strand
CGCAGAGGTCGCAGAGAAGAGAAGAGAAGAGAAGAGAGACAGAGGTGTCCGATCGTAAGAACCCACCCTTCGCTGAGAAACGCGAAGGATGGGGCACCCTCAAGTACTGGGAGCGGCGACATAGAAAAGCGAGCCAAGACTATTCGTAGCGGAGGGCTTCGACGGGGTCGAGGCGGGCGGCTTTGATGGCGGGGTACATGCCGAAGAGGAGGCCGACGCTCATGGAGACGCTGACGGCGAGAATGATGGACCAGAGCGGGATTGAAGAGGGGAGAGAGGGAACAGCGAGGTTGATGAGCAGGCTGATGATGCCGCCGAGGATAACACCAATGACGCCGCCGGAACCGGTGAGGACGATGGCTTCGGTGAGGAATTGCCAGATGACGTCGCGCTTGCGCGCACCGATGGCGCGGCGCACGCCAATTTCGCGGGTACGCTGAGTGACGGACATGAGCATGATGTTCATCACGCCGACGCCGCCGACGAGAAGGCCGATGGAACTGATGACGGAGATAAGGAGAGCGACAGAGGCAGTGATCTGGCGGAACTGATCGGCGATCTCTTGAGCGCTGGAGATGCCGAAATTGTCCGGTTTGTCGAAGGGAACGTTGCGGCGGCGGCGGAGGACGGCGCGAATCTGGTCTTGGGCTTCGGACATGTGGCCTTGAACGGCGACGGCGCCGACCATGACCTCGTCATCTTCGGGATTGTGTTTGCGGTAGGTACGATAGGGAACGAGGACGGCTTTGTCTGCGGACGGATTTCTGAGGAACGTGCCCTTGCGGGGCTCAAGGACGCCAATGACTTCGTACGTGACGGTGTCAATGAGGACGGGTTTGCCGACGGGACTGCCGTCGGGATAGAGCTTTTTGGCGATATCCGGGCCGATGACGGCGACATCGGCGCGGTGAGCATTTTCAGCGTCGCTGAAGAAACGGCCCTGCTGGGGGCGAGAGTTGAAGACCTCCTCGTCCGCGGGAAGGGAGCCGTGGTAGTCCACGCCGGAAATTTCCTTGCCGAGATAACGGGCGGTGACTGGCGCGCGTTGCTGGCCGCCTCCTTGAAAGCGCGGGAAGAGGCTGGCGCTGACAGCACGAACGGCGGGGCAGAGTTGCAGGATAGCTTCGGCGTCTTCGAGGACGAGCGGGCGGCGGGCGCGCTCTTCCGGGGTGAAGCGGCCGGTGTGAATGCCCGCATCCCAGCGGAAGATGAACAAGGTGCTGGTGCCGTAGTCGCTGAGATAGGCGTTCACATCGCCATAGACGCCGACTAGGATGGAGACTACAGAGAGTAGCGCGGTGATGCCGATGACAACACCGAGGACGGTGAGGAAAGAGCGCATCTTGTTTTCGCGCAGGGTGGTGAGGGCCATGAAGACGTTTTCGCTGATGTTCATGCGCATGGACGTGGCCCCCTTTCCTACATTTCCTGGCGCAAAGCTTCGATGGGCTGCAACAGAGCGGCCTTGCGCGCGGGATAAACGCCGAAGAAAAGACCGACACAAGTGGAAAGAATTTCCGCGATGAAGATGGCGCCGATGGGGACGCGCATGGGGACGGAGGTAGTGGCTTTGACAAGGGCGGCAATGGCGTACGAGACAAAGACGCCCATGGCGCCACCGACGGCAGCCATGAAGGAGGCTTCGACGAGAAACTGGATGAGGATGTCGCGGCGGCGCGCGCCGAGGGCTTTGCGGATGCCGATTTCGCGAGTGCGCTCGGTGACGGTGGCGAGCATGACATTCATGATGACGACGCCGCCGATAACGAGGAAGACGGAGACGACGCCGATCATGGCGGTGGCGATGACGCCGGTGAGATTTTTCCAGAGGTTCATGAGCGTGGCGGAATCGAGGATGCCGAAGGAATCGGTTTCGTTGGGGCTGAGATGGCGGCGAGCGCGCAGGAGGACGCGGGCTTCGTCCTGAGTTTCTTCCATCCATTCGGCGCCCCGGGCCTGGATATTGATGGCCATATCCAGATGAGTGCCATAAATCTTGAGGAAGGTTTCGATAGGAATGTAGGCGAAGTTGTCCTGGGACTGGCCGAAGACGGTGCCGAGGGGCTTGGCGATGCCGACGACGGTGAAAGGGCGGCCATCAATCCAAACTTCGCGGCCGATGGGGTCAACGTAGGGGAAGAGCTTGGTGGCGAGATCGTTGCCGATCATGACGACCGTGGCGCGGCTTTTGTCGTCGCCATCGGAGATGTAACGGCCCTCGATAGGCTCCTCGATATCAATTTGGCCGATGTTGGCGGTGACGCCACGGACGCTGGTGTCCTCGATGCTTTGCGAGCCGACGCGGACTTTGCTGGAGGTGCGAACTTCAGCGCCGACACGCATGGGAAGCTTGAGCTCATCGTGAAGGGCCTGGAAGTCTTCCCAAGTGATGATTTTGTTGCGGCGTGCGGCCTTGACGAACTCCTCGACGTCGGTAAGGAGCGGGAAGCGAGCGACGAGGAAGACGTTGGAGCCGAGATTGGCGACGCGATCGGCGATGTAGCCGTCCACGCCGGAGATGAGGGCGACAACAAGGATGAGGGTGGAGACGGAGATGATGATGCCGAGGAGCATGAGAAAGGAGCGGAGCTTGTGGGCGCGAATGGTCTCGAGCGCCACACCGATAGGTTCACGCAGGGGAAAGCCGTGGGGCATGCAGAGGTGTCCTTAAGTAATAAGTACGCACGAGATGGGGGGAAGTTTCAAGGGGGAAGAGGGTATGAGCGAGCAGGAGGCAAGGGAAGTAAAGGAGGCAAAGGAGAGGAAGGCCTCACCCCTGAAGGGGTGAGCTACAGGAGGTGGGGATTAGTAGGAATGGTTGTGGGCGGCGGGGGACAGAGATGAATTTGTGTTGATGGTAGAAAGGAGCTGGACGGCGATGCCGCGGTTGCCGTCGGGCAGGATTTCAATGCGGGCAACCTGGCCGAGGTACTCCAGATCGTGAGGCTCGGTGGGAAAGTGATAGGGAAGCGTGACGAAGACGCGCATGCCTGCACGATAAGTTTGGTTTTTGGAGAGGAAGTAGATGCCGTCGCGGGAGACGTTCTTGGTGGTGGCGGTCTCCTCGAAGTGGGCATCGTGAGGATCAGACGGGCGCACCTTGAGAGGCTGGCCGATGCGAATGCGGCGGCTGCGCCGACGTTCCTGCTGTCTGATTTCCCGCATGTAAATATCAGAACACGGAAACGGGGTTAGTCGTCCGGGCATGTGTCGAAACAAGTATGATGGTGGTGCGGGGACGTGACGGGAGAGTATTTTAAGTAGCAAGCGCTGGGTGGTGGTGAGCGATGCGATTGGGCGCGTTGAATTGCAGCTTGTCGGCGGGGCTTGCGGTTGTAAAAGCGGCGGCGAGGCGTCGCAGTCCAAAGCATCCAAGACGTGGAGATTTTGCCGCGATCCCTCCACTTCGGCCCGCAAACGACGCGGACCTGCGGTCGGGACGACAACGAGTTGCTGGGTGCCGAACTAGGGCGCAGCGTGGTGCGCCCCTGGGAGGGCAAACCACAAGAGCACAGTCCCTTCGACGCTCAGGGCAAGCACGAATGACTGTGTCACAAGCGGAACCCAAGACCCAGGCACACACTCCGTGCCTGGGGCACCCTCCGCAAGGATTCGGTATGCGATGAAATGAAATGGTGCAAAGGCAGGAAAAACCCAAGAGCGAGAGGGTGAAAGACGAATCGAAGAATGATGCGTCCAAGGAAATAATTGGAGTGTGTGTCTGGGAAGTGGGGGCGACGGCGTTTCCAGAAGGGCACTCTGATAGAATCACTGCGGAGTTTTGGGGACATTCCTTGGAGAGGACACTTATGCGCTACTTGGCGATGTTGCTGGCGTTGTGCGTGGCAGGTGTGGGCGCGTTTGGGCAGGAGGCGTCACCGGCGGCGCCGCCGAAGGAGTTGCCGAAGCTGGAGTCGTTCAGCACGGCGATTGCGAATGCGGGCGTGAATCCCTGCGACGATTTTTATGCGTACGCAGACGGAAAGTGGATCGCGGCGCACCCGATCCCGGCAGACCAGGTGGCTTGGGGCGTGGGAAGCCCGCTGGAGCTTTGGAATGAGACGGTGCTGGTGAAGACGCTGGAGCAAACATCGGCGGACGACCCGAAGCGCACGGCGAACGAGCAGAAGGTGGGGGACTATTACTTTGCGTGCATGGACACGAAGACCATTGACGCGCACGCGGCGGAATGGCTGAAGCCGGAACTGGAGCGGATCGCGGCAATCAAGTCCAAGCAGGACATCGCCGAGGAAGTGGCGCACCTGCACCGCACAATACCGGGGGCGGCAGAACTCGGAGACAACCAGACGAATGCGGCACTGCTGGGGTATTCGGGCCAACCGGATTTTGCGGACGCTTCGCACAATGTGGCGTCGATCGACCAGGGCGGGATGGCGCTACCCGGGCGGAGCTTCTATCTGGACCAAGACGACAAGGCGAAGGAGATTCGGACGAAGTACGTGCAGCACGTGACGAACATTTTTGTGCTGGCGGGAGAGAAGCCGGAGCAAGCGAAAGGCGATGCGGCGACGGTGCTGGCAATGGAGACGGAACTGGCAAAGGGCGCGATGGATCCGGTGGCGCGGCGAGATCCGAAGAATCTGAACAACCCGATGACGCTGGCGCAAGTGAAGGCGCTGACGCCGTCGTTCGATTGGGATACGTACCTGAAGCTGGTGAACTCTCCGGCAACGCCGCGGTACATCGTGACCTCGCCGGACTTTTTCAAGAGCCTGGAGGCGATGCTAAAGGCGCACTCGCTGGAGGAATGGAAGACGTACCTGCGGTGGCAGATGCTGCACGGAAACGCCATCGCGCTGAGCGAGGGATTCGTGAAGGAGAATTTCGATTTTTACGGGCGGACGCTGTACGGCGCGCAAGAGATTCAGCCGAGATGGCGGCGGTGCGTGCGCAACGTGGATGGAAATCTGGGCGAGGCGCTGGGGGAAGTTTACGTGAAGCGGGCGTTTCCCGGGGAGAGCAAGGAGCGCGTGCTGCGGCTGGTGAAGGATATCGAGGCGGCGCTGGCCAAGGACATCGAGGCGGCGGACTGGATGGCGCCGGAGACGAAGAAGCAGGCGCAGTTGAAGCTGGACGGAGTGCTGAACAAGATCGGGTACCCGGACAGTTGGAGGGACTACTCGTCGGTTGCGGTGGGGCGCACGAGCTTTCTGCAGAACCGGCAACACGCCGCCGCGTTTGAGTTTGAACGCTGGGTGGCCAAGATCGGGCAACCGCTGGACCGCACGGAATGGACGATGACGCCGCCGACGATCAACGCATACGAAGACCCGCAGAACAACACCATCAATTTTCCGGCGGGAATATTGCAGCCGCCATACTTTGAGACCAGCCAGGATGCGGCGGTGAACTACGGCGCCATCGGGGCGGTGATCGGGCACGAGACGATTCACGGGTTCGACGACGAAGGAAGAAAATTCGATGCGAAAGGGAATCTGCGCGATTGGTGGACCGCGAACGATGCGAAGGAGTACGAGGCGAAGGGAAAATGCATTTCCGACCAATACACGCAACTGGTGCCAGAGGCGGGGCCGGACGTGAAACAGAATGGGCTAATGACGCAGGGCGAGGATACCGCGGACAACGGCGGGCTGCACCTGGCGCTGCTGGCATTGCAAATGGAGTTGGGGCGGGAAGGAAAAAGTTTGAATGACAAAGGGACGGACGGGTTCACGACGCTGCAGCGGTTTTTCCTGGCGTATGCGTTCGCGTGGTGCGAGCAGTACCGGCCGGAGTTGATCCGCACGTTGGTGCTGACGAATCCGCACTCGCATCCGAAATACCGGGTGAACAATGTGGTTTCGAATTTTCCGGAATTCCGAGAGGCGTTTGGATGCCACGAGGGGCAGAAGATGGTGCGGGTGAAGTATTGCCGGATATGGTGAGGGGAAAAGAGCGGGGGGACGATAACACAGAGTTCACAGAGGACGCAGAGATCGCGGAGAAGAGAAAGGCAAGAGAGATTCCTCGCTCCGCGGACTCCGCTCGGAATGACAATTTCTCACATGCTGCCAAGATGGGGTCGAGCGGTGCTCGACCCCTACAAGGGCGAACCCAAGAGCACAGTCAGGAATGACTGTGCCACAGGGCGAACCCAAGAGAAAGGCGGCGGGCAGAGGCGGAATAGTCGTGGTGCCCCGATCCCTCCACTGCGCGGCCCGACGCGCCAGAATGCGGCGCGAAAAAGAAAGCCGGGCCGCTCCGGTCGGGATGACATTGCGTTCTGCCGGGATGACAAGTCGTTGCATTGTGTTGGGGCGGCAAATCAGTAGAACCTGCCGAGATGGGGTCGAGCACCGCTCGACCCCTACAAAGGCAGGACAACCCCAAGAGCGGATCGCCTCCCACATAGGGTGACCAGAAGGCTGGGAGGGCCGGTAACTGATGGGAAAAAGTCCTGTTGCCAGAAGCAGGTGAAAAAGGGCACAATCTCTTCAAGCAGGCCGGTCATGTCCCCCCGGTGAATGTGAAGCACGATACGTGCGAGTGCGCGCCGATGCGGCTGAACACAGCGATCCCGGGTTCCCTGACAAAAGGTAGAGGAACGCTCCTCTGCAGCGTTGTGGGATTTTTGTTGTCGGGGCTGGTGTGTGCGAGTGGTTTGCACGCGCAGGATCCGGCGGAAGCAGCGCGGCAGGAAAAAGAGCGAAAGGCCGCGGAGGGGAAGACGCCCCACCATGTTTATACCGATGACGATTTGAAGCGCGCGAAGATCCTTACACCGGAAGATCAGGCCAAAGTTGCGGCGCGGAAAAATAATCCAACAGAAAATAAAAAGGAGCAGGCGAAGGGAGCCGGCGAGAGCGCGCCGGGAGAAGAATCGCTTGGAGGAGTGGCGCGACGGTATCGAAAAGAGAAAGCGGAGCGGGAAGCGGCGCGGGCCACCGGACAGGGAGAGCGTGCGCAATTTCCGATGAAGCTGCCGGAAGCAACGATGGCGGCACCGAAGATGCCGGTGCAGCCGAAGACGGAAGGGCGAGCGGCGGAAAGTTCGCCGAGACGCGCGGAGGCGGGGCGCGTGTCGCCGTTTGAGCCGCGGCCGTTGCGTGGAGTGCCTTCGAGCGGAGCGGTTGCGCGCGTGGGGCCGAATGCGCCGCGTGAGCCGGGAACGAGGGCGCTGAGAGTGGAACCGGAAGCGGCGAACGGGAATGCGGCGTTGGTGCCGCGCAAAGTGGAACGAGGCGATTCGTGGTGGAAGCTGGCGAAGGTTTATTTAGGGAGCGGGGCGCGGTGGCAGGAACTGCGCGGGATGAATCGGGTTGAGGCGAGACCACCAGAGTTGTTGTTGCTGGGGAGCACGGTGCTGGTGCCGGCGGGAGTTGTGGTCCATGAGGCGCAGGTGGCGAAGAGTGTGACGGTGCAGAAGGGCGATACGTTGTGGGGATTGGCGCGGGGGCATCTGGGGCGGGGCGCGGCGTGGAAGTGCTTGGCCGAAGCGAACCCGGAGTTGGGGGCGCCTGAGAGGTTGCGGATCGGGCAGAGTATTTTGTTGCCGGTGGAGGATGCGGGGAAAGCGTGTGTTGCCGGCGTGACGGGGAAAGTTAAGAACTGAGATTGGTCCTGCCTGGTAATTGTGAATCCGGATTAATCATTTGAATGCAGAGAGAAAGAAGCCGGGAGTAAGCCGGTCTGGGGACCGGGGTGTCCAAAAACAGACCCAAGTGAAAAGATAACGCAGAGGCGCTGAGGACGCAGAGACTCGCAGAGAAGAGAAAGGCAAGAGGGATTCATCGCACAAAAAGCGTGCGATGGAAAAGAGAACCTCGCTCCGCAGACTCCGCTCTGGATAACGGGAAGCGTACGATCGTAAGGGCCCACCCTTCGCTGGAAGACGCGTAGGATGGGGCACCCTCAAGTACGTCGGCTGGTGGCGTAATGGGGAAGCCAAGAGCACAGTCTCTTCGCGGCTCAGGCCAAGCAGGAGTGACTGTGCGACAGGAGTGGGGCGGGCGCTTGTCAAAGAATGGCAGGGGCCGTAGAGTGGAGCGACTGCGGAAAGAATTGACGGGAACTTGGGATGACCCGCGGAAAACGCAAAGACGCGGCGGCGGCGCATAAATCACAAAACAAAAGGCGGGTTGCTGATTTGCCGAAAAAACCATCAGAAGTGCGCCGAAGAAAACCATGAAGAATCTGGTGAAGAAGACTGTGAACAGAGCGCTGAAGAAGCGGGAGAAAAATGCGCGGCGGGAAGAGGCGGGAGCGTGGTTTGAGAAGTTGGTGGGAGTGATGGCGCGGCTGCGGGCGCCGGGCGGCTGCCCGTGGGACCGCGAACAGACGCACGCGACGCTGCGAACTTATTTGATTGAAGAGGCGTACGAAGTTCTGGATGCTTTGGACGGCGCAGACGATGTGAAATTCGCGGAGGAGTTGGGGGATCTGCTGCTGCAGGTGGTGTTTCATGCGCAGATGGCAGACGAAGAGGGGCGATTCAATATTGTCGATGTGATCCGGAAAATTTACGAAAAAATGATCCGAAGGCACCCGCACGTGTTTGGGGAAAAGCGGGCGAAGGACGCGGCGGAGGTGCTGCGGAACTGGGAGATCATCAAGAAAGAAGAACGGCGGGAAAAGGGAGCGGTGGAAGAAGAGGCGGCGCAGAGCGTGCTGGATGGCGTGCCGCGGAGCTTGCCGGCGCTGCTGGAAGGATACCAGTTGACACGAAGGGCGGCGCGGATCGGGTTTGATTGGGAAAACGTGGGAGGGCTTTTCGAGAAGCTGCAGGAAGAGACGGAAGAATTGCGGCAGGTGTTGGAGAAGCGCGGAGGCAAAGAGATCGAAGGGGAAGTGGGGGATATTCTGTTTGTGGCGGTGAACCTGGCGCGGTTTTTGAAGATTGATCCGGAAATTGCGATGAAGAAGGCCAGCGGGAAGTTCAACAAGCGATTCCGGGAGATGGAGCGGATGGCGCGGGAAGAGGGAACGACGCTGGCGGAAGTGCCGCGAGGGAGGATGGAGGAGTTGTGGGAGGAGGCGAAGGGGAGGGAGTCGAGAGTTAAAAGTTGAAAGAGAAGAGAAAAGCCTACGCAGAGATCGCAGAGGACACAGAGTTCGCTGAAAAGAGAAAAACCAACCGCAGAGTTAACAGAGGGGCCGCAGAGAGAACGGAGACAGCGCGAAGAATCGTCTCATGGCTGAGGACACGGAGAGTACAGAGAAGAGTGGAGGAGAGAAAGGCGAAGAGGGATTTCTCACTTCGCGGACTCCGTTCGAAATGACGGGCCTTGCACTACGGGAGAGGACGAGCGTGGGGATTGAGATACGGAAGTGCGGAACGGTGGAGGAGTTCCGGCGGTGCGTGGAGATTGAGCGCGAGGTGTGGGGCGAGAGCGATCTGGAGACGGAGCCGTACCTAACATTCGTGCTGGCGAACCAGACGGGCGGGCACGTGCTGGGAGCGTTCGACGGCGAATTGATGGTGGGATTTACGATGGCGGTGGCAGGCTTGCGGAGTGGCCTGGCGTACCTGCATTCACACATGACGGGAGTGATTGCGTCGCACCGGAATCGCGGCGTGGGGCGGCTGCTGAAACTCCATCAGAGGGAAGAAGCGCTGGGGCGGGGGATACGGCGGATTGAGTGGACGTTTGATCCGCTGGAGACACGAAACGCGCATTTCAATTTCAACCGGCTGGGAGCGATTGCGAGGAAGTACATAACGAATTTTTATGGACTGACGACGAGCACGCTGCACCGGGGATTGCCGACGGACCGGCTGCTGGTGGAGTGGTTATTGGAATCGCGGCGCGTCGTGGCAGCGATTCAGGAGTTGGCGCGCGATGCGGTGGAGGCGCCGGCAAAGATTCTTCTGCCGGCCGAGCTGGAGGAGTGGAAGAAGACGAACGATGCTCGGCTGGGTGAGGTGCAGGCACAAATGCGCGGGGAGTTTTTGGGGTGGTTTGCGAAGGGATATGCGGCTACGGGGGTACGGTTCGCGGCGGGAGGAGTGGAGTATTGTTTGGCGCCGTGGAGTGATTTTTGAGAAGAAAGATATCAGTGATCAGGTATCAGCGATCAGGAAGAAAGAAAAGAATTACGCAGAGTTCACAGAGGACGCAGAGTCCGCAGGGATGGGCGGAGAAAAGAATAGGAAGATGGAGAGGAGCTGAGGCGGGATGCGATTGCGGGAAGTGACGCTGCGAGAGATACGGATGAGGCTGGTGGCGCCGTTTGAGACCAGCATGGACCGTGTATCGGAGCGGCGGATTATTTTGCTGGAAGCGGACGTGGATAGGGTGAGCGGGTGGGGCGAGTGTACGGCGGGGGAAAATCCGTACTATTCGCCGGAAGATACGGAAACAGCGTGGCACATCCTGAAGAATTATTTGTGGCCGATGATGAAGGGGAAGGAATTTGAGTCGGCGGCGGAAGTGTGGGGTCTGCTGGAAGAAGTGCGCGGGCACACGATGGCGAAGGCCACGCTGGAGACGGCGATATGGGATGCTGAGGCAAAGCTGAAGAATGTGCCGCTGTGGAAGCTGCTGGGAGGCGTGCGGGAAGAAATTCCGTGCGGCGTGTCGATTGGGGTGAAAGAGACTCTGGAAGAACTGGTGGCGGCGGTGAGGACGGAATTGGCGGCGGGGTACCAGCGGATCAAGATCAAAATCAAGCCAGGGAAGGATTTGTTGCCGGTGCAGCGGCTCCGGCAGGAGTTTCCGCGGATCAAGTTGAGCGTGGATGCGAATTCGGCTTACCGGAAGACGGATTGGCCGCTGCTGAAAGAGCTGGATGGATTTTACCTAATGATGATCGAGCAACCGCTGGGCTGGGACGATTTGTATGGGCATGTGGAGGTGCAGAAGGGTTTGCAGACGCCGATTTGCCTGGACGAGTGCATCCGCACATACGAGCAGGCGGAGGCGGCGATTGCGTTGGGGGCGTGCAAGATCATCAACATCAAGCTGGGACGCGTGGGGGGATATCACGAGGCGCGGCGGATACAGGATTTGTGCGCAAGGAAGGGCGTGCCGGTGTGGTGCGGAGGAATGCTGGAATCGGGGATTGGACGGGCGCACAACATTGCAATGTCCACGATGGAGAATTTCACGCTGCCGGGGGATGTGAGCGCGAGCAAGAGATACTGGGTGGAAGATGTGATCGAACCGGAGGTGGAGGTGACAGCGGCGGGAACGATCCGGGTGCCGGGCGGCGCGGGGATCGGGTTTGGGGTTAGGAGAGATCGGATCGAGAGGATTACGGTGAGGAAGGAGAGGCTGCGGTGAGGAAGAAAGAGAAGAGGGACGGTAACACAGAGGTCACAGAGGACAGCGGCGAAGAGGAACCCCAAGACCCGGGCACACACACCGTGCCTGGGGTAGACGGCACCCGGTAGAGAAGGCAAGAAAAAGCAGATCCCTCCACTGCGCGGCCCGACGCGCCAAAATGCGGCGCGGAGGAGAGAATCGGGCCGCTCCGGTCGGGATGACATTTTTGATTGGGCGGCCCAACCCAAGAGCACAAACAGGAGTGACTGTGCCACAGGCCGCGCAGAGAAAAGAAAGAGGGACGGTAACACAGAGATCACAGAGGGAAGAGCACAGAGGGGACAGAGAAAGACGAAGAGAAGAATAGCGCAGAGCGCACAGAGGACGCAGAGTCCACAGAGAAGAAAAGACCAAGGAAAAGAACGGCCGGGGCGTTCGATCGTAAGCGTTACGAGAACGGAACTGGTGTGACGCGGGCACTCCCCAGTGGCGCTAATGTGGAGCATAATTTGGTGTTATGACACACACACTCGAAGAACTCATTCCTGATTACATACAAGGGCTGGCGGCCTACGTTCCCGGCAAACCCATCGAAGAAGTCGAGCAGGACCTGAAGATCCACGCGGTGAAGCTGGCGTCGAACGAAAACCCGCTGGGCCCGTCGCCGAAAGCGATGGCGGCGGCGCGGCAGGCGCTGGGCGAGGCGAACTGGTATCCGGACGGCGGAAGCAAGCGGCTGCGTGAGGTACTGGCGGTGCGGTATGGCGTGCGCGCGGAAGAAGTATTTGTGGGGCTGGGGTCGAGCGAGATCATTGATTTGGCGTCGCGGGTGCTGCTGCGGCCGGGGCTGATGGGGATCACCAGCGAAGGGTCGTTCGCGCTGTTTGCGATTGCGATCCGGGCAAGCGGCGGGAAGCTGGTGCAGACGCCGATGCGGAATTACACATTTGATCTGGACGCGATGGCGGCGGCGGTGACGCCGGAGACGCGGGTCATCTATATCGCCAATCCGAACAACCCGACGGGGACGGCGTTTGGCGCGGCGGAATTCGACGCGTTTCTGAAGAGGGTGCCCGGGGACGTGCTGGTGGTGCTGGATGAAGCGTACACGGAATACGCGGAGCGGCGGGACCTGCCAAAGGCGATGGAGATTTTCAAGGAGTACAACAACCTGCTGACGCTGAAAACGTTTTCAAAAGTGTATGGATTGGCGGGATTGCGGATCGGGTACGGAATCGGGCACCCCACGCTGGTGGCGGAGATGAACAAACTGCGCACGCCGTTCAATGTGACGAGCGTGGGACAGGCAGCGGCGCTGGCGGCACTGGATGATGCGGAACACGTGCGCCGGTCAGTGGAGATGAATCACACGGAGCGGAGACGGCTGCTTGAGGAATTGCAGAAGAGCGGGCTGCAGCCGGTGGCGAGCGAGACGAATTTCCTGTTTGTGCCGCTGGCCGGGATGGATGCGAAGGCGATGTGCGACGAATTGCTGCATGAAGGCGTGATCGTGCGGCCGCTGGCTTGGATGGGTTTCCCGAACGCGATACGGATTTCGGTGGGGAATCCGGAAGAGAATTCCGAACTGCTGGCGGCGATCACGAAAGTGATGGCGCGGCGAAGGCCGGTGACGGCGCCGGTGTCGTAATCGGAATCCCTCGCAGGATCGTGAAGAGTGCGCCAATTGAGATCCTTCGGAACGCAAACTACGCGCTCCTCAGGATGACAGTGTATTGCGATGTTCGAAAAGCGGACAAAACCGAATCCAATGAGAAGCCCGGGCGGCGGCTTGGGCTGGGTATACAAGAATCCATGAAAATATATTTGCCGGATGGGATGAAGATTTCGGGCGATCCCGTTGCGGAGCTTTTGCGCGCGTCGAAGACGATTGCGGTGGTAGGACTGTCGGGGAATCCCGCGCGGCCAAGCCATGAAGTGGCGGCGTATCTGCAACGGGCGGGGTACCGGATCATTCCGGTGAATCCGAACGAGAGGGAAGTGCTGGGAGAGAAGGCCTACGCGCGGTTGGAGGACGTGCCGGAGAAGGTGGACATCGTGGATATTTTCCGGAGGCGGGAAGAGGTGGGGGCGGTGGTGGAGAGCGCAATTGGGATAGGAGCGAAGGTGGTGTGGATGCAGTTGGGGATTGAGGATGGGGTGGCGGCAGAGAAGGCGCGCGGACGAGGGTTGGCGGTGATCGAGGATGCTTGTTTGTTGGTGGAGGATCGGAGGAGGCGGAGGTGAGCGGTTAGTTATAAGTCTTCAGTTTCAAGTAAGAGGTTGGGTGGCGCGGCTGGGTTCGCGCCGTTTTTTTTGGGGGGGGACGGAAGGAGAGAGGGTAGAAGGAGAAAAGATTACGCAGAGGTCACAGAGGACGCAGAGTTCGCAGAGAAGAGAACCCCAAGACCCAGGTAAAAAATCGAACCTGGGGCACCCGACTGCTAGAAAGGGAAGACTTGGAGGTTGCGGCGGCCGGGGAGGACGATGGCAAGGAAGCGGCCGTCGCGGGAGAGGCCGAATTCGCGGACGGTGATGCCGTGGAGAAGGATGCGAGGCGTGGGCTCGGCGATGGGGACGGATTGCCGCGGGGCGTAGGCGACCAGGGGAGGAATCGAGAATTCCGCGAGGTCGGCGGATTTTTTTTCGAGGGTGCGCTTGAGGTAAATGCGGGTTTCATCCGCGGACCACTGGAGAACGCCGAGGCCAACGCGGAGGCGGGCGACTTTGTTGGGAGCGGCGAGGTCGCGAACTTCGAGGACTTCCTTGTCGAGATAGTAGGCGACCTTGGTGCCCGAGGGAGAGAGGGAGAGGCCGCCCGCGAAGGACTCGAGGGTGGCGACCTCGGCGGTGTCTTGCGAGAGGAGATCGAGACGCTGGAGGCGCGCAGGGCCATCGAGGTTGCGGTTGCGTTCGACGGCGATGGCGGAATTGCTGCCGGAGAGGCGCGCGGCATCGATGAAGGTGCGGCCTTCAAAGGCTTTTCCAGCGGGACCAGTGGACATGTTGAGATACTTCATGGAAAAGAGGGCGCGGGGGGTGACCTCTTCGGTAAGGAAGATGAGGTTGGCACTATCGCGAAGCCACAGGGGATTCTCGGCGTTCATCACGAGGGGCTCCTTGCCGCCGGGACGCAGTTCGTGGCCGGAGTCGTCGAGGAAAAGAAGAGCGCGGGCCTCGTCGGCAGGGCCGCCCTCGGGATCCGCGGTGATGGTGTAAAGCTGCACGGCGAGGATGTGGCCGTTGGGGGACCAGGAGAAGGATTCGACAAGATAGGTGAAGGGCTTGTCGCCGAGAGTGAATTTTTCGCCGGTGAAGAGGCGGCGGCGCTTGCCGCTGGTGTCGAGGAGGAAAATGTCATCGCGCTGGAGGTCGTACTTTTTTGCTTTGTAGATGCGGCGGACGGAAAAAGCGACGCGGCCATCGGGGGCGTAAGCGAACGAGGTGACATCATCGTCGACGTTGACGAGGGGCTTTTCGAGGTTTTGGGCGCGGGTGATGGGAAGGGGAGTGAGAAGGAATAGAGTGACAAGGACGAGGAAAAGGCGTGAGAGGAATCGATCTCTGATCGGAGCCCAAGAAAAGAGAGATTCCTCACTCCGCGGACTTCGTTCGGAATGACGGGATTGCATATACTGCGAGAGGTTGTGGACTGTCTTGACGCTCATGATTTGGGGTCACGCGAAAAGCAGGTTCCTCGCTCCGCAGACTTCGCTCGGAATGACAAAAATGTTTACGCTCTGCCGAGATAGGGTCGAGCAATGCTCGACCCCTACAAGAGCGGAGCGACCCAGGCTGAAGCTTCCAGTGTAACGGGAGCGGGGGGATATTTCGACTGGAGCGAATTTCATCGAGTGTGGTCAGCCTTTTCCGGTGGCGCGAGATTTCAGTTTGCGAATCTCGTCCAGACGCAGACGCAATCTTTGTTCGAATCCCTGGTCTGTAGGTTGGTAGTATGTGCGGCCGGAAAGGTTGTCTGGGAGGCAAGTCATGTCGGTGAGCTTGTCGTCAAAATTGTGGGCGTATTTGTAGCCTTCGCCATAGCCGATGTTTTTCATGAGTCCGGTGACGGCGTTGCGGAGGTGGAGCGGAACGGGATCGGCTTCGGTTTTGCGGACGTCTTCTAGAACCTGGCCGTAAGCGGTGTAGACGGCATTGGATTTCGGGGCGAGAGAAAGATAGACGACAGCTTGCGCGAGAGCGAGATGCCTTCAGGCGCG
>Ga0209517_10005861_pt1 | contig 15442 bp, 13 predicted proteins | sample PeaSoiMetSII2010_FD_187695 | JGI IMG/M metagenome (GOLD analysis project Ga0209517, IMG submission 187695) | Peat soil microbial communities from Weissenstadt, Germany - SII-2010 (SPAdes) (version 2) | ecosystem: Environmental > Terrestrial > Soil > Wetlands > Peat | place: Germany... | reverse complement strand
GGATTCATGGTCGGCCGCGACGCGGAGTGGAGCGGGATCATCAAGGCGGGCGCGAAGATGGTGAACGCCGTGTCGAATTCCGTGGTGCCGAAGATTACGGTGATCGTGGGAGGATCGTTCGGCGCCGGCCACTATGCGATGTGCGGGAAGGCGTATGATCCGCGCTTCGTGTTCGCCTGGCCGACGGCTCGCTACGCCGTGATGAGCGGCGATTCGGCCGCGGGAACCCTGGTCGAGATCAAGCTCAAGCAACTCGAACGCGACGGCAAGAAACTCAGCGAGGAAGAGCGGAAGGAACTCTACGAATCGGTGAAGCGCACCTACGATGAGCAAACCGATCCGCGTTACGGCGCGGCCCGGCTCTGGATTGACAAGATTATCGATCCGATCGAGACGCGGGAAGCCATCACGGAGGCGCTGGAGGCGGCGGCGCTGAACCCGGACGTGGCGGAGTTTAAGGTGGGAGTCTTACAAACGTGATTCACCACGGAGACACCGAGACACGGAGCAAACTTCTTCATGAAGAACTCACCGAGCGCGTAATTGGCGCAGCGATCGAGGTGCATCGTGCGCTCGGTCCAGGTCTTCTCGAGTCCGCCTACGAAGAGTGCCTGTGCCACGAGTTCCATCTTCGAGGAATCTCTTTTGAGAGGCAAGTCCCGCTCCCGGTGGAATACAAAGGCGTCAAGTTGGACTGCGGCTACCGGCTAGATCTCGTCGTGGAGCGAGCACTCGTTCTCGAAATTAAGTGCCTGGAACACATTCTCTCAGTTCATGAGGCGCAACTTCTTACATACTTGAAGATGAACGGCAAGCGGGTGGGCCTGATACTGAATTTCAATGTGCCCGTCTTGGCCCGAGGCGGAATTGTCAGAAAAGTTCTTTGATCTCCGTGCCTCCGTGTCTCCGTGGTGAAATGATTGTCTGATCCAGTCAAACTGATCGAGTGTCCGCGGGATGCCTGGCAAGGGCTGAAGGGGGTGATCCCTGCCGATCTGAAGGCCGATTATCTGAAAGCCCTGATCAGCGTGGGGTTCAAGCACATTGATGCGGTCTCGTTCGTGTCTTCAAAGGCCGTGCCGCAGATGGCGGATTCGGAGCAGGTGCTGAAAGAACTCGATCCTCCCGATGACGTCGAGATCATCGGCATCGTAGTGAATGAGAAGGGCGCGCAGCGTGCGATCGAGACGCAGGCAGTTTCCACGTTGGGGTTTCCCTATTCGATTTCCGAAACGTTCCTGCGCAAGAATCAGAACCAGTCGCCTGAGGAGGCGCTGGACGAATTGGAGACAGTGGAGAAGAGAGCCGATGATGCCGGGCTCGACGTGGTGGTCTATATCTCGATGGCGTTTGGCAACCCGTATGGCGACCTGTGGAATCCAGACGAAGTGATCGAGGCGATCGCCCTGATGGAAGTGGAGAATCTGCGGATGATTTCCTTGGCCGACACGGTCGGAATGGCCAGCCCGCAGCAGATCAGCGAACTGGTGAGCGCTGTTCTGGCCAAGTACGACTACCTCGAGATCGGAGTGCATCTGCACAGCCGGCCAGAATACGCTGCCGAGAAGATTCTGGCTGCGTACGATGCAGGTTGCCGGCGCTTTGATTCCGCCTTGGGGGGGCTGGGCGGGTGTCCCTTTGCGCAGGACGCTTTGGTTGGTAACATCCCGACGGAGAAGGTCATCGAAGCCCTCAGCCAGCGAGGGGCGGAGTTGCCGCGCCTGAAGCCGCTGGATTCGCTGTTGAAGGCAACGGAAGGAATCGGCGCGAAGTTTTCTGCCTCACACGCAGCAGATTAGGTTCTTGCCGCGGATTTGCACGGATTATCACGGATTTGTCAGATGCTTTGAATTGGATCAGTGAAATCCGTGGCGGTTGTGAAAAATGAACTTCAACACGATACAGCTCGCATACGACCCGGGCTTGGCAACCATCACGCTGAATCGGCCCGAGAAGCGCAACGCCATCAGCTTCGAACTGATCGAGGATCTGCTGCGCGCTCTCGATGAGGTAGCGAAGTCGGAAGCGATCGTTCTTATCTTGACCGGGGCGGGTAAAGCATTTTGTTCGGGGATGGACCTGGACAATCTGAAGGCTCTGCTTGGCCGGTCGCCAGAGCAGAATCTGAAAGATTCGCGGACGATGGTCCAGTTGTTTCGCTCGCTGTACGAGTTTCCGAAGGTCACGATTGCAGCAGTAAACGGTGCGGCGATCGCGGGCGGGACTGGACTTGCGTTGTTATGCGATTTCACGCTGGCGGTTCCGGAAGCGAAGTTCGGCTACACCGAAGTGCGTATCGGCTTTGTGCCGGCGATCGTCTCGACATTTCTTTTGCGGCAGGTAGGCGAGAAGCAGGCGCGCGACCTGCTGCTGTCGGGGAGGCTTTTCGGGACGGAGGAGGCAGTGCGCTTGGGCCTCATCAACGAAGTTGTTGCGCCGGAGAAATTAATGATTCGGGCGCGCGAATTGGCGGCGCTGTTGATGGAGAACAGCCCGGCATCGTTGCGAGCCACCAAACAGCTGCTGACCGATCATGCACGCGCTGAGTTGGACGCACAGATTGAAGCGGCTGTGCGCGAAAATGCGAAGATTCGTACGACCGCCGACTTCCGCGAGGGGATTACGTCATTCCTGGAAAAGCGCAAACCGGTGTGGACGGGAAGATGAGCTCGAACAATCATCCCATAATGAATGAAACCCGGCTGCGGGTGCGCTACGCCGAAACCGACCAGATGGGAGTGGTGTACCACTCCAACCATCTGATCTGGTTCGAGGTTGGGCGCGTGGAGCTGATGCGGCAACTGGGATTCTCTTACCGTGACATGGAGCGCGAAGATGGCCGCTTCATCGCCGTCGCCGAGGTCAAGTGCCGTTACCGCGCCCCGGTGTATTACGACCAGGAAGTTGTGGTGCGGACCAGGTTGAAGAACGTGCGCGAATCGGTGGTGGTTTTCAGCTACGAACTGCTGCAGGCCGATAGCGGAAAGTTGCTGGCCAACGGTGAAACCACGCATATCGTCACCGATTTGAATATGAAGGTTGCTCCGCTGCCGGAGAAGTATTTGAAGGCCTTCCGCGACGCGATGGGGAAGTAGGCCGTGATTCTTGTCATTCCGAACCGGCGCGAGCCGGTGAGGAATCTGCTGCGCCAGTGGATTTCTCAAGGACTTCAACTTCCCGGAAATGACAAGCGCCGTGGATTCGAATTGAACGTCGGAAGCAGGATCTCCGTGACCGCATTACACATCAACGGAAACGATCTCACCTTGGAGGCCGTCTTTGAGGTCGCGGCCGAACACCGCGCTGCTCTTCTTTCTCCCGACGCCCGCGAGGCAGTGGATCGGGCACGCGCGGTGGTTGACGAGATTGTCGCCAGCAACAAGGTGGCCTACGCCATTACGACCGGCGTGGGCAAGCTGAGCGATGTGCGCATCGCCGGCGACCAGATTCGTGAACTGCAGGTCAATCTGGTTCGCTCCCACGCGGCCGGCGTCGGAGAGCCGCTCGCGGTCGCGGAAACGCGCGCCATGATGCTGCTGCGGGCCAACTCGCTGGCCAAGGGTCATTCCGGCGTGCGGGCGGTGGTCATTGACACGCTCTGTGAAATGCTCAACCGCGGCGTCACTCCGCTGGTGCCTTCGCAGGGCAGCGTGGGCGCCAGCGGCGACCTGGCTCCGCTGGCGCATCTGGCGCTGGCTTTGATCGGCGAAGGCGAATGCCGCGACGAAAAAGGCGTGTGCATTCCCAGCGCGGAGGCACTGAAGCGTGCACAAATCAAGCCGCTCGTGCTCGAGTCCAAAGAAACAATTTCCCTGATCAATGGCACGCAGGCCATGCTGGCGGTGGGCACTCTGGCTCTGCTGGCGGCGGAAATACTGGTAGACACGGCCGATGTACTGGGCGGGCTGACCTGCGACGCGCTCCTGGGGACGGACGCGGCGTTCGACGAGCGCATCCATAAGGCACGCCCTCATAGCGGACAAGTGAAGAGTGCGGCCAACCTGCGGCGCATGCTCGCCGGCAGCCAGGTTCGCGAATCGCACCGTGAGTGTGGCCGCGTGCAGGACGCTTACTCTCTTCGCTGCATCCCGCAGGTGCATGGCGCGGTGCGCGACACGCTTGCCCACTGCCGCGCCGTATTTGAAACCGAGGCCAACTCAGCGGTCGACAATCCTCTGGTTTTCATCACCGACGCAAAGAAAGCTGAAGGCGACGTCATCTCGGGCGGAAACTTTCATGGCGAGCCGCTGGCCTTCGCATTGGACTTCCTGGCCATCGCGCTGAGCGCGCTGGCTGGAATCAGCGAGAGGCGCATTGAGCGGCTGGTGAATCCTGCGCTCAGCGAGGGCTTGCCGCCATTTCTGGCTCCCGGCGCAGGATTGAACTCCGGCTTCATGATGGCGCAGGTGACGGCAGCATCGTTGGTCAGCGAGAACAAAGTCCTCGCGCATCCTGCCTCCGTCGACTCGATTACCACCTCGGGGAATAAGGAGGATTTCGTCTCCATGGGCATGACGGCGGCGCTCAAGCTCAAGCGTATCGTTGGGAACGCGCGCAACGTGCTGGCGATCGAGGCTATGGCGGTCGCCCAGGCGCTGGATTTTCTGGCTCCACTGAAGGTCTCGAAGCCGGGACAGGCAGCACACGCAGCGATCCGTTCGGTGTGCCCCACGATGGAGAAAGATCGGGTTATGTACAACGATTTCGCAAGGATTGCCGAGTTGATTGCGAGCGGGAAGCTGGCGGAAATACTGCGTTAGATATTGGGCCTCGATTTTGACCGCGGATTCAAACCGATGAAGACCCTGACGGAATACCTGAAGTTTCACACCAAGACACACCGCGCTTATGTGCACATCACGCCGCAGGTGGAAGAGATTGTCCGCAAGAGCGGCGTGCGCGAAGGCATGGTTCTGGTTTCAGCCATGCATATTACGGCTGGCATCTATGTCAACGACAACGAAAGCGGCCTGATCGAGGACATTGACCAGTGGCTGGAAGGTCTGGCGCCGTTTCGCAAGGAATACAAGCATCACGAGACCGGCGAGGACAACGGCGACTCGCATCTGAAGGCGCTGCTGATTCATCATGAAGTGATCGTCCCCATCACTACGGGCAGGCTCGATCTGGGCACGTGGCAGCGGATCTTTTATGCCGAATTCGACGGACAGCGGGACAAACGAGTGATTGTAAAGGTTATGGGGGAGTAACGAAGCAGTGCAGCGGAGCTACGCTCCGCCGGACAGCCGAGGGCGGCTGTCCCCACATGGGCAAGTAGGCTTCCCGAGCATCTGAATGCAGCAACTGTGGGTTTTGCTCTACGCCCTGGACTTTACTTCAGAGAACGCTGCGCTGGCCTCCGCGTTTCCCAACCCCGGTTTCAACACCAGGAATGGACCGATCACCAGCACGTCCATACGCGTACGCCGGAAGCAATCAATGGCCTCTTCCGGTGTGCAAACAATCGGTTCATTCTCATTGAAACTGGTGTTGAGGATGACCGGAATCCCTGTCTTGCGATGAAAGGCCGAGATCAGATCGTAGTACATCGGATTCTCCTCTCGCGTTACCGTCTGCAGCCGTCCGGAGTCGTCCACGTGATTCACTGCGCATAGACTCTTGCGCTTTTCCGGGCGGATTTTGTACACGTGCAGCATGAAGGGCGAAGGGTGATCGTGCTCGAAATACTCGTGCTGATAGTCGGCGAGGATGGAGGGTGCAAACGGACGGAACCACTCGCGGTGCTTAATGCGGGCGTTGAGTACGTCCTTCATGTTGGGCAAGCCGGGATGAGCCACGATCGAGCGATTGCCGAGTGCCCGCGGCCCCCACTCCATTCGTCCTTGAAACCAGCCGACCACATTGCCTGCGGCAATTTGCTCTGCTGTTGCTTCCAATAAGACGGCCCGCTCCAGCTTGCGAAACTGCAGACCCGCACTCTCCAGCGATGATTGAATGCGCGACTCGGAGAACTCCGGTCCCAGGTACGCATCTTTCAATTCATGGCGGCGGGGTTGTTTGAGCACAGAATGGCAGGTGTGCAGAGCGGCGCCAATCGCCAGACCTTCATCGCCCGCGGCCGGCTGAATGTAGGTGCGACGAAACGGCGTGAGATCGAAGATCTTTCCGTTGGCCACGCTGTTGAGCGCGCATCCGCCGGCCATGGCCAGATCGTCGAGCGGAACACGACTGTGCAATTGGTTCATCAGATGGAAGAAGATTTCTTCGAAATGATGTTGCAGGGCGAAGGCCAGGTCCATGTCGCGCTGTGTGATTTCGCTGTACGGACGGCGCGGTTCGCCAAACAATTTCTCCATGCGCTCGGAAAAATGCCGAGCCAGACGAACGGTTCCGTCCGGCAGGACCTGCATTCCCTGATTGCTGCCCAGCGGCTTGAAGTAGCTAAGGTCGAGCTGGAAGCCTCCATTCTTAGCGGTCACGACTTTGCTGATCTGGTCGCAATACGTTTCTTTGCCGTACGGAGCAAGGCCCATGACCTTGCCTTCATCGCCGTACTTGAGGTAGCCGATGAATTCGCAGATCATGGTGTAGAGGCTGCCCAGCGAGTGGGGCAGGAAAACGCGGTCGAGCACCTCGATTTCGCCGCCTTCACAGCGTGCCATCATGGTGGAGACAAAGTCACCGGAACCGTCATAGCTGAAACCGGCAGCTTTCTCCCACGGCGAACAGTAGTAAGCGCTAGCGATGTGGGCAATGTGGTGCTCGAGATGATGCTCGCGAAAACGAAGCTGGGAGAAGTCGGCTTCCAGCGCCTTGGCCAAAAGCGAGCGCACATCGCGCATGGCCTCTTTACGCTGGCGGAGGCGAATGAAGTTCAGGATCTTTGCCGGATTCGCCAGGGCGTATTGCACCTTCTTGGCGAGGTTTGCGTCACTATCCTGCCCGACGGCAACGTGGTCAATGTCCGAGATCTTCGCGCCGATGGAATCGAGGCAGGCCTTTACGGCGAGCGCGGGGAAGCCGCCGAAGTGCTTGTGCCGGTTGAGGCGTTCCTCAGCGACGGCGAATTTCACTTCGCCGTCGACCACGATCGCGGCAGAGGCGTCGGCGTGAAACATGTTGAGGCCCAAAATGAGCATGGACTAGCTTCGTCTCCTCTTGCTGTTGGCGATTGGCTGGATCATTCGTTCAGACTGGAGTTTTCGAATGTAGTCTCGTCCGTGCATAGGTGTTGAAGGACTTGCTTCATGCCGTGGCTGTTTCCCGGGGAGCAGGCGCTTCCGTCTCAAATTTCCGCGCCCCACCGTCGAGGAACGTCTGCATCCACAATTCCAGCGTCAGGAATTGCCAGAGCTGCATGGACCAGTCTTGCCGTCCGCTGCGGTGTTCATCGACGAACCGCCGCACTGCTTCGGGGCGAAAAAGGTTCCGCTGCCGCAGCTGCGCGGGCGAAAGCAAGTCGTCCACCATTTCCTTGAGATCGTGAGCCAACCAATAGTCTACCGGAGCGGCAAAGCCTGCCTTGGGTTGCTGTAACACCTCGTGCGGCAAAATGTCTCGCATGGCCCGGCGGAAGATGTACTTCGTGGTCGGCTTCATCTGGCCCTTGAGCTTGAGTGTAGGCGGGACGTTCCACGCCACGAATTCGGCCAGTTCACGGTCCAGAAATGGAACTCGCACCTCGACCGACGACGCCATGCTCATCTTGTCGTTATAGGTGAGGTTCAGACTCGTCATGAAAATCTTGGTGTCAAGGTAAAGCATCTGATGCAGAAAGTCGGCGTCGCCGACGCGTTCAAACGCTGCGCGGTGACGGCACGCCGGATCAGTCGCCGTGACTTCGTCCGCTAGTTCAGGAAGGTAGAGCCATGCTTTCTGGCCTTCGTCGAGATAAGTGCAGTTTGTAATGAAACGATCAACGGGGTTCAGCGATGCGCTGCGCGCCATTTTCTTCGCCAAGCGCAATCTTCCCTTCATCGGCGTACCACGCAGACCAGGCAGCGCTGCCAGGGCCGCCTCCGTCATGTGGCGCGCGGCTGATGGCAGGCGCCGGTAGGCCTGGGCCCAGTAATGCGCAACGTGCTTGCGGTATCCGGCAAACAGTTCGTCGCCACCCACGCCAGAAAGCAGGACGGTCGCCTGCTTGCGCGCTTCACGGCACACCAGATAAGCAGTGATGATGGCGGGATCAGCGGTAGGTTCATCCATGTGCCAAACCAGCCGCGGCAGAAGTCCTGCCACATCCGGTTCCACGACGATGCGCTGGTTCTCGCAGCCCAGGTGACGAGCCAGCCGGGTAGCGACTTCCGGGTCGTCGAGCGTGGTTTCGCCGACGCGATATTTACGCGGAAATGTGATGGTGTACGTGTGCACTGGCTGGCGCGCGGGCCCGTTCATCGTCGAGCCATGCATCGCAGCTCCACACATCATGGCGACGATGCTGGAGGAATCGAGGCCTGCGCTGAGGAAGGCGCCGATGGGAACGTCGCTGACCATTTGCGCTTCCACCGAGCGGCGGAAGCGCTCGCGGACTTCCGCGGCAAGATCGGCCTCCGAATGCACATAAGTCTGGCTCGCTGGCGGAAATGTCAAATCCCAGTACTGGGAAAGCTTGAGTTCGCCGTTTCGCAGCGTTGCATAGTGACCTGCGGGAAGTTTCAGGATGCGGCGGAACATCGTCTTGGGATCAGGAACCCAGAGGAACGTCAGATACTGGTGCAGGGACGCCGGGTCGAGTTCGGCATCGGTTCCGGGAACTTGCAGAAGCGCCTTGACCTCCGAGGCAAACGCGAAGCGCACACCATCGTAAAAGTAATAGAAAGGCTTGACGCCGAAATGATCGCGCGCCATGAACAGCGTCGGAGTCGTCGAGCGCAGGTCGCAGATGGCGAAGGCGAACATCCCGTTCAAACGCTTCACACAGTCGGGACCTTCCTGCTCGTAGAGGTGGAGCAGCACCTCGGTGTCGGTGTGCGAACTGAAGAGATAGCCCTTGGACTCGAGTTCGCGGCGAAGTTCGGCGAAGTTGTAGATCTCGCCGTTGTAAGTAATCCAGACGGTGCGGTCTTCGTTGCCCATCGGCATGTGGCCGACAGGCGACAAGTCGAGAATGGCCAGTCGGCGGCTGCCCAGACCGATGTAGGAACCATCCGGAAACTTCTTCTCCCACAGGCCGGAGTCATCGGGGCCGCGATGCGCCTGGACGTGATTCATCCGCGCCAGCGTTTCCCGATCTCCGCAATTCACCACACCGCTGATTCCGCACATTCCCCGGTTAGTTCCTTTGCGCGTCTTCCTTGCGCAACTGCGTCTTCAGTTCGTAGATCTTGGCCTTGGTATGAAACATCTGCACCGCCTGAAAACCACAGTAGATCAAACCCGGAATACCATCCAGGAATCCCAGCCGCAGGAAGTAGCGATAGAAAAAAAGCAGAATCGGTGATCCCGGCAAGGCGTAAAACTTTCTCTTGAGCCAGCGGCGGCGCTGGGCCTGGGTGCCGAAAAACGCAGGCGGCAGGTCTGTGCTGCTCTGCTCGCCTTGCAGGAGAACGCGCGCTTCCCAGTTGGAATACTCGTCGTGCTTCTGGATGTAGCGGGAAAGTGATTCCACGTTGTTATGGATCAAAGGATTCTTCAGGCGCAATGTCGGACCGTCTACGACGATGTGCTCGTGGACCTCCATGTCAGCCATGGAGGAATCCTGATCGCGAAGGCGGCATTCGTAGTGGCCTTTGCCTCGGCGAAAAAGGGCCAGCTTCCAAAAGGTCGCATCGCCGTGGAGAAGAACCCTGCCTAGAAACCACATGCGCAACGAGATGTGATAGCCGTTGCAGCCTGGCGCCAGGATGGCGTGCCGAATCTCTTCTACGAGGTCGGGAGTGAGGGCTTCGTCGGCGTCAATCAGCAGAATCCAATCGTATTGCAGGGGAAGGTTGTCCATCGCCCACTGACGCTTCTTGGGCCAGCCACCCTGATAGTGAAACTGCACCACCTTCGCTCCGCAGGAACGGACGATTTCGGGCGTTGCATCGGAGCTTTGTGAATCGATGACGTAAACCTCGCCGAACTCACGCAGCGCTTCCAAGCAACGCGGAAGATTCTTCTCCTCGTTGCGCGCAGCCACGATGACGCTGACCGGCAACTTGCCAGCCGGCGTTGTCGGCTGCGTCTTGGCGATCTCTTCCACCTTGTGCATGGGATGGGGCTACAAATGCAGTTCACACCAGCGCTGCAGTACGTACAAAGACCACGGCCTGGACCACGAGGTCTTCCCGCTCAGAAACCGCTGCCAGACCTCTTGCACCTCGGCTCCGTCCAGTAACCCGCCAAGCGGACCGCCGTTGATTCGTTTGGCGTCCAATGCGGGCGCAATCTCGGCTCGAGGCTCCTGACGCATCCAATGTTCAAAAGGCAAGGTAAACCCGCGCTTCGGACGATGAACAATTTCGTCCGGCAGCGACCCCGCCAGGGCTCCGACCAGAAGCTTCTTCGGCGTATGGTTCAGCTTCCAGGCGCCCGGAAGCGCCAGCGTCGCCTTAGCCAAAAGATGATCGATCAGGGGCACCCGGACTTCCAGGCCCTGGGACATGCTCATAAAATCGGCGTCCCGCAATAGTGTATTGAGCATATAACAGCGCGCCTCCAGATAGGAAACGCGATTGACGGCATCGAAAGGAAGAGCGCGCTGTAAACATAGCCGTTGCGATTTCGACGCCTCGGCCGCATCTGCACCCGCTTCCGGGAACAAGAAATTGCGTTGCTCGGGCGTGAACACCATGCGGGCAAGGAAGTAGGGATGCAGGATTTCGCCGTTGTCGCGAACCAGTGAAATCAGCTTGCGACTCTGATCGTCCTCTGGCGAAAGAGCCGCCAGCGCCGAAGCCAACGGCGTGCGAACAGCACGCGGAACATGATTCCAGAACCGAGCAAAGCGCTCCATCCGCGGGACAGTGCGGAAACTGGAGTATCCGGCGAAGATTTCGTCGCCGCCCAGGCCCGAGAGGGCAACCTTCATTCCAGCGCGCCGTGCTTCCCGCGAAACGAAATACGTGTTGATGCCATCCATGGTGGGCAGATCCATGGCGCGCAGCGCGTCGGGGATAGCAGTCAAAACGTCTGCCTGCGAAACGCTGATCTCGTGATGATCGGTTTGAAACTTCGTGGCCACGGCGCGGGAGTATCGAGCCTCGGAAAATTCGGCTTCGCGAAAGACAATGGAAAACGTGCTCGGGGTCACTCCACCGCGGCTGAGAATGCTGACCAGAGCACTCGAATCGATGCCGCCGGAGAGGAAAACACCCACAGGTACGTCGCTCACCAGCTGCAGACGGACGGCGTCTTCGAGAATTGACTGCAGGTCCACCGCTGCGTGCATTTCAGCGTGAGCCGAAACGGCTTCCTGCGTTTGTGGTGCATCTGTCCCGTCATCAACCAGATCCCAGTATGTTGATTGCCGCAGAGTTCCACTTTCCCAAGTCAGCGTGTGGCCGGCGGGAAGCGAGCGCACGTCTTTCACTAGCGTGAGCGGATCGTACGCGGAGCCGAACGTCAGGTAGTTGATGAGCCCGGCGTGGCCTATGTGGCGCGGTACAAGTCCGGTTCCCAACAAGGTGCGAACTTCCGATGCAAATAGAAAATAAGAACCGGACTGATAGTAGTAAAGCGGTTTGATGCCCATGGGGTCGCGGGCCAGGAATAAACGGTGCTGACGTGCGTCCCAGATGGCGAAGGCAAACATTCCACGTAATTTCGCCAGACACTGTTGGCCCCAGCGGGCATAAGCCTTGAGAAGAACTTCCGTATCGGAATGACTGGCGAAGATCGTTCCGGCTTGCTCCAGTTCCCGGCGGACATCGCGAAAGTTGTAGATTTCACCGTTGTAGACGATCCAGTTGCCGGAATCGGCGTCGTGCATGGGCTGATGGGCGAGGGGCGAGAGGTCGAGAATCGCCAGGCGCCGGTTCCCGAGGCCGATTTCCACGGGTCCGGCAACAGAATCGTGCAGGACGACGGTGCCCGAATCATCGGGTCCGCGATGGGCAAGCGACTCCGTCCCGCGCTCCAGCACGCCGGCTGGGATTCGCCCGTTTTGCGCAATGATGCCGAAGATTCCGCACATTTAGAAAATCGCTCGACGCTGAGCCGAGCATCTCGTAGGGCAGGCCTCCATGCTGGGCCTGAAGTAAAGCTGAACCCACACGTAAACTGCTGCCTGTCTAACTGGCTCGTCGGCTGAACGCACGAAAACGAAACTTCATCAGTGTGGTGGTGACGTGGTCCTGGTCGTTCCTGCTGAGATCATTGTAGAAGGGCAGGCGCAGCAGCCGCTCACTCAAGTCTTCCGTGACCGGGCAACTCGAAGAGCGCGCGGCGAACTTCTTTCCTGCTTCCGAAAGGTGCAGCGGAGTGTAGTGAAACACACCGAGAATGCTCTGCGATTTTAAATGCGAGATCAACGACTCGCGGTCTTCCGCCGAAGGCAGCAGCATGTAGAACATGTGATAGGCCTGCTCGCAGTCCGCTGGAATAACGGGCAGTTTCACGCCGTTGCTCTCCGCCCAATCCGCCAGCGATTCGTAGTATCGGTTCCAGACCTGCCGCCGCTTTTCCTGGATCGTCTCTCGAGCTTCAAACTGTGCCAACAGAAATGCGGCCAGAAGATCGGAAGGCAAGTAGCTGGAGCCCAGGTCAACCCAGGTGTATTTGTCCACCTCGCCGCGGAAGAAGCGGCTGCGGTTCGTTCCTTTTTCGCGAATCACGAGCGCCCGTTCTATGAACTCAGGGTCGTTGATGACCAGCGCTCCACCTTCCCCGCACATGAAATTCTTGGTCTCATGGAAGCTCTGCGTGGCCAGGCATCCGAGCGTTCCCGTGTAGGTGCTCTTGTAGCGTGAGAACAAAGCGTGAGCATTGTCCTCCACCACCCGGATGCCGTGGCGGGCACCAATCGCAAGGATCGAGTCCATCTCGCACGGAACTCCCGCATAGTGAACCACGACGATCGCCTTGGTTCGTGGCGTGATCAGCGGTTCCAGAAGACTCTCGTCCAGATTCAGCGTGTCAGGACGGACATCTGCATATACCAGGCGCGCGCCACGCAAAGCGAAAGCGTTCGCAGTCGAGACAAAGGTGAACGAGGGAACGATGACTTCATCTTCGGGGCCGCAGTCTAGCAGAAGCGCCGCCATCTCCAGAGCATGCGTACAAGAAGTGGTCAGCAAGACTCGCGGAACCCCCAACTCTGTTTCCAGAAATTCGTGGCACCGGCGCGTAAATGGGCCGTCGCCGGAGGCGTGTCCGTTGGCAATCGCTTCCGCGATGTACCTGTACTCGTTGCCTGCCAGGCAGGGCCGGTTAAATGGAATGCGGTAGCTCATCGGTCAAACCATTTGTGGAAAGTATAGTAGGAGTGGCTAGGCTCGAAACCCACACGGCACCATACCTTTTGCATAGAGACGTTGGTGACCTGGGTCGAAATAATCATCCGTAACGCACCTCGAGAATGGCACCACTGCAGGCTGCGGATCATGAACGAACGACAGATACCGCGCCCTTGCCACTCCGGAGCGACCGCGAAGAGCAGACCTTCGACCTCCTGCGCTGAATTGAGCCGCAACGTGCAAAAACCAACAACTCTACCTTCGTGCTCGGCGACAAGAACTTCATCGGCAGCTGTTTTCGGAACACAGGAACGCTGGGCCCATGAAGCATATCCTTCATCGCACTTCCGCGGGTCGAGCCGGCGGTCCGCATGGTAGTGGCCCATGTATCCCTTGAACGCTTCTGATGCGACCAACCGAACCTGTTCTTCGTCCCCTGGCCGCAGGCCGCGCACCGGAAATTCACCTTTGTCTTCTGGAATTGCGCGCTTTGCTAAGTCGAAGCGGTAGTACACAAGCGTATCCATCAGGCTGAATCCGTGCTTCTCCATGTCTTGCGCAGTAGCGAGGTCGCTGGTCGGACAGCGGGCAATCAGTAAGTCTATTCTCTCCGCCGTACAGCTCTCCAAGACGCGAAGCAGATTCTCCGGTACAATGTGCGCCCTGGCAACGCGGACACCAAAGCGGGCGCTGTCAATCTCGGAAAACGTGACTGCTTCGAGCTCAGTGACCATCCTCGCCCCACTGTCTATCGCAAACCCAACCGCTAAGAACGCCGGCCGATGCCCTGAATCAGCTCCGAATCCGGCGGAGCGGCCGAAACATTCTCCATCCCCACGCCCTCGCGCACTACGTAGCTGGGACGGTCCATCATCCGGAAATGCATTCGCGCCAGATATTCCCCGATGATTCCCAATGCGAACAACTGAGCTCCCGAGAACAGGGCGATGATGGAAGCGAGAAAAGGGAATCCGGGCACGCTTCCGCCAAGTAACAGGAAACGGCCGACAACATAGGCCAGAACTGCTATTCCAAAGAGAGTAAAAACGAAACCCACCAAGCTGGCAAATTGCAGTGGGAGGGTCGTGAACCCCGTCATCATGTTCATGGCGTGGGTGACGAGCTTGCGAAATGTATAGCCGGATACCCCTTCTTTCCTCGGTTCATGTCGCACAGGTGTCAGGCAGAAACGGTTCGTCCCCCAGGTCAGCAAAACATCAATGGAAACGAATGCTCCCGCGTAGTGAGTGAAGGCCTTCGCTACTTCCGCCCGAAACGCGCGAAACGCGCTTATCTTACGGGCGATTTCTGCTCCCATCACATTCTGCAAAGCGATCTTAGAAACCCAGGAAGCAAAGTCGCGCCCCAACCCGTGTTGCTCGTGTTCTGGGGTGCCATAAACGACGTCATAGCCCTCGGCAAGCTTCGCCAAAAGTTTTGGGATCTCCTCGGGTGGGTGTTGCAGATCATCATCCATAGTGATGACGACATCGTAACGAACCGCCCGGATGCCGCACAGCAGTGCGTTGTGCTGGCCATAGTTGCGCATGAGGTTGATCGCGCGAATCCAGGAGTATTGCTCCGCCAGATCACAGATGACGTCCCAACTATGGTCGGGGCTGCAATCGTTGACCAGGACGACTTCAAACCTGTCCGCGATGGCGGGGAGCACCGCGTCCAATCGGCGAACCAGTTCGGGCAGAATTGCCTCGCTGCGATAGACGGGGATAACGACTGACAAGCGTCCTCGCTCCATCGGAACGTCTCTTGCGCCCCCGCCGCTCTCAGGCATCCGTACGTCCAGACTCACGCGTAATCCTTGCCGACCCCGGCATGAAGGAATTCATCCACGAACACATTCCATAATCAGGTGTGTATACGGAATACGCAACAGATCGTGGCGAACAGTCGTTCTGACCTTGCCGAACACCTGAGACGCGATCTTCACGTACTCAGACTCGCTCCTGACGTATGCTCCCCGATCTCTTGCCAAAAGCCATCGCGCGGCCGCGGACTGGTCGTCCGCAAACACACCATCGACAGTGACCAGCTTGCCACCCGGATTTAGAGCATCATACGCGATTTGAAATAGCTGCGTAGCC
>Ga0209517_10005860_pt1 | contig 15446 bp, 12 predicted proteins | sample PeaSoiMetSII2010_FD_187695 | JGI IMG/M metagenome (GOLD analysis project Ga0209517, IMG submission 187695) | Peat soil microbial communities from Weissenstadt, Germany - SII-2010 (SPAdes) (version 2) | ecosystem: Environmental > Terrestrial > Soil > Wetlands > Peat | place: Germany... | reverse complement strand
TAGGGGAGGGGTGTAGTGCGTTTCGAGAAGCGAAACACACCGGCGTGAAAGAAGGCCATGGGAGCGCAAGAAGAAGTGAGCCGAGGCCCGAGTGGGGGCCGCGTGAATCTCTTAGCCACAGTGCTGCTGGCTGTGTGCACGGCCTGTGCGTTCCCTGGCGATGTGTTCAGCCAGGCGATCTCTCACGAATACCAATTGAAAGCGATTTACCTGGGGAAGCTCCCGAGCTTCGTGGAATGGCCAGCGAGTGCCGCAAGCACCAGCAAAGCATTGTTTCAACTGTGCACCCTGGGCGACTACCCGTTCGGTAGCAGACTCGCACAGGAAGTTGGGGGCGTCTCCTTTGCCGGGCGAGACGTCGCATTGCGCTGGGTTCACAAGGAACAGGAATTGGAGGGATGCGAGGTCATTTTCTTCAGCCGGTCACAGGCGAAGCACTACGGGAAGATTCTGGAGGGATTGAAAGGGAAAAGCGTGCTGACCGTCGGCGAGAGCGAGGGTTTTCTGGAAGCCGGGGGCATGGTGGAATTCAGTTTTGAAAGCGACCGGCTGCAAATGAAAGTGAACCTGGTGGCGGCTCGCAATGCGAACTTGAAGATGGACGCGCGGCTACTGGCACTGGCGAAACGTGTTGTCACGGAACACAGCATTCCGGGCGGTTAAGCATGAAAGCGTGGCGGGACATCTCATTGCGGCGTCGCTTGGTGCTGCTGACGATGGTCAGCAGCAGCGTGGGTTTGGTGTTCGCGCTAGTGATGTACCTGGCCTATAACGAACATCTTGCGCGTGAAAATAAGGTGGAAGACCTGCAAGCTGCGGGGAACATTGTTGGAATGAACAGCACGGCGGCAGTGGTCTTTGACGACCGAGCCGAAGGAGAGCGAGTGCTGCAGGCGCTGCAAACAAAAGAAGACATCCGCGAAGGCGCGTTGTTTCTGCCCGATGGGAGAGTTTTTGCGGAGTACAAGCGGGGAGATTATCAGGGCGGGCTGAGCGCTGGAAGGGTGGCCAGGGGGGAAGGCATTTACTGGGACGCGAATTGTGTGGGAATCGTTCAGCCCATCCGGCTGGAAGGCCGCGAAATCGGGAAGCTGTATCTGGAGGCGGGACTCAGCGACCTGAGGCAAGAGAGATGGCACACCGTGCTGCTGGCTATCCCAGTGCTCGGCACAACGCTAGTGCTGGTGTATTTTCTGACGCTCGTGCAGCAGAAATCGATCGTGCAGCCGATTCGGCTGCTCGCGCATGTCGCAGGACGCGTGGCGGAAGAAAAAAACTATTCGCTGCGGGGACCCTCTTTGCACGGACCGGAGCTTAAACAATTGGGCAGCGCTTTTGATCACATGCTGGAGGTGATCGAATGCCGCGACCTGGAACTCCGCGAAGCGCGGGACCTTCTGGAAGCGCGCGTGGGCGAGCGCACCATGGCCCTGGAACAGGAGATCGCAGAGCGCGAGCGGGCGCAACTGCACTTGCAAGAAAGCGAAGAACTCTTCCGCGCGTTGAACGAAGCGGCGCCAGTGGGGATTGCTGTGGAAACGGATGAAGGCATCATCCTGAGCAATCCGGCCTTCCGGAAAATGTTTGGTTACACGGAGGAGGAAATTACCGGGAAGGCGCTGGATGATCTTCTGCTCACGCCGGCAATGCGTGAGACCGGGGTATCCATAGGCAAACTGATTTGTGACGGGCGAACTTCGCACCGCACGTTGAAACGCAGAAGGAAGGACGGAAGGGGGCTTGACGTCGATGGGTTCGGCGCACCTCTGCAGTTGGGCGGGAAAAGAAAAGGTTTTCTAGCGATCTATGTGGATATCTCGGAGCGCGTGGAGGCGGAGAAGACCATCCGTGAAAGTGAAGAGCTGTTCCGGTTGCTGAGTTCCGCGGCCCCCATCGGAATCTTCCGCGCGGACCGGGAAGGGCGCTGGGTGTACGCCAACCAAAGATGGAGCGAGATGACCGGACGGGCAGCAGAGACCGCGCTGGGCTACGGATGGCTGCAGGCCGTTCATCCGGAAGACCGTGAGGCGACCGAACGCCTCTGGAGAACCGCGGCTGAAATGGAAATGGAACTGCAAGATGAAACGCGATTCTTAAACCCCGATGGAAATACCAACTGGGTTCGCTGGGGGTCGCGGGCCTTGCATGGGCCCGATGGCAGTTTGATTGGATATGTTGGCGTCATCGAAGACATCAGCAAGCGGCGAGCCGCCGAACAACGCCTGCTGGAAGCCAAACAGGCAGCGGAATCAGCCAACCAGGCCAAGAGTCAGTTTCTGGCCAACATGAGCCATGAGATTCGCACTCCGATGAACGGCATTCTTGGAATGACGGAACTCGCACTGGAGACTCCGCTGAGCGGGCAACAACGCGAATACATTGAGATGGTGAAGGGGTGCGCCGAGTCGTTGCTGGAGATCATCGAAGACATACTGGATTTCTCCAAGATCGAGACTGGCAAGGCGGAACTCGAGAATGTTCCCTTCTCCATACTGGACTGTGCGGAGAACGCGCTGCAGCCGGTGACACTGCGCGCCCAGCAGAAGGGTTTGGAATTGGAATGGTCAGTACGCGGCGATCTGCCGGAATCAGTCCAGGGCGATCCCATCAGGTTGCGGCAGGTACTCATCAACCTGCTTGGGAATGCGGTGAAGTTTACCGAGGCAGGGGAAGTGCTCCTGGGCATTGAGTGCCTCAAGTGCAATGAAGAAGAAGCCGAGATAAGGTTCGAAGTCCGCGATACCGGCGTGGGGATTCCAGAGGAACACCATTCCAGGATCTTCGATGCATTCCAGCAGTCCGATTCTTCCGTCACTCGGCAATTTGGGGGGACGGGGCTGGGATTGTCCATTTCCGCCCGGATCGTGCGCATGATGGGGGGAGAAATTCAGGTGGAAAGCACGGCGGGTAAAGGGAGCCTTTTTTTCTTCACGGTAAAGCTAAGAACGGCTAAAGGCGCGGAGAAAGCAGATGAGGAAGAGGGTAAGCTGCCGCGGGTGAAGGCCCTGGTTGTGGAGGAAAGTAAAAGCAGCCAGGAATTGGCGGTCTGGTTAATGTCGCGTTGGGGGTTGGAAGTGGAAGTGGCGGGAAGCGTTGAGGAAGCGCGGGCCAGCCTGGCACGGCAGAAAGAAGAAAACGGGCACTACCGCGTCGTTCTGCTCAGTCAGAACCTTCGTGGTGCCGATGGATACGATGTGGCAAGAGAAATCCGCGCCCACGCTCCACGAGAAACCACCGCGATCCTAATCGTCTCTTCCGCAGCTTCGATCCTGGAGGATACCCGCGCCGCTGAATGCGGAATATTCCGTCGACTCAGAAAGCCGCTGCGCCGCCGAGTGCTGTGGGAGAGCCTGCGGGCTGCCTTGACCCAGGGAGAGCCCGAAACCACCCCGGTCATCGAACCACAGGCAAATACAGCGGGGGGGCATTTCCGGATTCTGCTCGTGGAAGACAACGTGGTGAACCAGAAACTTGCCGTGCGGCTTCTGGAACAAATGGGGCATCAGGTGGCCCTGGCGAGTAATGGCGCGGAGGCTTGCGAAGCATTGTGCGCTGCGACGTATGACATCGTCCTGATGGACCTGCAAATGCCAGTGATGGGCGGACTGGAAGCGACATGCAAAATCCGTGAACGCGAACTGCTTTCAGGGCAGCACGTGCCCATCGTGGCCATGACGGCCCACGCGGCGGCGCAGGATGAAAAGCGGTGCTTGGAGGCTGGCATGGATGGATATCTTACAAAACCGATCCGGCGGGAAGTCTTGCGCAAAGAGATCGATCGAGCGGTCACGCAGAATGGACCGCCCGAGAACTGTGGTGAGCCGGCGCCGCATGGCGAGCTTTCCGAAGCCGAATGGAATGTCCGCGACTTGCTGGAGCGGCTTGAAGGCGACCAGGGCTTTCTCCGCGAACTCCTGCAGATATTCCGAGCCGAAAGTCAGACGACACTGATGAAAGCGCGAGAGGCCCTGACTCGGGAGGACCTGCCGGAGATGTCGCGCGCCGCGCATACCCTGAATGGCATGTTGAGAAACCTTTCGATGAACGCCGCTGCGGAAATAGCCGCAGCTCTGGAGACGGCCGCGCGCAATGGCGCGCGGGCCGAGGCAGAGACGCTTCTTGATCGGCTGGACGGTTCGCTTGCCGGAATCATGCCGGAGGTGGAAGCGCATCTGGCGGAGGTACACGCATGAAAATTCTGGTCGCCGAGGATGATGCTCTTTCACGGACGCTGTTGCAGAGAACGCTGCAGCGCGCCGGCTATGAGGTGGAGGCGGTGGAAGATGGCTGCCGGGCGCTGGCGGAATTGAGCAGGGAGGACCCGCCGCGGCTGGCGCTGCTGGATTGGATCATGCCGGGAAGGGACGGCATCGAAGTGTGCCGGGAAGTACGTCGGCGGAAAGATCATGCCTACACGTACCTAATTCTCTTGTCCTCTCGCGAAACGAAGCAGGACATCGTGCAAGGGCTGGAGTCCGGCGCCGACGATTATCTGACGAAGCCCTATGACGTGGAGGAATTGAAGGCCAGACTGCGCGCCGGGGAGCGCATCCTGGAGCTGGAAGACCACCTGGTGGAGGCCCGCGAGAGCATGCGATTTCAGGCCACCCACGACCTGTTGACGTCGCTGTGGAACCGCGGCGTGATCGTGGAACTGGTATCGCGAGAGGTGGTGCGCGCGCGGCGGGAGAAGTGGTGCAACGCCGTGATGATGTGCGATATCGATCATTTCAAGAGGGTGAACGACGAGAACGGACATGCCGCCGGGGATGATGTGTTGCGCGAGGTGGCGCGGCGGCTGCAAACTTCGGTGCGCTCTTACGATATGGTCGGCCGGTATGGGGGAGAGGAATTTCTGGTGGTGCTCAACAAGTGCGATCCCTCCAGCGCCGTGGCAAGGGCGGAGAATCTGCGCAATGCCGTGGCCGCGAAGCCCATCCTGCTGCCCACAAAACCCCTCACGGTTACGATCAGCGTGGGAGTCGCTCTAACGACGGATTTCCCCAATCAGGACACCGACGATATCCTGCACGCCTCGGACATGGCGCTCTACGCTGCCAAAGCGGCGGGCCGCAATTGCATTCGTATGGCGCAGCCCGGAATTCTTCTTGAGTCCTCCGAAGCGTCGCAGCCAGAAAGCCCGGCACTCGTTTCTCGCAAATAGCGGGCACGCAGGAGGCGCCGGGAGAGGCGTCACTTGATTTTGCCGCGGCTCTGCTCCATCATCTGGCGCATGGCGGCGGTGGAGCCTGGCGCGCGTCTTTCGCGCCAGGCCTCGAGCCTCGCGCAGGTCTCCTCAATCGCCGAGAAAAGAGTAGGGTTCTTGTTCGCGGCGCGCCACGAGGGCACGATCGACCGCATACGATCCCACACGACCCAAATCTCCCCGTTGCTCTCAAAAAAGAGTTCGTCGTTAATCAGCCCGCGCCTGACGATGTTGGCGACCATATCCCAATAGCTGACGACCATGCGGATATAGGTGTTCTCCTGGCCGCCCTGCGGATACTTCTGCATCACCTCTTCGGGAGTGGAAGCGTTGTAATGCTCGACGAACCAGGCGCGCGCTTCGCGGAGCCGGGGCTCGCGGCGGAGTTCATAGAGCCGGAGCATGAGGTTGACTTCGTCATAAGTGATCTGAGCCATGAGAGGTTCTCCTTTGCTTCAAGCGGAGTGAACGGGCGGCGGGGATTCCTGTGAAGCGGCAGGATGCACCAACTCGACGCGGTGGACATTGTACAGGGGGACACCCTGCCTCTGAAACTCCAATTGGATGCGCCGGCGCAGCTCCCGGGCTACATCCTCGTGGCGCGAGGGCGCGGTGCGCACTTGCAGGCGCACGGTGCAGGCCGTCTGATCGAAGGACTGCAGTCCGAGGATGCGCGGGCCGTCCACCAGGGCCTGAGACCACGAGGGATCGTTGCGCAACTCGGCGGCGGCGGCATCGAGCAGTTGCAGGGTCTTTTCCTGAGGCAGGTTGGGAGAAACGGCCACATCCACGAAGGCTTGCGACCAATCGCGGCTGAGGTTGGCCAGGGTGCGGATTTCGCCGTTGGAAAGGGTCACCAGGGCGCCGCGCGAATCGCGGACGACCGTCCGGCGCAAGGAAAGATGTTCGACGCGGCCCTGCGTTTCGGCAACCTGAATGGTATCGCCAACGATAAACTGGTCCTCGAGGATGATGTGAAAGCCTGCGATGATGTCCCGGATGAAATTCTGGGCGCCAAGGCCAAGGGCCAGAGTGGCGAGGCCTGCGAGGGCGGCCACGGGAAAGACGTTAATGCCGATTTCCTGCGCGGCCGTCAGCAGCGCCACCGCCCAGACGACCTTGCTGGCTACGCTGTAAACAACGCCGGAGAGCGTGCGCGTCTGCTGCTCTCTCGCTTGAGCCGCGCGGGTTGGCGTCGCGGCCGGCTTGACCATCAGGTTGGTGGCCACGCGCAACAGGCGGTTCACGATCAGAGCGACGATAAAGATGAGTGTGAGGTGCAACAGGGGAACAAGCGTGAATTCGGGAAGATGCGTCGAAAGACTGGACATAAGGATTGCCGGAGGGCGAGTATAGCATTGCTGGCAATGTGGTGCAGTGGGGGCCTGGTGCGCGGGCGGCGGCCGGGGCAGGAGGGACGTTCATGAAAACGCGACGCACATTTCTGGGTGGCATGCTCTTTGCCGGGGCGGCGACAGGCCTGGCCGGAAGCCTGACCTTGAGCCAGGCGCCGAGTGTCGTACCTCCACCAGCCAGGAAAGCGCCAGGGGTAGAACCCCCCGACCTGCCCTCACCCGACAAACAAATTCTCGAGGAAAACAACAAGGACATTCACAAGAAGGTCGAGCGGCTCTATCAACTGGCCACGGAACTCAAGACGGAAGTGGACAAGACAGATTCCACAAAAGTGCTTTCCTTGAATCTGGTGAAGAAAGCGGAAGAGATTGAAAAGCTGGCGCACGACATTAAGATCCGCTCGAAAGGATAGGGCAGCAGGGAAATCCGCCGGCCGTGGGAATAGGGCACTGGATGGGTCCACTGGCGCAGAGCGAGAGGACGCGCTAGACTTTGTAAGATAGTTCGCCGGCGCGCCCGTAGCTCAGCTGGATAGAGCGCTTGCCTCCGGAGCAAGAGGTCGGGAGTTCGAATCTCCCTGGGCGCGCCACTTAATCTTGAAAAATCAATTGATTGGCGAAGCCGCCTCTTCTGTACTGCCATTTTCTACCACGTTTTTGGGAACACTTGGGAACAATTGCCCCTCAAGGAGGTTCACAGCCTCACGCTGCGCAATCACGCTGGCGTGTGTATACACCTGGAGAGTTGTTGCCAAGTCTGAATGCCCAAGTTGGGCCTGTGCGACCTTTAGGGAAGTTCCCTGGACATGCAAGAGCGTCCCGTGGGTGTGGCGAAGCGCATGCCAACTCAACCTTGGGAGCCCAGCACGCTTGCATGCTGAGCGTAATCCCCTGTTCCGTAAATTGTTGGATGCTAAGGGACCGCCGTTGCGAGTGGCGAATACCAAAGCCTCGGGGTTGCGATCTGCAGAAATAGTGAAATGGGCTTTCAATGCTTCTACAACTGCAGGCGACAACGGGACCTCCCTCCTGCTAGCACGGGTCTTGGGTGTACCAAATCGCCCCAAGTAGCAAGTCTCCGCGACCACCACCGTCTGCCTGATGAAATCTATGCGTTTCCACCGCAATGCCAGGATTTCCCCAATCCGCAGTCCAGTCATGGTGGCAAGCAAAACGATGGTCCTGGTTGGTTCTGTACACGCGGCAATGAGACGCCGCGCTTCATCAACATTCAGGAACTGGTGGGGTCGCTTGAGAAAACGTTCCGGCATCTTCACACCGCGAACGATGTTTTCCGCCAGATAGTCCCAACCGACTGCAGTTCCTAGAACCTTGCTCATTAGGTTACGTAGGTGGTTTGCGGTCTCCCAGGCAAACCCTTGCTTGAGTTTTCCCAGAACGTATTGCTGGACCTCGATTCTGGAGATGTCGCACAGACGTTGATCACCAAATCGGGGAGTCAAGTGCTTCCGCAGGAGAGCGGAGTAAATCTCCTGGGTAGCAAACTTGAGTGTCGGCAATACTCCCGGCTCGAAGCACTCTGAAACGAACTTCGAGAACAACATGGTTGCTTCCGGGCGATACTGCCCTTGGTTGATTGGGCTGAGGTGAGCGTCCAAGAGTCTGCGGGCTTCACGTCGACCTGCGATCTCGCTAACAGGTCCGAGCACTACCGAGCGCATCACCCGGCTAGCCGATCCATCAGCAAGAATCACGTCTTCCCTCCACCGTGCGACCCACACTTTCCGACGCTTACCACGAACAAATAGACAACCGTTCTGATACTGGCAACGAGCCATTTTTCTCCTCTCTATTCTGAGGTTGGCTCGTCCGCCTTTTCCTATGTCACTTCCGAGTGTAACCCGGGTGTCAAGCAGCATGGTGGCCTCGGCTCTGACGTTTGACCCATGCGTGGATTTCCTCCTCGCGGAAGCGCCAGTATTTTCCAAGGCGGTAGCTTGGCAATCGTTCTAGAGACCGCTTTCGAGTGCGCCCATAGACCCAAGACACTGGCACGCGTAGGAGCTTTGCTACCTCTTGGACAGTGAGGAGCTGCCCTTCATCACGTGTTCCGCGCTCTGTGGCTTCGTGCATGGCCTCCGAGAGAAGCAGACTCGGCACCTCACTTGCAAGGGCCGCGACCGTCGATCCCTGAACTTCCGCCAACGTTCGAGTCGGTCTTTCTGATCTTGCGGTCGGACTTACTGAGAGGCGCAAGCCATGCACTCTTGGCGAGTCTGGGTTCTTGCGCGCGGCGAATTGGGTATTGCGGTGTTTCATGTGGCTGTTCCGGTTTGGTATCCCTTTGGAGGTCCGGGAGATTGCCCGCTAAAGAATTCTCTTGGCAACGCTCCCGGGATGAGCTAACATCTGACTATGATATTACACCTACAGTAGGAGACTATGTCAACTATATGGGAATCCTTTCCAAGAAACCCCGCCACGAGGTCATTTCCATTCGTCTGAACGAAGACCGCCTCAAGCTCCTCGAACGTTATCAAAGACTCTTGTCCGACCAGACGGGCCGTGACGTCTCTCTGGCCGAGGCTGCCTTCCTGGTAATCGAGGACCGCGCTGTGGACATGGACCGGGAGACGGCGCGTCATGAAATGCTCAGTACGCCAACCGCTTCGCTCTACCACATTCGCAAGAAATGGGAGTCGCAGCACACCCTGTCCATTGCCCAATGGGATGTTCTCGCGCAGTACGTGCAGATCGGCACGGAGGAAGAAGCTCAGGAGCCCCCTCTGCTCTGGCCCGCGATTCCGTCCAGGGAGACTTATCTCACCCTGCTCGATGCCTTCGAGGCGGTTTATCAGAACCGGAAGAAGCAGGCTTCGAAACACGTCTGGTATTACTTCGGGAACCTCGGAGGACACTCCACGGATGTTCGGCTCTCCGATGATGACGCCGAGCAGAGGCACCAAGCAGTTCTGAAGCAGATTGCGATTCGCAAGGAACTGCTGAAACCGTCCGAGAAATGGCAAAGCCCCGGCACGGTCGGCGGATGCTTTCTCACCGCGATCCGTGATGAAGGAGTTGAGAGTGCCAGACTCGACCAAATCCTTGCCCCCTATTGGACGACTCTCTGGGGCCTTGCCGCTCGGGGCCATTGGGTGCGGCACGATCGCCGGCCGGTGCGACTAGCAAGCCACAGCGAGGATGATTTTCGCCGACGAATTATCCTGTCTGATCTGCTGGAGTCCGATGAGCTAAAGCTGTCGTTCATCGCGGATGCCTGTCCGGAATTGGGCGTGAATATCGATCTCGGCCCAGCGCGCCGGGTGAGCTATCTCATTGCCCGGTATCCCAACCTGGCCGAGTTCCACACCATGCTCGAAGGATGGTCGGCCAAGCATTCCTGGAACGGCAGGCATTTCCTTATGACGCGGTCCAAGGAGAAGGGGCCAGCGAAGTTTACGCTATGGCTTCGGCAGAGCGATGTGGGCATCGAGTTCACCGAGAAGGAATGGGAAGCCCTGCGCGAATTGTTCCAGAAAGCGTGGGCCATCCCCGAGGTTCAGCGGTGGTTGCAGGAGCTTCAATTTGAGTATGGCGAACAGGGTTGATTGCGCGAATCGCTGGTTTGCGCCGCGTTTTCGAAGAGCGGTGCCTGCGGCACCGGGTGCGGGGAATGACACGTCACCCCGTTTCGGGTGCTGTAGAGCAACCAAGGTTGCTATACGGGAACTTGCTGCAAGCGCGGCAGCTAGCGACTTTTCGCTCTTCGAGGTTCCTGTCCGCCGACCTGTGGTTCCCGTATGGGAACTTGTTGATTCTCTTGGGCGTCCCGCCGCGTCCACTTTCCTGCCTTTGAATTAGATTCAGGAGTGCCATATGCCTACACCGCGCAGCAAATCCATCAGCACCAAAGTCACCGAAGAGGAGTACGCGCAGTTAGAAACCCTCGCGGGCGATCAAACGATTAGCGAGTGGGTGCGCGATGCGTTGTTGAAGGCAGCGAAGCCAAGTCCAGCCGAGCAAACCATCGTGGCGGAATTGCTGGCCCTGCGAATGATCCTGATGAATATCCTGTTCATTATTGCCAATCGGGAGCCGCTTACAAGCACAGCCATGGACGACATTATTAATCGGGCCGATGCAAGCAAGTTGGCGAAGGCATTGGAACGGCTGACAAGCGCAACTACGGGACCACAGAGAGGCTGAGAGACTGCCCAATCGGAGCGAAGCAATGCGCACGGAATGGAGCCAAACAAAGAGAACGAGCGGGCCGAGCATTCAGCCGGTCTACACCTATGTCCTGGTGCTCATCTCACTCCTAGCGACTCTTGGAATTCAGAGCTGCCGTTACATGCGGGTCTGGACGCCTCTCGAACGACATTATTTGCCTGCCTATCTGGGCTCGCAATTGGCAGGTGTAGTGCGGGGCAACGGTTCGTACACCCTGCTGCAAGTTGTTACAGGGAAGGGGAGCCGCGTGGCACTGGATAGCGACGTGGTACCCGCGATGTCCAACAACGGAGAGAATACTCTCGCGCTCACCGAGGAAGCCGTAAAGCATGGCGCGCTGCGCCTTGAATTCCATCACGCCCATTTCAACAACGCCGAGATGCATGCTTACCTCGGCAATTTGATCTATCAGAACCAAACCATCGCGGATCTTGCCCGGCCAGCTTTGTGGACTGGGTTGGTTCTGTTCTTCGCGGGCATACTACCAGCGACCTATTTGGACCGCAGACGTTCCATTGTGCTGCGCTACGGGAAGAAATCGAGAGGCCCCGAGTTGATCCCCGTGGCACAGTTCAACCGCAAGCGCCGCTCCGGTGCCAGAGGTCTCGTGATGGGCCTTCGCGCGATGCTGGAATGGGTCCTGGGCCTCAACAAGCAACCCCGCATTCCGCTCGGCAAAGACAATCCCCGCGTCTTGATTGTGAAAGAGGTATTGCCCCAGGAACGGTCCAAGCCAGCACCAGTCGCTGCGCGAATAGATGTTGAGCCGCAGCCAAGTGACATGACACAGAAACTAACGCCAGCAGAACCAACGCCGAGTCAGAACCCAGAGTTTGAACACGAAGTTAAGCCCACACCGAGACGCTTTTTCGAGTAGAGGCATATGCTCACCATTTCCAAGCCGCTTAGTGCAGGTCAAGCCCGAACCTATCATCAGGAGGAGTTCAGCAACGCGCAAGAGAACTACTACAGCGAAGGCGAACAGATACGCGGCGTGTGGCACGGAAGGCTGGCCGAGAAGTGGGGGCTGCATGGCGGAGTGGAGGAGGAACACTTTCGACGGCTCAGCGATGGCCAGCATCCGATTTCCGGAGAGCAACTGGTTCGCTATCAAACGGCGCGGGAATATGTAAACGAGCAGGGCGATGCGGTCAAAGCGATGGAGCACCGCGCTGGCTGGGATGCCACGTTCTCTGCGCCGAAGAGCGTATCGCTCACGGCACTCGTAGGAGGAGATGAACGGGTGCAGGAAGCTCATCGCGCAAGTGTTGGAGTTGCATTGGACGAACTTGAGCGATACGTCCAGGCCCGGCTTGGAGGGAATCTTCCACCGGAGACAACGGGCAATTGGGTCGCCGCGAGGTTCGAGCACGACAGCGCGAGGCCTGTAAACGGTTATGCGGCGCCACAACTTCACACTCATGTCGTCTTCTTCAATCTGACAGAGACTGAAAACGGTGAAATACGCCCGCTGCAACCCCAGGAACTCTACCGCACTCAGCAGTACGCCACCGCTGTATATCGATCGGAACTTGCACACCGTTTGCTGGAATTGGGCTACGAGATAGAACACGGCAAGAGCGGTCAACCAGAAATCAAGGGTTACAGCCGCGAGTATCTTGAGGCTTCGAGTCCGCGCCGGAAACAGATCGAAGAGCATCTGGCGAAGGAGAATCAACGAGGGGCGGGAGCGGCGCAGATCGCGGCGCACCAAACGCGTGAAGCCAAGATCGAACTCTCGCACGAAGACATGCAGCGGCGGCACAGGGACATGGCATTCGAGTTGGGTGATCAACCTATGCGTGTAAGGGTGCAGGCAAGAGACAGGGCTTACGCCGTTGGCCAAGATTCGGGAGGGAAGATTGCACACTCGGCTGTGACCTTCGCCAAAGAACGAAACTTCGAACGCGACGCCGTGGCCGACGAGCGCGCTCTACTGACTGATGCACTCAGGCGCTCCATGGGCGGAGCGACACTGGCCCAGGTGAAAGCCGACTTCGAGGAGCGCATCAAGTCGGGCGAGTTTGTGGAAGCACGGAAGAATGACAGTTCACCTGGCCGGGCATTTACAACCGCGGAGATGATCGGCTATGAGCAGGACACGATCAATATGATGCGGGCGGGGCAGGACCAACATCCCACGCTGGCGAATTTTGGCACGCGCAGAGCAATCCGAGAAGCCCACCCGCATCTGAGTGATACCCAGCGCCTAGCTGTAGACCAAATCTTATTGAGTCGCGATCAGATGACGGCGCTCGAAGGCGTTGCCGGTGCGGGCAAGACTACCTCGCTGGTAGCAATCCGCGAAGCTGCCGAGCGAGAGGAGTACAGCGTCAAGGGGTTAGCGCCCACCTCTCGTGCAGCACAGAAATTGGAAGAAGCCGGAATCACATCGAGTACCTTGCAGCGGCATCTTGCCCAAACCGACGAGCGGCACGATGGCCGGAAACGCCTTTATGTCTTGGACGAATCAAGTCTGGCGAGCACGAGGCAAATGAACGAACTCCTCCACCGGCTGCAGAAAGACGATCGCGTGTTGCTCGTTGGCGACACACGCCAGCACCAAGCCGTCGAAGCAGGCCGACCCTATCAGCAGTTACAGGAAGCGGGAATCCAGACGGCTCGACTCGACGAGATCGTGCGGCAGAAAGATCCGTTGCTCAAGGAGGTCGTAGAAAAGCTCTCGCGAGGCAAAGTCACGGAGGCGATGCACGGACTTGATGCCGACGGCCGCGTGCATGAGATCCTCGGCCGGGACGATCGTATCGCCACAATCGCGCGCGAATATGCGAAGGAGCCCAAAGGCACGCTCATCGTGTCCCCCGACAACCTGTCGCGTATGGCAATCAACCAAGCGATCCACTACGCTATGCAGGATACGGACCAGATGCCATACCGCGAACACCGAATGAGGGTGCTGGTCGCTCGGCAAGAAATCACCGGTGCGGATCGCCAGTGGGCCGCCCAATACGCACCCGGTAATGTCGTGCGGTATGCCAAGGGCAGCAAGACACTCGGCATTGCACCGGGAGAGTACGCGCGCGTCGAAAGCGTTGATGAGAAACAGAACCACGTTACAGTGGAATGGGGAAAGGGCCAGCGTGTGAGCTACGATCCGCGCCGTCTACAAGGCGTGACACTGTACCGAGAGGCCGAGCGGGAATTCAGTGTGGGCGAACGCATACAGTTCACGGCCCCGAATCGAGAGCACCACGTCGCCAACCGCGAGTTGGGCACGATGGAGAAGATTGACGGTGCCGGCAACCTACGAATCCGTCTGGACTCGGGCCGTGCGATTGCGTTCAACATTCGAGAGAATCCGCATCTCGACTACGGATATGCAGTGACGAGCCACAGCAGTCAGGGCCAGACTGCGGATCGCGTGCTCATCCATGTGGACACCGATCATGGAGGAGAGAAGCTCGTCAATCGCCGCTTGGCATACGTCGCGGTGTCGCGTGCCCGCTACGACGCACAAATCTACACCAACGATAAGACCGCTCTTGTCGAAGGCCTTAGCCGCGATGATTCACACCGATCCGCCTTGGAGTTGACACGCGCACCAGAACCGCCGGTCGCTCAAAGGAGCGAGCCTCCCTCATCCCTGACGCAGGAGAGACAGCGAACAATCGAACGAGACCTCAGCCCTGGACGCTAGGCACACTACTCGCTCTAGCGGTCTTATTCTTTAACTTCTTCTTCCTGCACGGCGGTTTCACCAGCGCATTCATCGTAAACACAAAGGGGAAAATGAGTCGAAAAATGGGAATTCCCTCACCGTGGCGACCAGAGCCAATCAAGGCCCCTGGAAGGCCCAAGGGACCTGAAAGTACCGCCTTCCGTGCGCCCATGGCAGAGACAGAAGCTGTGGGATCTTCTGGGCGGTCCGGCTCGGTAACGTGCCTATCTTTAGTATGTCGCCGGAATCATAACCAACAGGTTGTGATGTATGTACTTGACCAGTGATTAGGGCCTACATAAAGTCCCGGAACGATCCACCAAAATGTGGTCCTTCGAATCTTAATTGGACCTCATCAGTCCAGACATTCGGCGGACCCCTAGCCACTGGGGCCACGGAGGTTTCGCCCATGCCGTCAAAGACCTGGAAATTGGGCAATGTAGAGAGAAGATTCGAGGCCAAGAGCCGTCAGGCCCGCACAGAGACCCTGCAATTCGCACATCCCACCTACACAGGAGTCGTCATGCCAGCTAAGAAGAATTTAATGTCGGTCATGATGGTTGTTCTGTCTCTTCTGCCTTTTTGCGTGGGTCAAGCGATGGCTAAGACCAACACGACGACCACGCTGGCATCTTCGCTGAACCCGTCGACGTACGGTTCCTCGGTGACGTTCACGGCCACGGTGTCGCCATCGACGGCGACAGGGACGGTGACCTTCAAGAATGGGACGACGACCCTGGGCACGGGCACGCTCAGCAGCGGGAAGGCGACTTACAGCACGTCGACGCTGGCGGTGGGATCCAATTCGATCACGGCTTCTTACGGTGGGGACACGAACGACAACAGCAGCACGTCCTCCACACTGACGCAGACGGTCAACAAAGCGACCACGACGACCACGCTGGCATCTTCGCTGAACCCGTCGACGTACGGTTCCTCGGTGACGTTCACGGCCACGGTGTCGCCATCGACGGCGACAGGGACGGTGACCTTCAAGAATGGGACGACGACCCTG
>Ga0209517_10005859_pt1 | contig 15446 bp, 14 predicted proteins | sample PeaSoiMetSII2010_FD_187695 | JGI IMG/M metagenome (GOLD analysis project Ga0209517, IMG submission 187695) | Peat soil microbial communities from Weissenstadt, Germany - SII-2010 (SPAdes) (version 2) | ecosystem: Environmental > Terrestrial > Soil > Wetlands > Peat | place: Germany... | reverse complement strand
GGACGACCGCCATACCTTGGTCTACCCCCACGCACAGGGCGGCCAGCGCGAAGCGCGCTTTGGTGCGCCGAAGCTGGTGACCTGCAGCCAAAACCAACGCGCGCCGCTAATGCCCCAGAGGGTGCCCGAGCGCGATTGGACCGCCGTTTAGAATCGCTAATTTAGCCACCTGCCTGCATATCAACCTGCACCAAATGTGAGGAAGAACCGCTTTCGCTGCCCAAGTACTCGCGGTCACCCGGTCGTTCGGTTTGCCGGATGACAGCGAAAAGGTGAATCCTTACAAGTAATTTGGGATGGAACGTCGTTACCAAAAAGTCGCGAGACGGCCTTTCCAAGGCCTGGTCGGCTAAAGCTAAACGAAGCGGCTGCGGGTCTTCGGAGGGGTGAGCTTGCACCAAATGTGAGGAAGAACCCTGATTTGGTAGAGCAAAATCGCTTTCCGCCGAAAACCTGTGCATGCTTTTTGGTGGGCGATAATCGCACGCATGACGCGAATAACGGTTGGATCACACGCAGCAGTGATTCCAATCACAGACAGAAACATAAGGATTGGGGGATCTTGTTTGGGTCAAAAAGGAAGTCCCGAGGTGGCATGATATGGACTCCGAACGAGTTTGGATTGTAACCTTCCTCGCCTCCGTGATTCTGGCCGGTTCGATTTCTGCATTTGGTCAAAAAATTACTGGTGACATATCTGGTAGCGTCGCCGATTCTTCCGGCGCGCTCATACCAAATGCCTCAGTTTCTGCCGTAAATATCAATACCAATTTCACTCGTAATGTGACCACCTCCGGCTCTGGTTTGTATCAAATTCCGGACCTTGCCGTAGGCACCTACAAGGTGACGGCGTCGAGGGCGGGATTCACGACTCAAGTGCGGCAAGTAGCAGTATCTGCTAATGCTGTTAGCGGTGCTGACTTTGTCCTCCAAGTGGGACAAAGCTCACAAGTCGTCGACGTCTCAGGTGAGGCGCCACTGATCGATCTATCCAGCAACGATAACAATTATGTGGAGAATTCGCTCATCGATGCGCTTCCGGTAAACGGCCGGGATTTCAACTCCTTGGTGGCGTTGACTCCCGGTGTGCAGAGAAATCCAGGCGGAGGATTTCTTGCCGTGAGTGCCAATGGCGCTCGTACCACATCCAATAACTACATGATCGACGGTCTTTACAACAACGATCGCTATTACGGCGATTCAGCAATAAATCAGTCAGGCCTTCTTGGCATTCCAGCTACCCTCTTCCCCCCGGAGGCGACTGCGGAATTAGGGATTCAGGGAACTCCATCTGCGGAATTCGGCGTGAAAGGCGGTAGTGCCATCTCACTAGTAATGAAAAGCGGCACAAACAACTGGCATGGGACTGCGGAGTGGTTCCGCCACACGGCGTTTGGGGATGCAGCTAATTACTTTTCAAATGGCAACGGGTGTTCCACTGACTGCGTAACTCCGATACACAACAATCAATTTGGTGGAACAATCGGCGGGCCAATTGTGAAGGATAGGCTTTTCTTCTTTCTTTACTACGAGGGACAACGCAACGATTCGGTTGCACCCAGCGTAGGCTTCGTGCCGACTCCGGCGCAAATCTCCGCTGCCACTGCGAGAATCACGGCAGCGGACTTGTCGCCCACAACCGCAGGCGAGAACCTGCTCGCATTCTTTCCCGCTTCCACGACGGGCACCCTCACTGTCAACACACCAGCATTGGCAAACTCAGACAATTTCGGATTTAAGATTGATTATAACGTAAGCAAGAATCACACAATCAGCGGCCGATATATATTTGGCAATAGTCTGCAAGAGGCCCTTCCTTTAACTTTTGCCCCGGTTGCTCCGCTCAACAATCCAACTATTTTTGATTCAACTGCTCCTGCCCGGGCACAACTGCTGGGTCTCAGTTGGATTTGGTTGATTAGTCCTAACAAAACCATGGAAAGCCGCTTTGGAGTGACTCGTTTTTCCGAGGTCCTCGGGGTCAACAACAAAATCAATCCGGAAAGTCTGGGCATCGATACAGGGCCGCTTCTGCCTTCGAACTATGGAGTTCCCTATGCAGTAATGTCAGCTTTTTCTACGATCGGAGGCGTCGCGGGCTATCCGTTGCCGACTCAGCCGGATGAAACGTATGACTGGTCCGAGCATTTGACTTGGACTTCGGGTAACCACGGTATCAGGATCGGCGGCAATTTCCAGCATGCTTATAGCAGTGTCGCACCAGTCGCCCAGCGTACGTCCTTATTTTTTGACGGGACCAATTTTGGAGGGAATCCTGTAGATGAGTTGGTCCAGTTACTACTGGCGCGCCCGGATGGTGCCACTCGATTTTTCGGTAACCCAGATCGTCTGATATCCCAGAACTCAATTGGCTTATATTACGAGGATAATTGGAAAATCCGGCCTCGGCTTACGATTACTTATGGACTTCGTTACGACCTTTTTGGAAGTATCGGAGAACAGAGTGATCTAGCCTCTACGTTTTTTCCAAATCAGGGTTTGGTGCAGGTCGGGCATGGCATCGGCAGTCTCTGGAAATTGGATAAGAAGGACCTGGGTCCTCGTCTAGGTTTCGCATGGGACGCCCTCGGCAAGGGCAGATTAGCAGTGCGGGGTGGATATGCACTTACCTACGACGTCCCCAATATGGCTACATTTGCGTCCCCATATAGCTTTGCCCGCTCGACCGTGGGAACGTTCACGCAGCCGGATCTGGGTATTTTCCAGGCGACGCTGAGCGCGAACGCTGCCAACCCACCCGAGTTCGGGAGTTGCTCCAATCCAAATACTGGGGTTGTGGGGGACTACATTTGCATTCCCAACGGCCCAATTTTCGGAAGTAGCCCAACGGGCGCCCCACCCTTCAATGCTTTCTCAGTGGTGTCTCCGTTTAAAACACCGAGGAGCAATATATTTAATCTGAGCATCCAGGACGAGCTCTTCAAGAACAATACGGTCACAGTGGCCTACGTTGGCACCCGCGGAGAGGATTTGGTGATCTTCAGAGATCTGAACGCCAGTCCTGTGGGCTGCAATTTGACGAATGACTGTGTCCGCCCGTTCGCAGCAGCTTTCCCAAATCTGCAACACATCATCCAAGCAACGAACTTGGGCAATTCCAAGTACGACGGCCTGCAAGTTTCGTATCGGCAGCGGAATTGGCACGGAATCAACACTCAGTCCAATTTCACTTGGAGCAAGTGCTTTGACGATTCTTCGGTTAATCGGGGAGGGTCAGGAGAAACGCCGCAACTCAACAACCCGCTCAACATTCAAGGCAATTACGGTTTGTGCGACGAGGACGTGCGTTTGAATTTTAACGTCGGTGGAACCTACAATTTTCCGAGCGTGAAACGCCTCGGCCGTGTAGGCGACGGCTGGCAACTCAATTCGCTCTACACGGCAATAAGCGGTCGGCCTTTCAGCGTATTTATCGGAAGTCCCGATCCTTCAGGCCAGGGCCTCGTCGGAGGAGGATCGATCCGCGCCGACTGGGATGGAACACCTGTGCATTACAACACGCGCAATCCAAATGACTACGTCGTTGAAACTTACACTGCGCCGGGTCAAGCAGACCCATGCGGTAACACTGACGGTGGCCTAGGAGGGCTGCCGCTCTCACCGTTCTACATACCTTGCACGGGCACTGTGGGCAGTTCCAGGCGTAACCAGCTAATCGGGCCGGGATTGAGCCAGTGGGATGCCAGCCTGGTCAAGGATGCCAAAATCACCGAGCGGATCAGGGCGGAATTCCGCTGGGAGGTTTTCAATTTGCTGAATCGGGCCAATTTTGCGAACTCCACCTTTATCGGCGTAGGCAACAATGTCGCTTCGCCGTCCAGTTTTGGCCATATCACCTCAACACCGGATGTCAGTGCTGGGAATCCTGTTATCGGCCAAGGCGGTCCGCGGAACATGGATTTCGTGTTGAAATTTATCTTTTAGCAGAAGGTCGAGTTCTGCAAGAGTTATAAGTTATTTTGAGGTCGATCCAGCGGCAGAGATTGCTTGCCTGGCTCCACAGCGCAGTCCACTCTGCAAGGAGCATACCCAACCATCCCTTAGAGGGAGGAAATCATCGAATCCACTCGAATTCAGAAGAGTCCCCTGTGGTAGATTTCTGTTGATGCGGACTTTCCGAAAATTCTGGATATTGTTAGTTTTTTTCCATTCATATCGAGTCATCGCTGGTGTGCCGCCAAACATAATTTTGATCACCTTGGACACAACCCGCGCGGACAGAATGGGATTTCTTGGCTCGAAACGTGGGTTGACGCCGAATCTTGACGCATTGGCCAGGCAGTCAGTCGTCTTCACACATGCGTTTGCGCAGGCGCCGCTAACGACAGCTTCGCACGCAACGATACTAACGGGGACTTACCCGGTGTTCCATCGTGTGAACGATTTCGGTATGCCGTTGCCGGCGAAAATCCCGGATATTGCTGAACTCTTCCACGAGCATGGTTACAAAACAGCTGCCTTCGTGAGCTCGATTGTGCTTGATCCGAAAGCAGGGCTCGCTCCAGGATTCGATCGAGGGTTTGAGCACTATGATGCTGGATTTGGAGTAAGGCGAGCGGGTGAGTCTCGTTACGAACAAATCGAGCGTCGGGCCGAGAAAACGGTATCGCGAGCAACAGCATGGATCAGAGCAAATACCAAAGGCCCTTTTTTTTTATGGATGCATTTGTACGATCCGCATGATCCGTATGAGCCCCCAGAGCCATATGCAACTAAGTACGCTAAAGAACCCTACGATGGCGAAATCGCATATGTCGACCATGAACTCGGCGAACTGTTCTACACGCTTCGGGCCTCAGGGCTGATGAACACCACAGTGATCGCCGTTCTGGCTGACCATGGCGAGTCACTGGGGCAGCATGGCGAAAAAACGCATGGAGTCTTTCTTTATGACGAAACAGTGCACGTTCCGTTCGTTCTCAAGTTTGCTCTGAGTACGCGTGCAGGGAAACGAATCGGGACGCGGGTGCAACTGGTCGATGTGGCCCCGACACTTCTGGATGTCGCGAGCCTGCCGATTCCAGAAATGATGCAAGGCCATTCTCTACTGACAATCATTCAAAGGGGCGCTGGACCGGATGAAGGTGCGTACTCCCAGACCGACTATCCGCAGCGGGCTTTCGGGTGGAGTCCGCTGGCTGCGTATCGAGAAAACGAGTACACGTTCGTAGATGCACCGAAGCGTGAACTCTACGACAGAACGAAAGATCCGCAAGAAAGCAAGAACATTGCTGATAGCTCGCCAGCGGTGTGCGATACGCTCGCCTTCCAATTAGCACAGATCCGCAAAAAAGTGAGCAGCGAAAAGGTTGGCGACCAACCAGGCTCTTCCCCGACCAACGCCGAGACGTTAGCTGCGTTGGGATACTTGAGTGGCTCAGGGGCGTCCTCAGCCGCACGAGAAGGCAAAGAAGTTGATCCGAAAGACAAAATTGCAATCGCGAACGACGTGCACGATGCGATTTTGCTCACCGAGGATGGTCAAACGGAGCGGGCCATACCGCTGCTCGAGCGCGTAATCGGGCAGCAGCCTGAAATGTATGCGGCCCAGTTGGAGCTGGGATCGGCACTTTCAAAAGAGAAAAATTACCGTGAAGCTGTCCCTGTTCTCAGAAAGGCGACGGAATTGCTTCCGGGCTCAGCCATGGCACATTACGAATTGGGATTTGCACTGTTCGGAAATGGCGATGGGAAAGACGCTGCGAGTGAGTTGGAGAAAACAGTACAACTCTCGCCAAACTGGACCGATGCACAGTTCTCCTTGGCTTCTATTTATGCTCGTACGGATCGCATCGATGATGCGCTCAGGAGGCTCGAGATTGCGTTGAGACTCGATCCGCAACACTATCGCGCCAACTTGCTGCGAGGCCGCATTCTGACGCTTACAGGGCATCCAGAAGAAGGCTTGGCCAATTTGGAAACAGCGGTTTCAACAGAAGCGAACTCGGCTGAAGCGCATGCATTTCTGGCAGACGCCTACGAGAAGCTAGGTCGCGATGCAGATGCTGAACGGGAAAGGATGAAAGCTCAGACGATTCGCAGCCGACCAGTGTCGAAATAGCCCGGTCCAAGGGGTCTTCGGCACTACTGCGGCTTGTAGCCGGCGGACAATGCTGCACCATAGTGCTCCGCCACCAGTGCCGCGACGCGAGCCACTGCATCGTGTAGCGTTTCTGTGTCGCCCCGATGATGGCCTGTGAAGACGACTAAGACGATCGGTTCCCCATTTACCCACAGGACGCCAGCGTCATTGGCGATGAAGGGTTGTCCATCGCCGGTCTTATGCGCGATTCGCACATTTTCGAGATAGCGCGGGAATCGATCATTGACCTGCTGCTTTTCCATGGTGCCTAGGATGAGGTCGCTGGCGCTCTTGGAAACGAGTTTTCCCGTAGCCATCATTCCTAATAGCCGTCCGATTTCACTGGTGGTACTGTGGCCGAAGTAAATGCCGGCGTCATAAATCGTGTGACCGAAAGCCTCCTTCACCTGTTGAGCGCTGTATCTGCCGAATGGGAAATTAACGGTCTGGTCGCCGCTGGCATGCCGGTACGCGGGATCCAGTGTTCCGAGCCAGGTGCGGTCCCAATCCAAGTCCGAGAATTCAATTGAGGTGTTCGCCAGCCCCAAGCTATGTGCGTAAGCGGTAACGTTCTCACGCCCAACCTTGTCGGCCAGCGCGTCAGTGGCTTCGTTGTCGCTGATGATGATCATCAGCGTGAGTAGATCCTTTACGGTAGGAGTCAAACCCGGATCCAGTGAATAGAGGACGCCCGACGGCAGTCTTTCATTTGCCGCGGTAAGCGGAATGCGATCGGATAGGGAAAGTTTGCCGGCTTCCACCTCGTGCATGAGTTCGGCGGCGATGGCCAGCTTGATCACGCTGAAGGTTTCAAATACCTTGTCGGAATCGAGGGCGATTTCATCCCCGGTCGCAAGATTCTTCATATAGACCGACATGTCCCCGGGAAACCCCCTACGGATCTGCTCCAGTGCGCCTTTCAAAGCGGAGATGGGTTTATTGTTTGCGCCGCCAAGCTGAGAGTTTAGTCGGTCCAGTAACTGTGCGTTTTCCGTTAGCGCCCGCTGCAGGAGCTGAGCTTGTTGCCGAGCCGTGGCCCAATCCTGCTTCTCAACAGCTTCGGTTAGTCCGGGTAATTCCAGATGCGCGTAGGTATAGCGCGCTCCGTACAGCATGTGCTTGAACCACGGCCTGCCGGGGATACCCTCGGGATTCAGCCAGTTCCGTTCTACCTGCATCATGCCCTGATTGAGGGCGTCAGTTTGCGCGGCGGAAAAAGTGCCGGCCGCGACTGCCTGTGCGAGCGATTGATTAAGGCGGGTGCCAGCGGCGGCAAACCGATCGATGCCGTCGAGCATTGGATTGAGATCGAGCTGACCGAGATCTTTGTCCTTGGCCAAATCGTGAACGAAGTCGCGGATGTTATTGGCGTAATTAGCGAAGTCGAAGGGCAGAAGATCAGCATTGGCGAGTCTGAGAGCGAGCACGCCCCACAATTGCGACATGAGAACGTGGTAGCGATAGCCAGGATCGCCAAAATGATTCATCCAGTAAAAATCGTCGTACATTGAATGGTAAACGCCGTAGGGTCCTTCGAAGGTGATGTCGAAAACCGGCAGTCCAACAAAGTTCAGAAAGACCGTATGGTCGGAGCCGCTGCCGATACGAGTGTTTGTGAGCGTGTAGTCGGTCACTTCCCGGGTTTCGTTCGCTTCAGCCTTTTGGCGGATCGCGGATTGCTTCCAGGCCTCGTAAAGCGATTTGCCCGAGGGATCTTGCAACGAGCGGCTAGTTTCGACCAGCATCGGCGCCAGCGAGGCTACTGCGCTGCCCCGGAAATCAGGCCCGGACGTGGAAGAGTCTACATTGATATAAGCGACCGCTTTCTTGCGTAGTTCATCGGCGAACTGCTCTCCCCATTCGGTTGAACCCGTGAGGCCCACTTCTTCGCCATCCCAGCTGCAAACCACGAGGGTGCGCCGGGGTCGAATGCCGTTCTTGAGCAGTTGTCCGAAAGCGCGGGTCATCTCCATCATGGACGCGGTTCCACTGCTCGGATCGACACCGCCGTAGACCCAGGCGTCTCGGTGATTCCCCAGAACCACCCATTCATCGGGGGATTCCGCTCCGCGTATCCGCGCCTCAACGACGTAATAGGGCTTGATCGAGTTGTCCATGCGGATTTTCAAGTGCACGCGCGCTTGCTCGCCGCCCAGGTGATACTCGATCGGCAAACCGCCCTGCCAATCCAGAGGCGCAAGAGGGCCACCCAGGTTCTCCAGTAGCGGCTTGGCGTCTTTCCAGGAGAGCGGCAGAGCCATGATCTTGGGCACCGACAAGGCTTGACTTAGAGGAATTCGCTTCGCCCCGGGAACGCTGGCCCAGCCCGGAGTGAGTGGATCGCCGGGAACCATGAAGTCGTAAGTGATCGCTCCGCGCTGAATGTGGCTCTCCGGGCCCCATGGTCCGTCGGGGAACACTTTGCCTTTCTTGAATCCGTCTTCGGCGGGATCGCTGTAGATCAGAATCGCCGCGGCGCCCTCGCGCTGAGCTGTAAGAGCCTTAAATCCGCGGTAACTGTAGGGATTCGAGTAGCGTACCAAAACGATCTTGCCCTTGACGTCGACACCGTTCTTACGCAGAAGTTCGTAATCTTCGGGATTGCCGCTGTGGGCATAGACCACGGGAGCGGTCACGTCGCCCGAGATCGACATTCCGCTCCAGGCGGAACTGACACGTGGATTCTTCGTGTCGGGATCCGCGTCATAGCCTTCTTCGCGCAGGCTAGCCCGATACACTACTGGCGCGATCATCTCGAGCGACGCACTCTTCGGCTCGGTCGCGTAAACGTCGTAGCGGTGGATGACGACGTCCTCCATCCCCTGCTTGCGCCACTCCTCCGCGACGTATCGAGCTAGGTCGTTGTTGCGCTTCGATCCCGCAAGATGCGGCTCGGCGGTGAAGATGCGGTGCTGGCGCCGCGCTTCGGCTGGCGAGGGAATCGCCTTGAATTCCTCCTCTACTTTGATCTGGTGCGCTGCCGAAGATGGAGTGAAACCTAAGATACTGTCCTGCGAAAAAGTGGGAGTGACACTGGCGAGAAGCAGAACGGAAAGCAGAAGCAAGAAGTACCTGCGAGTCATAGAGTGGCCTTCCGGCCAAATTTAGCGCTTCATTGCGAAAGAGTCAACCGATAAACAATATATCGTTCCGATTATCGCCCACTAGAGAGTTCTCTTGTCGTGAGCAAGTGCCGCAGCACTGCTACGGTTCGCATCAGTGGCACAATTACCCGCATGGATTCAGACTCAAAACCACAATTCAGAAATTAAAGCGACTCCTGCGGGAATTCAGGGATGAGCGCGATTGGCAAAAATTCCACGACCCCAAGAACCCGCTGAAGCGACTTCCGTCGAGGCTTCGGAATTGCTCGAGCTTTTCCCGTGGAAGAATCCGGCGGATGTTTTCGGCGTCCATATACCTTCAAAGGGCTTGATGGATCAAGATCCTTCTTCGATCTTTCGAAGCACAATTCGCCATTATTGCCTGGCCAATCGTGCCTGATGCAACGCATCCGGTGAAACGGCGTCCGCTCCAAAGTCTGGGGGCGATCGTCGACAATCCAGAAGTAACGACGCGATCAGGATCTCCTGAAGTCAGGGACCCTTATTGGACTCAAATGGTCCCAGATTGACCCTCGGAGAAATTGAGATCTGCAGTACGTCCAGGAAACGCGGCTCCGAGATCTCTACCGGGCCATACATTTGTTCGCCGCCGGATCTAGCCTCGCTTCTTAGCTGCCCGGACTCTTGCCCAGCGTGCCCTCTGCGCGGCTGCAATTCTCTTGCGTCCTGCAGCCGAAATCGTTCTCTTCTTCCGGCTGGACTTTCTGCCGCGCAGGTAGACTTTCCCGAACGCTGTGAGGGCAGCAGTCACGCGGTGCAGTTCATCCTCAAGTCGCGTGCGTTCCTTCTGGAGTTCGCTGACCACAGACTGCATCAGGCTTATTGGCATCCTGGGAGTTTATCACCCGCATTTTGGACACCAAGGCGGTTCCTGCGGGAGCTCTGCTCGCTTTCGGTAACTGAGCAATCTAGGTGCGGGGCCGGGGTCAATGAGTGTAATCGCCTGGTTTCGTCAACAATGAATCTCCTCCTCCGGTAAGCCCAGTATGAACAGGTACATAACTTCCGAGTGCGCCGTCGCTCGGGAGTACGCAATGTGCCAGGAATGGCAATAGCAGGAACGTTTGACTTTCGACACCACGAATGAAATCATTATTTTCATCGAGCGGATCGCAAGTTTTGCCGGAGATCATTCGCACCCTTCTTGCGCACTTATTCATCTTTACATCATGAGAAGTTGCCTTGTTCGCATTCGGAACTCTTGAGAGGGGGGCCGCTCATGACACCCGCGGTAGCGGCCAAGAAACGTCGCAAATTCGATCCCAAGACATTCCTTTCGACCATCGAAGGTGGGAGGATAATCGCAGTTTTTTCCAAAAAGCAGGCGATCTTTGTTCAGGGCGACTCGGCCGATTCTGTTTTTTATATACAGGCAGGCAAGGTAAGACTCACCGTCTTGTCGACGTGCGGGAAGGAAGCCACCATAGGCATTCTGAACGAGGGCGATTTCCTCGGAGAAGGTTGCCTTACAGGACAGCCCCTCCGCATGTGCTCCGCAACTGCAATGCCCGATTGCTCCGTGATGCGCATCGATAAGAAGTCCATGATGGAAGTGCTTCACCGGGAACATGCGTTTTCCGATATGTTCGTGACATATTTGCTGACCCGGAACATCCGGTACGAAGAGGATTTGGTTGACCAGCTTTTCAATTCCAGCGAGAAGCGACTTGCCCGCGTTCTTCTCCTGCTGGCTCACTTCGGCAAGGACGGAAAGCACGAAGTTGCGATTCCCAACATCAGTCAGGAAACTCTAGCAGAGATGGTGGGCACAACTCGCTCGCGGGTTAACTTTTTCATGAACAGGTTCAGGAAGTTGGGCCTCGTTGACTATGACGAGAGCAGGTTCCAAGTTCACAGTTCACTTCTAAACGTCGTTCTTCACGACTAGCTTTCGTCGCGGCACACCTGAAGCGCACACCTGGGATCAGGTCCCTGCCGTGATTGTTGTCTTAAGATCGCGATAACGCTCATTGAGCGGGTTCTGAGTGCTTGCGACCGGTTTCATCAACCATCTCAGGGATGGCTAGCAGGCTGTCCGCGTGTGCATTTTTGAACAACTCTCCTCTCTTCCATTGCCATAAACTACTGCTGCCAATTTGTTCGCGCGTCGCCCCCGCGCCGCCCCAGAGGAGAACCTAATGGCAAACATCGGGGTTTATCGCGCAGTGGGGAGCCCTGCCCAGGATACTGGGCGATATCAGCACTCCGCGTGTACCCATACCGAGATTTTTGTTAAGGGAAACATCCTCACACTTTGCAGCAATCGCAGTTGTCCCAACAAGGGTGCCAATTGGGTTCTGCAAGAGATCACGGCGACTGTCGCACTTTGAGCATGAACAATCGGCCTTTTCCCGTGGCGTCCTAACCCTGGAGTTGCCCACTAGCCTGTTCAATATTGGTCATTTCACAAGCCAGTCCACCTTGGAGCCTCACCGCGTGCTCAATAAAACTTGCTGCATATGTACTGGCGGAGTGGTAGGCTCTGGGCAGTCTATTACACATCTCTCCGCCGCGCCCCTTGGGTGACGGTCTCTTGTGCAACCGATGAACGGGAACGTTCGCGCCAGGAGGCCGGTATGCCGGACCGTCTCGCTGAACAATTTAGGCAACTCTGCGAACAAGCAGCAAAAGAGACTGACCCCAAAAAACTGCTAGAACTGACGCAGGCGATCAATCGGATATTTGACGAACGCGAGAAAGCCAGAGACCTGGCCATGCGTGCTCTAGGGTCCTGACCATGCCGGTAATCCTGTCCAATCTTCCGTGGTGGGGATGGCTGCTCTGTTCTCTCGCAATCTGGACAGCCTGTCTCAATAGCAGCGATGAAAAGGCGTTTCGATTATGAAAGGCGTTGAGGTTGTTGAAGTTCCCGCCCGGCCTGTCATGCATATTCCCTTCAAGGGAGCGCTGCCCATCAATGGCTGGGGACTGAGGTATGTCTCTGGCATTGACGACGAGAGAGTCAAACCTGGCGACTGGATGACCCGATGGGACTCTACGGCGAATGGTTCTACGTTCGAGTTCGGCGCGGATTTGACCTACGTGTTTTGGGGTGAAGCATACGCTCGCGATGTATCCGAAGCGCTGCGAACAAGCGCGGATATAACGACCGAAGTAGTAAAGATAGGTCGCTGAAAAGAAAGTCGCGCCTCGAAAGACGCGGATAAGGTCCGGCTCGCTGGCCTCTGATTTATTCTGCCCAAATTCCACTGGGTCTCTCAAGTGGATAATTCCGATTGCCAATCTTGGCGGCGTCTCAAGACCGTTGTTGTTGTAACATCCCAATTACACTCACAACCCTGCCCCGGTGGGGTTCTGAGTGTAAACGCCTGGTTACAACAGTGACGAGCTTTTTCTTTTGGAGCGCCCCGCCGGGACCATCCGGATGCATTGGATATTCGAGGCCTTTACTGCAACGCGGCATCCGTTTCGACAAACGGAACATTACAGTGTCCGTCGGATTACCAGCTTACCTTTGACTTGGCGGTACGTCTTATCTTTGAACGAGGATGCCATGAACCGGTCCCGCCTCCTGCGCATTGCTTGTATCACGCTCAGTTTCACCATCAGTTTTGCTGTCGCAGCCGCATCCTTTCGTGGGGCTGCTCCCTCAGCATAGCGCGTTGGCTCTATACCTAGGTATAGACCACATACTAGCGTCGTCCGCAGTAAGGACAAATGGATCCAAACAAAATTGTGAAAGGGGCTTATATGCAGAAAAAGTGTGCTTTTGTCTTATCTCTACTAGTCGTTGCCTTGACTCTTCCTTGTCAAGCTAAACCAGCAAGCGAGCAGGAGAAAAACAAGGCCGTGGCGCGCGCGTTCTTTGTGGAAGTGCTCGGCGACCACGGAGATCTCGAAAGGTATGCCGACTTCCATACCGCCGACTATGTGGGCCATGGCACTAGCGGCGATTTCAATGTGGAGGAAGATCTGGCGTCGGCGCGGGAAATGCGCAAAGCGGTGCCCGACATGCAGAATGCGGTCAACCACCTGCTGGCCGAGGGAGATCTGGTCTTGGTGCATTGGACGCTGTCGGGCACGAACACTCAGGCGGGATGGGGACTTCCTGGGACCGGCAAACCGATCAAGATTTCAGGGATGACCCTGTTCCGCTTCAAGGCAGGGAAGATTTCTGAGGAGTGGAATGGGTTCAGCATACTGGGGGTGCTAAGGGAGGCAGGCCTGTACCCTCCGAAACCATGTACCACGCCAGTTGTTGACGAATCCCCATAGCACGCATTCACCTTGGCCGATGGGCGAACAAAGAGCGCAAGCTTGTGCAAACGCCTGTTCTCGACAGTCATCCAAAATGGTAGGATCGTACGGGCAATTCCGGAAACCATGCAAATCTTCAAAGACGTCCCCCTACTGCAGTGCCTCCTCAAGGGCACAAGGTTCGGTCTGGTCAGGTGGAAGCCCACCGCGAAGGACGAAAGGTTCACGGCGGCGCTGAAAGGCGGGTACGTTGCCACCGTCTGGGAAAACAACGTGAGGCAATATTTCAAACTGGAGCAGAGTGGGGAGCAGACTCAGATATTGGTAACCAGCGCCGACAGCGATTTCGTTGAGGCGCTCTACTCAGAGGCTAGGAGAAAGGCCTTTAACGTGGACAAAGCCATCGCTGACATCATTCGGAGCGGCTCCTAGCTGTTGCAAAATCCCATTTACACTCACAACCCCGCCCCTGTGGGGGTCCTGAGTGTAATCGCCTGGGTTTCATCAACTGATTTCATCAACTGACTTGACGGTACTCTAAAGGTTCGAAGTGTGGGGATTGAACGCTGAGTTCAGCCAACGCCTCGTCTATGGTATCTTTACCGAAACCGTCCACTAAGCAGCCCTACAATGGAGCCCTTCAGTGGGGGTGTCAATATGGCTCATTTTCTCCGCAAGCTCTGGTCGCAGGAGGAAGGCCAAGACATTGCCGAGTACGCAGTGATGTTAGCCGTGATTCTGGTAGTGGTCATCGGTGCCATTCGTTTGATCGGAGGCAACGCCAACAACGTATTTTCCGCCGCTGCAAGCGATTTGAGTCAGTAGCAATTCACGGGAATGTCTATTGCGACTTCGGTGGTTGTCGGTAGACCGCAGAAGCGCTCACTCCGCAGGGGCGAATTGTGGCAATATTTGCTCATCAAGAGGTGATCCTCCATGTTCTCTGTTCGCGTAATTCTCTGGACGGTAGCCATGGCATATACCGGATTCCTTCTGACCGGCCAGGGGCTGCGAACTTTCAACAGTCTTTCAATCACAGAAGCATTCCTCGGAGCTTTAACAGGATTTTTCCTTGCCATCATGTTCACTCTCCGAGAGAGGCGGCGACAAAGACCTGCTTTTGTTGCACATTCCATTGCACAAATCTTCCCGAACTGGGGCGTACCCCGCGAACACCGCGGCTCACGTCCGAAGCTAAAGCGTTGATCCAAACAAGCAGGCTGAGTCCGGGCTGATCGTCCCAAATCAGTCCGCGTGGAATGACCTGATTAGCCGCAAGATCGCTCGGAACAAGTAAGCCCGTCCACTCACAAAGTCTGGCTGTGATCTCCGTCACAGCGCTCCGGCACGAAATGAGATGTGATCTCGGGAATCGACTCGCTGGGAAGTGCTCCATGTCGGACCGTCTCGCAGACTTAAATGCGCGCCTTGAGCAACTCTTGAAGCAGACGGTGAAGGAAACCGATCCGGCGAAGTATGACGAACTCAGCGCTGAAATCCGGAGAGTTCTCGATGAACGGGAACGTATTGCAGGCCAGCCATCCTTCCCCGAGAGAACAGGCCGGTAAACGCTTTAGCCGCGCGGTGTGGATAGCTGACGATAAATCGCGATTACGCTCATTGACGCTGTTGCCCGTAACCAGACCCGGATGAGCACCTAGGTAATCTTCTGTTAGTGACACTCCCGCCACATAATGGTGCCTGATTAGGGTTAACCTCCCCAAGCCCGTCGAGGCCTGTCCCGCGCGAGGGAAGCTGGATGACGACTACAGGAGTGACGCCGGCATTTTCACAAGGAACTGCGTCCAAGCGTAGTGTCCCTCGCTACAAGCTAACGGTACCTTTGGCTCTCACCGTATTGCGCTCGGGCATCCCCAACAATATCCCTGGATACACGCTCGAGATGGGTGAGGGCGGAATGGGAGTTGTCCCAGCATCACAACTCCTCGTCGGTGAGTCTGTCCGAATCGAGTTTCTTGTCCCGCACATGAGCTCGCCGG
>Ga0209517_10005857_pt1 | contig 15447 bp, 12 predicted proteins | sample PeaSoiMetSII2010_FD_187695 | JGI IMG/M metagenome (GOLD analysis project Ga0209517, IMG submission 187695) | Peat soil microbial communities from Weissenstadt, Germany - SII-2010 (SPAdes) (version 2) | ecosystem: Environmental > Terrestrial > Soil > Wetlands > Peat | place: Germany... | reverse complement strand
GGTTTTTTAGCAGATCAAGCACTGAAACAATCGGCCTTGGAACGTTATCTTGTTCGAACGTTCGAGGTGCGGCGTTTCCTGAATCTCTATTTATTTCGGCTGCGTTGAGTTCACTCCTGGACTTGTTTGAATATTCGTAAAATCTCACGTGGGGAACCTGAACTGGCGCGCCAAAGCCGTTAGTTCCGTCTAAGACGCCCAGCAGTTCAACCTGCCAGGGTCTATCAACGAGCAAGTCTGATTTCGCAGAATCGACCTCAACCGCAAGCTGACCGACGATTTTGAAGACTGGCCATCTTCCGGTGCCATTGGCGAGAGACTCGACATCCAGGCCGCGCACGTCGAACAGCGCGAGATTGGGTGACATCATCCTGTTCAACGTTAGGCGTGGCAGCTTTTCGTCAGCTTGCGCCATAGCACCCGTGTACGGCACCACGTCCAAGGTTACCAATTGATGTGGCTCGAGGTAGGGGTTCTTCAACAGCCCGTAGACGTCCACGATTTTTCCCGAGTCTCGCGGTACTTTCGCCGCCGCAGGCGCGGACGGACCCTCGGCTGATTTGACGGTTGCAGGGGCAGCGGACGGGACTTCTCTGAGCGAGGTGTGAACCTCAGGAGATTGATTGCGAATCTTTAATAATACGAGCAGAACAAAGAAGCCCGCTGCAAAAAGTAAGCCGATTCTGACTAAGGGCGATACTCGCCATTTTACCGCTGCGGTAGGAACAGACCCCGCTCGAAATGGCGGGCCTGTGAGACCCTTCCCGCACGCGTTGCAGTAGTTCGCGGTGTCTTCGTTTTGTTTACCACAGAAGGGGCAAAACATCATTGCCCGGGATTTCGCTCTTCATCTCCAGGTTGCCCGCTAACATACACCTATCCCCCTCTGAATACAACGATCCTGATAGCTAGGGCGCCGCTCAGAAGAACGTCTCAAATCCGTGGACTGAGATTGACCTTAAATTGAAGCATCAAGCCAAAGGGCTCTATTCCCGCTTTGTTGTCCAGCGGTTGACGGTTTGCGTGAACTCTGTGAACTTCGTGAACTTCATTCGGGGTGGGGGTCAAAGCAGGACCCTCGGAAACCCCCATATTGCTTTACTTGGGATCTAGGCCATCCCCTCGGCTTGCCCATCCTCCGTAGAGTTCACAGAGTTCACGGAGTTCACATCGGCCGGCTCGTCCGGGGCGATGCCGTACTTCTCGCACAGGCTCGCCAGCCTCGGATTTTCGGAAGCGGCGATGAAATAGCCGTCGCGGCGGCGCTCCGTCCTGAGTCCCAGCTTCCGCCGGATGATGAACCCTACCCAGTGCGGCGTGACCTTCCGCTCGAAGTCCTCGCTGTGGCGGGCAATGAAGCGCTCCGCGATCTCTTTTACGGCCAGGCCCTGGAAATATGGGTCCTGCCGGATTTCCTGAATGATCTCCAAGACCTGGGCTTCGACGTCCGTACCCCGGTCGGCCACTAGGTCCCGGTGGTAATCGCGGGCCACCTGGCGGAGGGCGTTCCGGGCGCTGGCCTCTCCAATCACGCTCAGGAGTGGCACGAAGATTTGCGCCAGGCGTGGCTCAATCGAGCGGTCCACCAGGGCAGGGTCAATGTGCCGCTGGCCGAAGTTGCGGAAGCGGAACATCAGGAGCTTGTTGCGAAGCGCCAGGGCCTCCCGCTTGTACTCCGCCGTAAGGTTGATCGGAATATCCTCGCGCAGCTTGCGGCCGCCCGTCTCCTCCGTCAGGCACCGGCTCTCGAGTGCCCGGTCCTGGAAGAAGCCGCGCGTCGAGACGAGCTTCGGCCCGAAGACCGTGTAGGCCCTGGGGCTGAATTCCCTGCCGTTGACCGACTCGCTGCGCAGCACGGGGAACCCCCGCGCGTTGCCATTGTTCAAAATCTTCACGATTTCCGCTTTCTCATCCGAGAACCGGAAGTCGCCTTCATCAATGATGAGCGTGCCGCGAATGGCCTCAAGGATGCGGAAAATGGGCGAGACGGTGGAGGCGCCGCTCGCGAAAATGGGCTTGTAGCAGAGCGAACCGACCGCGAGCAAGAACCGGGTCTTGCCGGAGCCGGTGTCGCCACGCAGGCGGAGGTACGGCAGTTCGTTGAAGGCGTCATAGACCCAGGTGAAAAGGACGTAATGGCTCGCGATCTGTTCAAAGAGCGGTGAGATGTCCACGTAGCGGTGGATGAACTGCCGGATTTCTTCGATAAGGGCCTGATCGGATTCGTACTCCGCCGGTTCCGACGGAAAGAGCACCACCTCGTTCGTGAGCAGGTTGTTCTCATGAGAGTACGGGGCCAGCCGCTGGCCGTCCTCCAACAGGGTGGTTTCGTATCGGATTGCTCCGTCCTTTCCGACGCAGAAGAGGGTCCGGCGTTCCTCGAGGCGGTAGACCATCTCCGCGAGTGCCCCATCACGAAGCACGGTCGAGACGAGGCGTTTCGCATTGTCCTTTTTGGCCTTTTCCACGGCCTCCTTGATGTTCTCCGGCGGGTTTTGCATCTCAGTTGGACAGGTTGCGGATCACCTCCAGCGCTTCACGGAAGCTTAGCCTCTCGTACCGCATCAGGAACGCAAATACGTCGCCGTGGGCGAGGCAGCCGAAGCAATGGAAGCTCTGAGTCCCCGGATAGACCACGAAAGAGGGCGTATGGTCTTCGTGGAACGGGCATCGCGCGACAAGGCGCTGTCCACTCGGCCGTAAGGGGACGTACCGGCCAATGAGGTCTTCGATAGGCAGGCGCGATTTCAATTCCTGCACGGCGGACCCGCTGCCGGGATGCGCCGGCTCCGGCGGAGATTGCCGGTTATCCGTCGACAGCCGCAGAGGGAGGGGTTGGGCCGCACCGAGGAGCTGCTCGAATTCATCGCGGACTCGGCCGAGCCGGACGAAAAAGTCCGTCACATCGCCGCCTTCGCCCACTTCTTCGGGCAGCCGGACGATCCGACCACGGGGAATCACCTCGGCGACCCGCTTCGCGCCTTCCCGTCCGGCGTCATCGTTGTCGAAGCATACATATATAGAGGGAATCGGATCGAAGTGGGGTCCCCATTCCCGGCGAAAGGTGAGAGCGCCTCCGGTGGAGGTCACCGTCGCGAGGCCCTGGCTTTCGAGGACCAGCCGGTCGAATTCGCCTTCGCAGACGATGATTTGCGTTGGCTTCGCGAGCACCCGCTCCCAGCCGTAGAGCTCGGCCCTGACGCCGGGGGTAGCAAGCATCTTGGGGCCGTTCGTGGGATCCGCAGGGTCCTTGGCGAATTTGAAAGCAACCACTTGCCCGTCGCGGTCGGTGATCGGTATGGTGACCCGCTGGCCGTTCCAGCCCAAGCAATGGAGATCGATCACTTCATCGGCGATGCCGCGTCCGAGCCGGAGGTAATCCCGGATGCGTTTGGGCAGGTGACGGTGGTATTCGAGCGCCTGGGCGCGCAGGTCTGTGGTGGGGGTCATCCTCCCAAGGGTAGGGTGCGCGTACGGGACGGCCAAGGCTGGCGGAGTTGCCGCTAACGGTAAACTCTCCGGCCTTGTACGCAATCCTTCTCCTTGCCACAGTGGTTTCTATGGACAAACAAAACCACGCACAGCAGATTAGTCAGATGATCCGTGATCTCTATCCGGCATTGACCGAGGATCAGCTGAAGGAGGCCGAGGCCACTTTGCGCCGCTATTTCAAAATCGTTGCTGATATTCAGGAAGATCAATTTGGCGTTGGGATGGGCGTTGACACCGCCGGACGTCCGGCTACCATGGAGGAAAGGTCGAATGCCAATTTGAAAAGTTAATCGGTCACACCATGGGCAAAGTCTTTGCATATGCCCGGGTGTCGACCCCCCGACAAGGCGAGAAAGGAGTCTCGCTCCCGGAACAGAGAGACGCTATTGAGCGGTACGCACAGGCGCGTGGTCTTGAGATCGCGAGATGGTTTGAAGAAAGAGAAACCGCGTCCGAGACAGGGCGCCACGTGTTCAATCAGATGCTGAGGCTGCTACGGCTCCGGCAGGCGCAGGGAGTTATTATCGACAAAATCGACCGGAGTGCGAGGAATATGGAAGACTGGGCGGACGTGAGTCAACTAGTTGATGCCGGCGTGGAGGTCCACTTCGCTACTGAAAACGTGGATATGAAAACGGTTTCTGGCCGCCTTTCTGCGGATATCCAGGCAGTCGTTGCCGCGCATTACAGCCGGAATCTCCGGGAAGAGGTCAAGAAAGGGTTCTACGGCAGATTGAAGCAGGGATTCTATCCGCTTCGTGCGCCCCTTGGGTATCTCGACCAAGGGGGTGGCAAGGTAAAGCTTCCCGATCCGCTTCGTGGGCCTCTCATCCGTGAAGCGTTTGATCTGTATGGGTCCGGTAAGTTCTCGTTGCCTCGGTTGGCAGAAGAGATGTTTCATCGCGGGCTGCGTAACCGCAACGGCGGACCGGTAAGCATCAATGGCTTAGCCACTGTGCTCACCAATGCCTTCTACATTGGTCTGATGCGAATTCACAAAACGGGAGAGACGTTCAACGGGAATCATGAGCCGCTTGTAACCACCGAGGTCTTCGAAGAGGCGCAAGCCATGCTCGCCGCCAAACGAGTGGACCGGCAGAATAACCAGGTTTTCACCTACAGCCGGATTGTCCGGTGTGCTTCCTGCAAATACTCTCTCATCGCCGAACGGCATAAGGGTCATGCGTACTACCGTTGCCACAATCGCCCGTTCAAGATTCCTGCCGTATGTCCGCCCACCTGCGTGAGAGAGGAAGCCCTCGATGCTGCCGTACTCGGTGCCCTCGCGAACGTGGACCTCTCAGACGATGAATTGCGTTTGGCGCATGTTATGCTCGAGGAGCAAACGCGGGAGCTTGCGCAGACCCAATCAGTTGCTCGTGAGGCCACACGGTTGCAACTGGACCACGCTCGCGTTCGACTCACGAAGCTCACCGACCTCTTGATCGACGGCACGATCGACAAATCGACGTTTGGTGAACGGCGTGACGCGCTGTTCTTGGAACAGGCCCGGATCAAAGAAAGGCTTGCGGAAATCGAGCGGAATCCCGAGAGCGTGCTGGCATCCTTGGCAAAGACTGTCGAACTCGCAAAAAGCCCGTCATTGCTGTACAAAAGCGCATCTCAAGAAAAAAAACGGGAATTGCTGAAAATCCTACTGGCGAACCTTACCGTATCCTCAAAAAATGTAGATGTCACGCTGGCTCCGCCGTTTCAGATCATCGCGGAGCGGCAAAAAACATCAGATGGTAGACCTTATCGGGGGACTTGTCGAACCTGGGAACAAATACTTACAGAGTTTATAAAACATTTCAATAGGGGAATAACGCCTGCGTATTAGGCGATTTTCTCCATGATAGCGCGTGAACCCGGCTGCACAAGGCGGGCGGATTTGCCGTTGGCGGCAAACGAAAAGTCCAACTTGTACCCAAAGGTTTTTCCTTATGACCCGTAATTCAATGATTCCATCTGGTTGCAGGTCCCTGCTATGTAGCAATTCATAACGCTCTCTCCACCCACCTTTCGAGGCGTTGGCCGCTCCCTCGAAATGGCAGACGGCTCAAACGAACATAAGAGCCAACTTGCAGATGAGAATCGTTACACGGAGCCACCTGACGCGCCGCCTCTTCGGGGCTACGTCGCGGAAGGCCAGAGGGGGCCGTAAGATTCGTTTTAGCGAGCAGGGCAGCACGGTCGAGACGGAGCGCTGCCGCTTCAAGCTACCGGTCATGCTGCGGAGAAGTTTCCGCTGCTGCAGGACGCCCAAGGGGAGAAGTTGGCACTTTCCGCGCCTCTGGTGCTGGCGATGATCGAGCGTGTGGCTATCGCGATCTCGGCGGAGGAGTCGCGCTACACGCTCGACGGGGCGCCGCTGCAAACCAATGACGGCAAGGAGATGATCGCTGCCACTGATGGCCACCACATGGCTGTGCTAGACGTGCCGCCGGCCCACCGCACAGACCACCCTTGCAGTTCGCCGCTCCAGAACTTCCGGTTGTATATTTCAAAGAGAAGTTGCAGGCGTTCCTACGCTGACGCGTATGCTGGCGGGCCTGGAGAGCGGGTGCGAAATCCGCGAGCACTGAGAGCAGTCGTTCTTTCACGCGTCGGGTCGCGAGTGGATGATTCCGCTGGGAGACGCGGGCCTATGTGGCGTGTGGCGGCGCCACTCGGGGAAATTATTGTCAGAGGTGAAGCGGATTGAGTGAAGGGGCCGGCTGGCTACATGGGCGGGAACAACCAGGATGGAGTTTAAGGAGGAGTTGGTGGGGTATGGACGAAAACCGGAATTTTGGTTTGTCTTATGGGTTGCCGAAACGCTTAAGTCGAGCCGCCGGCCTGAACGTCAAAGTCATGCAGCGGCCTGTAGCGTGGCCCAAGCCTGGGCATAGCGCCCGTCTGCTTCCAGCAACTGTTCGTGAGTTCCCGATTCCACGATGCGGCCTTCGCTCATCATGTGAATCACGTCGGCAAACATGGCGGTGGAGAAGCGGTGCGAAATCATGAGGACGGTGCGGCCGGATGCCAGTTCGCGGAAGCGCGCCAGCCAATCGGCTTCGGCCCACGGGTCCATGGCGCCGGTGGGCTCATCCAGGATCAGGATGGGCGCCCGGCGCAGGCAGGCGCGAGCTAGGGCGATGCGCTGCCACTCGCCGACGCTGAGTTCCGTGCCGTCGGCAAACCACCGGCCCAGCGTGCTATCGTAGCCCTCCGGAAGACGCGCGATGATCTCCTCCGCCCCCACAGCCCGCGCAGCCACTGTGATAGACTCGGGGGGCGCACCCAGATCCCCCAGGCTGATGTTCTCGCGCACCGTATCGTTGTAATGCACCGACTGCGGGAAGAGGACCGTAATCCGGCTGCGGAGCTGCTCGATTTCGAAAGCGCGCACATCGACGCCATCCAGCATCACGCGCCCGGCCGCCGGGTCATAGAACCGGCAGAGCACCCTTATCAGCGTGCTCTTGCATGCACCATTTGGGCCACCCCTGCAGCCTAAGTGAGTCGTGGCGTACTTGGATCGCACTGGCTGTTTGGCTCTTGGCTACTACGGCTTGCCCTTCGCTCTTCGCCCGTCTTAGGGGCATCGCTAACTAATTTGCGGGCCATGAACACCAGCAATGATCTGTCTTTACGCGGCATTTCGCGAAAGGCTCGCAAAAGCAACCGCTCTTGATACTGGGCAGGTGCGAGTCTCGGAGGTTTGGGCGCCTCGGGCATCTCGGCCGCGCCATGGAGGAGTTTATCTAGTCCAACCTCCAAGCCTCGCGCGAGTCTTTCCAGAACCACGACGGTTGGGTTTATGCGCCCCTTTTCCAGCCGCGAAATGTAGGTGTGGTCAAGCTCAGCCCGCTCAGCGAGTGCATTCTGACTAAGGCCCCGGGCATTGCGCAACTCTCGGAGTCGGCCGGCGAACCAAGTTACTCCACGCGTCTCGTTGAGAGCCATGAATGCCTCCTCGAAGCGCACGGTTCTGCGACGTTCCCCCCATGTTATTCCCATTGTCGCTGAAATTCAATATTCTCTCGGGTGAATCCATCGATTTCGCAACCCACGGGGATATGTCAGCCTAACCCCTTGATCTGAGAAACTCTTCCTTTACACTTCCCCTGAAAGTCATTTTTGCAAATCTTCCAAGGCTCTAGACAGACCCTTAATCTGACATTATTATTAGTGTCAGATGAAAAAGACTCGATTTGTGAGTTCTGATCCCGAACTGCAACTGCGCGGCCGCCTCGTCCGCAGTCTGGGCGCTCTGCGCAAAATGCTTCCGGGTTCGTTCGTGGAGCGCCGCCGCCGCTGTGGCAGGCCCAACTGCCGCTGTGCCGACGGCCAACATCTGCACTCTCAGTATCAGCTCTCGGTCCTGGCGGAGGGGAAACTGAAAACCTACAACGTCCCCGCCGCTCAAGCCGAATTGGTCCGGCACCGGGTCGGCCTGCACCGGCGCTTTGAAAAAGCAGCGGCCATGATCAGTGCCCTGAACCTGCGCCGCTGGTTGCGCCAGAGCAAGCCCAGAGAGCAGTAAAAACCGAGGAGCCTACCCTTGCGGCGGCGCCAGTTCGAAGCCTATCTGGATAAGGTGTTCGATTGGTCGGCCCGTGTGGCGGCCCTGCCCGAAGGCCGGCAGTCCCTCCAGCATGCCTGGCCCAAGGTGTTCGACAGTTTGTTTTTGGGCGGAGCGATCCAGATCCCCAACCTGCACCGCTTGGAGGCCGAATGCCAGGGGGGAGTTCTCCGTCAGCGCATCGGCAAGCTGAGTGAAGACGCGATGGGCTACGCCCTGCAACGCCAGGAACCCACCTCCCTGTTCTCCCTAGGTTGTGAGGTGGCGCGGCGGCTGAAGCGGAATGGCGTGCTGCGCTCCGACTGGGCCCGCGGGCGCTTGGTGGCGGCGGTCGACGGCATCGAGATCTGCAGTTCCTACGTCCGCTGCTGTAAGGCCTGCTTGGAGCGGGAGGTCGAGCACCAAGTCGATGGGATCCTGCGCAAGGACACGCAATACTATCACCGCATTGTGGCGGTGGTGCTGGTGAGCAGCGACTTCCCCGTTCCCTTGGGCCTGCGCTTTCAACGTCAGGGGGAAGACGAAGTGGCGTGCGCGCTCCCGCTGTTGCAGGAACTGGACCGACAACTGGGGCGTCGGTTCCTGGATGTGCTGGTGGGGGACGCGTTCTATCTGCGCAGCGAGTTTGTGCAGAAGGTAGAAAAGCTGCAACTGGATTGGGTGTTCACGCTGAAGGAAAATCAACCCGAACTGCTCGCCGAAGCAGAGCGACTCACCGCCGGTCCGCCCCAGACTACCCGGTCCTCCTTCCCCCAAGAGGAATTCCGACTCTGGCATGCTCCCGAGACCTACTGGCCAGCGGCGGATCGCTCCCTGCAAGTGGTTAAGACCTTCCGCACGCAGAAAAAGCAGCGCGTCGCGCTCACTCCCCCCGGTAGTCCCCAAAAGCAAAAAAGGACCACCGAAGAAGTGCGGGAAGAGAGCACCAATTATTACGCGAGCAACCTGGAACTGGGTTCCATCCCTCCCACCTTTATCCATCAACTGGCACGCAGCCGTTGGCGAATCGACACCGAGGTGTTCCAGACCCTCACCACTCAGGCTCACCTCAAGCGGCCCTCGGTCCACCGCACCACGGCGCTGGTCGTGCTCACCCTGATCCGCGTGCTGGCCTATACCTTGAGTATGGTGTTCTATCATCGTCAGGTGGTCAGTCACAGTCGCCAAACGCCACCCCCCTTCAGTGAGATGGCCCGACTCTTGGGGTACCTTTTTCTGATACCACGCCTGGACTCCAGTTGAGAGCCGCTGCCAATCCGAGTGCCTGCGCCCCCCGGGAGCGCTAGGCCCTCCTTTTCTTTTCCGCCAGAAACAGCCTCGTTCGGTGTGCCCGAAATGCGCGGCCTCCCATCCGCAACCCTGCCGTCACCCCTGCGAATGCAGCAAACCAACTACCAATCATCGAACCTACAGCCACATCAAGCGGTTTGCGAAATCGCTGACGTCTCAATTCGCCCTCTTGACATCTGGACTTAGCTGTGAAAGCATAGCTCCAATCAGCATAGTTCAATCGCAAGACCGAGAGGGACGGCATGATGGCAGCCTGCATCCGCTCTCGTTCTGCTCTTCTCACGCTTATAAAGTTCCGAACGTGCGCTCAGGGTTTCTGTGCTTGCCCGTTGATTATGGAAAGGGACGGTCTGCGTTCCTCGGGCGCTCGGTGTGCGGCTTTCAGTGATGGGCCGCGGCGAAGACTGTGCTGCTCGGTCGGGACGTGGATGGCCGCCTGCGAGTCCTGGGACGGCGCAGGACTGGAACGGGGGTGTGATCTCACATGGCGGCAATAACTGAAATCCGTCTTGAATGCCAAGGGTGCCGGAAAGATTGCCGAGCCACGATCTCTTCCGGTACAACCTCTGCAAAGTTCAGGTGTAGCGCGTGTGGCCGCATTCTCTTTGAGGCGAGGGCAATCGAAGGCTATGTCTTCGTGCTTTCGCATCCGAGAATGGAGGGCCTCGTAAGAGTCGGCTTCACCAAGCGGTTGGTGGCGGAGGAAGTCCAGGAGTTAAACTGGGTGTCGGGGTTGCCCGAGCATTTTGTTGTGGAAGCATCTTATGAGAGCTCGTCACCAGAGAAACACGCGGCGGAAATCCACAAAAGGCTTGCGACACGACATGTCAAAGGTATGGAGTATTTCGAAATGACCGTGTCGGCCGCGTTAAGGCTAGTTCAAGACGTGGTCCAACCGAGACCGCTGGACGGCGCGGGAGGTCCAGTGTTATCCCGAGCTGAGCCGATCGAGCCTTCCCCAGTTGCGACGTGGCTGTGGGTTTGCGGACTGTGCAAGCACCAGTGGACGGTGACGACTACTCCCGACCGATGCCCGCTCTGCCAGAGCGCTTCGATCGTTCGTTTGAGCGCGGCAGCGTAGGCAGTCCGTGCCAGCTGCTTTTGCTCCCTGCACTTCTCTTGTGCTCACACCATCTGAAATCTCTGATCTGCAATTCGCTCAAAGTCACCAGTGGAGGTTCACACGCCAGCCTGCACTGCTGTGCGAGTGCGGCACAAATACTCTCAGACAAACGACGTGCAACCAGAAAGCATCTTTGCTCTGGTCCGTTAGGCAGGTAGATTGGAGAATGCCCTCACTCGACGGACGCTGCCTCGCCCAAATGGCCTCAGGACAAATCAGAGCGCCTAGCTGCTGGAAGGGTTCTGAGCCAACGGTCCGGACATTTGCCTTGCCGAGAATCAGTTGGTTGCCTATGACCTCCACACTGAAACGTATTCGATCTCGGTGGAATCTCTACTTTGAGACTATCTAATTTGGAATGATCGGAAACGCAGACACTGAACCTCGTGTCGGCGCCGTCCCTACCTGCCTTTCCATAGGTCCCTCCAGCTCTTTCTATTTCCAACTCGTGAGGATTCGCGACGGAGAAGCTGATCATCGTATCCGAGACGGCCTGAGAGTAGTGGAGGAAGGACTACGCGTAGCCCGAGTCATTCCCGATCAAGGCTAGCGATTAGGGGGAATCTGTCTGCGAGAATATGATTTGGAGTACCCGAGTTCAGCAAGCCGCCTGGCCGCTTTGCTGCTTTCTTCATTGCTCGTGCATTTTAAATCACCCATGCCAAGGTGGATTGTCGGGCCGCTTCGAGGCACTGGGTCAAGACGCGGCCTTTCACTCCTCTGGTAGTGAATACTTTGCACTTGGAAGGTGTACTACTTCAGTACTTTGCAGACGCCGCTGCTTCAGGTAGAATGGCGGGCGCATGGGGGTTTTCGAGGAGCTTCTCCCCCATAACGGAGTCAATTCCAGTCAACTTGTTTTCCGATCCGGCTGCCGTCCTGGCACGCAATTGCGCTTGCCAAGGGGGCGGCCGGATTGCCCAGGCAGGGAATACGGGCACCTGCAACGGAGTCGTACTGTTACATCGCTGCACTTGATCCGCGACCAATTTTCGGGGAAAGGCACGGTAACAATTCTATGACACCGTCAATCAGCTTCAATTTCCGATTAATTTGGCAGGGATTGCGACGCTCCTCTTTCCGCCGAGGACGCGCAAGTGGCTCAGCACTGTTTGAGTTCCTGTTGGTGTTTCCGGTGCTGGCGTTGTTTCTGATCGGCATCATCTATGGCGGTATTACCTTCTACGATTATGAGGAGCTGGCTAACGCGGTAACGATTGGTGCAAAGACACTGGTAACCAACAGAGGGGCTGGAAGCGGCGGTTCCACTGGCCAGACCGCTTGCGTGCTCGAGGAAAACGCTCTCAAAGCTGCCGCAGCGAATTTCGCTCCAACGCAAATTACAATCGTCGAGTCGTTCCCCACACCCGCCACAGGGTCTACCCCTACGTGTAGCAACTTAATATTGAACGACACTGCGACTGTGTCGGCCACGTACCCGTGCAACCTGTATTTTCCGGCACTCGGGATCAACCTTTGTTCCATGCCGCAGGGCAACATCAAAAACGGCACGACCATCATAACGACCTGTCCGTACACGTACTGCATTAGTTCGTCAACGACCTTACGTATCGAATGAAGCTTGGATCGTAACTGAGATTCGCGAAAGATGCCCTCCGCTTTCAGTGCCCGGCGGCACGGAAGGGGCTCTAATTCTCAGAAAGGGAAGGTCCGAATCCAATGAGTCGATCTCGAGCTACCGACTTTGGTTTCCGCCCCTTAATCCGCGTGCAGCCGACCGGAAGCATTCGCACCGGCAGCGAGAAAGGCGCGGCGTTGTACGAGCTCGCGATGGTCCTGCCGCTGCTGTCAATGCTCCTGGTCGGAATCATCTACTGCGGGATCGCATTCTACGACTACGTGGCGCTGGAGAATGCCGTGGCTGCCGGCGCCAGGATACTGGCGATCAGCGCCGGAGCCGGAGCCGGCCCTCCAACCGCATGCAGCTTGGCGGAAACCGCGCTCAAGAACGCCGCTGGGAGCCTCCACCAATCGCAGATTACCATCGCGCCGGAGACATTCGGCGCATCTACCTGCGCAAGCTTACATGCGGACGATTGGGCAACCATATCGGCCTCCTATCCCTGCAACCTGGCGATCCCTTTCACGGGGGTCAATCTTTGCCCTGTCCAGGGATCGTCTACCAGTACGACTTGCCCGTTCTCGTACTGCATTAGTTCGACAACCACTGTGCGAATCGAATGAGGTGGAACATGAACATTCATACTTGCCGGCTTTATCGTGAGCAGAAAGGGCAGGTCCTCTATTTGGTTGCTGCCCTCCTATTCGTCTTCCTCGCCATGGCGGCATTGTCAATCGACATCGGATTTGCGTTGCACGCCCAGCGCGAACTCCAAGCCTCGGCTGACGCGGCGGCGACTGCCGGAGCTTTAGACCTTTCGAACGACGGTCTGGGGACGAACCAGGCCGCCACGGCTAAGGCCGACGCCATCTTGTACAGCGGAGAAGCCGGAGACAAGAACGCCTACGCCGATCTGTCTGGCGTGACGATGCCCTCCTGGTCTCCGGCGCTGACCTGCCTGTCCGTCTGCGGGTCCGGGCAAACGACGGGGTGCGTGCCAGGCGCCACATGGGTGCCATCGTGCAACAACTACGCGGGAGCCAACGCCGTATACGTCAAAGAGCAGGTGAACGCTCCCACCTTCTTCGCCAAGATTTTCGGCGTCAACTCGATTGCGGTTTCGGCCTCTTCACTCGCGCTCGCCAAGGGGGGCACTTTCGCTCCCTCCAACGTTGAGCTTGTCATCGACACGACAAATTCCATGACCGACGCGGATTCGATCCTGGATACGACTGGAGGTTGCACGATTCCAGGTATCTCCAGCCCCACACGGGAGGACTGCGCCAAGGCGGGAGTCCGAACTCTGCTAATGGACTTGGATCCGTGCCTCGTCAGCCAGACGAGCTGTGGCACCGCAACTAACGGCAACGTCGCAAACCCGCTTGACGAAGTCGGCTTGTGGACGTTCCCAGGACTCTCAAGCAGCGGGGTGATTCCCAATGACTACCTGAACTGCGATGGAACCGCCGTAACCTGGACCCAGTACGCCCCTGGCACTACGGCCCCTCCCTATATGAACGTCGTTCCGCTTTCGAGCGATTACAGGACCTCCGACGCAAACGGGTTGAACGGCAGCACCTCGGATCTGGTGAAGGCGGTCGACTGGGGCGACGGCGCGGGCTGCGGCACGAGCAAGTATGGCCTTCAGGTTACTACCGGGTCCACCCTCAGGCACACCTACTATGCGAGTGTGATCCAGGATGCGCAGAACGATCTCTCGAACCTGCCTGCGTCGCGGTCGAGCTTGCAGAGCGCGATCATCATCCTCAGCGACGGTGACGCCACGGCTTTCTGGTGCACTAGCTCCGGCAGCCCCGCTCCTAAGTGCGGCTCCACAGCCCCCTCCGGCACACCACCGAACAACGTGTACCCGGCAACCTCGGACTTCACCTCCACCACTCCGATAAGCGCTGGGCAGTACGAGTGTCACCAGGCAATCAGCCAGGCCCAGGCAGCCGCCCAGACCAAGAATACCGCGGGGCTTACCACCTGGGTGTACTCGATCGCCTATGGCGCCTCGCCCCAGGCCGCGACCACCTTCGAGGGCCCCAGTTACACCGGACCCCTCAGTTGCTGGACCGATGGCGCTCCCCCTGGGAGCCCTGCCCCCGCGTCCAACCCCATCTCTGGCTGCAGAACGATGTACCTCATTGCCTCAGACGAGACCAAGTTCTACTCTGATGATTCCCAAGGCTGCCTAGCCCCAGATAACCCTTCGATAACGTCATTGCAGAACATCTTTCAGAATATCAGCAATGATTTCCAGACCACCCGGCTTCTCCCGGTTAGCCTGTACGTACCACCCCAGTAGATGCATCCGGTCGCTCCTCTCCCTCCGCCGCCGGCTCCGGCCGGCGGCGGAGGGGTAGCGCGCCCGTCTCACTCGCTAGGGCACGGGCATACTCCCACGCCCCCCCCTGGGCGACTCCCCTAACCTACTTTCGTCCCACGCGGAGCAGCACACTTCCCTAGCCGCCATGGGATCACCAGCTTTCGCGGACGCCGGTTCCTCGGAGCCCCGCCAGGGGCGGAATAGAGTAGTCCAGGGCGAAAGCCCTGGGTTGGATGCCCCCACACCCCACCTTCGGCACCCCTCTCCCGCTGGGCGGGAGAGGGGACGGGGGTGAAGGTGCGGTCTCGCAACCCACGGCTTGCGCCGTGGGCTACTCTCTGTCGGCCCTCCGAGCCTCAGCCCACGCCAAGACAGCTGGTAGCGCGGACCCTCGGTTTTGGGGTCCGCGGTTCTTCCGTGGGACCATGGACAATCCGCGGACCCCAACTACGGGGGTCCGCGCTACCAAACCCCGGGGGTGGCGCATACATCGCCTTGTATGTTTGCGCCCTGTGTCGCCGACATAGAGAGCTGGTAGCGCGGACTGTCGGTTTTGGGGTCCGCAGTTCTTCCGTGGTCCATGGACAAGCCGCGGACCCCAACAACCGGGGTCCGCGCTACCCAACCCGTCGATTTCCAGGGCGGGAAGCGGAAATCGAAGGGTATGTCCGAATCCGGCCAGCTATGCGCGCCGCGGCCCCCCAATATGCCTGAACAGAACAACGATAAGGTACGAAGAGTGGCGCAAAAAAAAGGCCAAAGGAAGATAGAACCTTCTTCCTTTGGCCTTGTGGGTTGTGGGTTTTCCCCGGCGGGCGCGGATCAAGCCTGCTTTCGGTTACTTAGCCCGTGCTTCGCGCTCGCCGAGCAATGAGGCTCCGGCAGTCATCAACGGCTTGCGTTCTCCCCTCGAGAAAGCCGGCACCTGGTGTCCGTACCCGTCCGGCGAACCCATTCCGATCTTTTCTTCAATGAACCCTGCCTCTTATACTCAGTATCGTTAAACGCGACACTGATAGTGGAGTTCTGATATGGGAGGATGATGGCATCACAAGGTAAGC
>Ga0209517_10005855_pt1 | contig 15448 bp, 12 predicted proteins | sample PeaSoiMetSII2010_FD_187695 | JGI IMG/M metagenome (GOLD analysis project Ga0209517, IMG submission 187695) | Peat soil microbial communities from Weissenstadt, Germany - SII-2010 (SPAdes) (version 2) | ecosystem: Environmental > Terrestrial > Soil > Wetlands > Peat | place: Germany... | reverse complement strand
GCGGCTCAGCGAGCACGATGTCAAAGCGATCGTGGCGTTCTTGAATACGCTCACCGATGGTTACCAACCATAGTAGCCTGCACGCTTGAGAGGGAGGCTGTCATGCATGCGATGATGCTCAACCACGTCGGCCGTCCGCTGGAATGGACGGAACTTGCTGACCGGCTTCCGGGAGCCGGCGAAATTAGAGTGAAAGTCCTTGCGTGCGGCGTATGCCGCACGGACTTGCACGTGGTCGATGGGGAGTTGCCCGCGGTTGCGACCCCCATCATTCCGGGTCATGAAATCGTCGGCAGAATCGATGCCATCGGGCCTGGAGTCACGGGACTGACCATGGGCGAGCGCGTCGGCATACCGTGGCTGGGGCACACCTGCGGCGTGTGTCCTTACTGCCGCATGAATCGCGAGAACCTCTGCGATCGGCCGCTTTTCACGGGGTACACACGTGATGGCGGCTACGCGACCGCGACCGTCGCCGATGCGCGCTTCGCATTTCCGCTGGGCGAAGCGGGAACCGACGTGGCACTCGCGCCGCTGCTGTGCGCCGGGCTCATTGGCTGGCGTTCACTGGTGATCGCGGGTGCGGCAAAAAATATCGGTCTCTACGGCTTTGGCGCCGCCGCGCACATCATTGCCCAAGTCGCGAAATGGCAGGACCGTTCGGTGTTCGCGTTCGTACGGCCCGGGGATGAGAAAACCCGGCAATTTGCTCTCGGGCTGGGCGCGATGTGGGCGGGCGGGTCGGATGAAATGCCGCCCGAGCCGCTGGATGCGGCCATTATTTTTGCAACGGTGGGTGGCCTCGTGCCGCAGGCGCTCAAGGTTGTGCGCAAGGGCGGCCGCGTCGTCTGTGCGGGCATTCACATGACCGACATCCCTAGCTTTCCGTATCGGATCTTATGGGAGGAACGCGAACTGCTGTCGGTGGCCAATCTGACGCGGCAAGACGGCGTGGAGTTTCTGCGTCTTGCGCCGCAAGTCGGCGTCGTCACGCAGACCACGCGCTATCCGCTGCAGCAGGCGAATCAGGCTCTCGCCGATCTGCGCAATGGAAAATTCGAAGGAGCCGCTGTGTTGACGCCGTGACGAGTCGTCACGGCGCAAGGTAGGCAGCGTGCCATCCTGAGGCATGTCGCCGGGCTTCATCGGCGAAGAATGCGCTGAGGTTCGGCGCCGGCGTTGCCCGCCCGGCAAGCTTTTCCGCGTCGATGATCCTGCCGAAGGAGGCAGATCGGATGAACGCCTCAAACTGCGGCAACTCGGCGGCATATCGTTGAGCCAATGCATCCAGCTGCGCGCCACGCAACTTACTGAATTTCTCGTAGCTCGCGTCTATGCTTCGGTCGGCGATTTGGGGTGGGTAGATGGCGCGAATAAAGACGATGGGCAACCACAATTCCAGGAGGCGTTTGCGCGCGTCGAGATTCTCCACAGAGACGCCCGTGGCCTCCGCATCGCTCTCCAGACTGATCGCTATGCTCATATTCGTCAATACGTTCTGCAGTTCCAGGTAATGCCGACCCGGATCGGATCTGAAAAACGCCAGTGCAAAGTCAAGGTCGTCGCCCACGACACCGTCATTCATGGCATGTTCCGCATTCTCCACGATGCTCGCTTCCGTTTCTGCAAGCGCCTGCTCCGCGTCGTCGTGCAAATTCGGTTTGATAGCTGCGCATACGGCGGCCCAGCGTCGATGGGTCGAGTTCCACGTGGGGTCGGCAGGCGCGACATTTTTGGCCAAATAAGGAATTGCGGCATCGACGTGCTTGATGTCGTCGCCGTAGCCTAAGTCGGCGGTGAGTTCGGCGATCTTTTGCGGGCGGGTCTGTCGTGCGGAGGGCGGTAGGTCCGCTTTCAGCGGACCGGCAGTCAGAGCAATGGTCGCGGCCGTCAAGACTGCCACACTACCTACGATGATCTCTCGCATTTTCATATTGATGCATCATGCCACAACAGACGCGCGAGCTCGATTCCCGCCATGCTGCCGGGCGCGGTATCGTACAATTTGTAGGAGAGGGAATACACTATGGCAATGAATCGATTGCGCGGGTTTTGCGTGACGCTGGCGGTTGCGCTGCTGTGCTTGAACGGCGCCGCGGCAAGGGCAAGCGACAAGATTTCAATCACCATCACCAACAACGGGACTGACGATGTGATCGTGACGGTGCGCGATATGAACACGACCGCCCACAGCAAGCTGCTGTCGCGTGCAAGGATAAGCGGCTTCGCTTCGATCCCGTTATTTGTTACCGCCGACGCGTCCGGTAAGGGTCACGTGGCGTGGTCCGCGTACACGGCAGACCCCGCGATTCACAAGTGCGGACGCAAAGACAAACCTGGACTCGATAATTTCGCCTCGGTGCATGTCTATGCGAAGTCCGATTGCCCGACGCTATGAAGCGGGTCCCATTGAGCAAACAGGGGCCCAGCGTGTCGATTATGGGGCTGGGCTGCATGGGTATGTCCGGTATGTACGGCCCAACGGATCGCGCCGAGTGCCTCGCGACGCTGCACGCAGCGGTTGACGCCGGCATCAATCTGGTCGATACCGGCGACTTTTATGGCATGGGGCACAACGAGTTGCTGATCGGCGAGGCGCTGAAAACCATCGGCAGAGATCGCGTGTTAATCAGCGTGAAATTTGGGGCTTTGCGAAACCCCGCCGCGGGATGGGCGGGTGTGGATACGCGGCCGAAGGCGATGAAGAATTTTCTCGCGTATTCGCTGCAACGGCTTGGCGTCGACTGCATCGACATCTACCGCCCGGCGCGACTCGATCCGCAAGTGCCCATTGAAGAGACCGTCGGCGGCATGGCAGAGATGGTCAAAGCGGGCTACGTCCGACACATCGGTCTTTCCGAAGTCGGCGCGGACACCTTGCGGCGGGCGGCGGCCGTGCATCCCATCGTCGACCTGCAAATCGAATATTCGCTGATTTCGCGCGGCATCGAGGAGCGAATACTCCCCGCCGCACGCGAACTCGGCATCGGCATCACCGCCTACGGCGTGCTGTCGCGCGGTCTCATCAGCGGCCATTGGCAGAAGGATGACGCCCGGCCCGGGGATTACCGGGCCCATGCACCCCGTTTCCAAGGAAGCAACGTCGACGCCAACCTGGCATTGGTCGAAGCGCTTCGCAAAGTCGCCGCTGCGAAGCAAGTCAGCGTTGCGCAACTCGCCATTGCCTGGGTCGCTCACCAGGGAAGCGACATCATTCCGTTGATCGGCGCCCGACGCCGTGACCGCCTCGCCGAGGCGCTTGGCTCGTTGAACGTCGTGCTCAGTGCGGCGGATGTCGCGGCCATCGAACTCGCGGTGCCCAAAGGCGCCGCGGCCGGTCCGCGGTACCCAAGTGCCGCCATGGTCGATCTGGACAGCGAGAAGTGGGAGCCTGTCTGAGTGTTGCGCGCGGCTCACGCGGAATACTCAGACAGGCTCCTGGCTACAGGGCCGAAACGCCCCCCAACTGTGTGAGGCTCAGCGTGCGAGTGAGCGCGATGAACTCTCGTATATAGGCGGCATCCGCAGCCGATCGGTTGGTGGCGGCGTACAATTCGCAGCGCAAACCATGCTGGCCAATGGGGCGCGAGACCACATACCCTCGCTCGATGTAGTTGCCCACGGTCCAGGAGGGTAGGGCGGCGATGCCGCGGCCGCTGGCGACCAACTGCAGGATGGCGACGGTGAGTTCAGCCGTGCGCCGCTTGGGATTGACGCCCGCCGGCGTCAGACAGTGCTTCATGACGTCCAGCATTTCGTCGGGAACCGGATAGGTGATGAGCGTCTCTCCGGCGAAGTCGCTGGCGTCCAGCCAATGCTTGGCGGCTAGAGGGTGACGAGGGCTCATCAACGCGACGCTTTCGTAGCGAAACAACGGGCTGAATACCACATTGGCTTGGTCTTCGTGCCAGTCGTGGATGATGGCGAGCTCCGCCTCGCCTCGCTCGAGCAGCGGCAGCGGATCGATCACGAATCCGGAAATGATATCGAGTTCCACCTCGGGCCAGAGCGAGCGATACGCATCCATCGCCGGCATCAGCCAGTCGAAACAATTGTGGCACTGCACCGCGATTCGCAACGGTCCTGCGTGGCCCTGTGCCAAACGCGCCACGTCCCGAGCCGCCTCGGCGACCTGAGGCAGCACCGCTCGGGCCAGGGATACGAGCCTTTGGCCAATGGCCGTGAAGCGCAGGGGCCGCACATTTTTTTCGACCAAGGCGGCCCCGTAATGGCTTTCCAAGGCCTTGAGCTGGTGGGAAAGCGCGGATTGCGTCAAGAACAGGCGCGCGGCCGCCTTGGACAGGCTGCCGCACTCCGCGAGGGCCAGCAGGGTCTCCAAATGGCGTAGCTCTAGCGCAGTGGATGCCATGAGCCGATTTCATCCATTCCATGAAGATAATGAGATTGTGGCAAAGCTTAGTGAGTTGCATGCTCAACGTCGAGGTGAATCCTCATTGGAGGCGACGATGGCGACTAATGTAGCGGTGTCGTTCGAGTTTTTTCCGCCGAACGATGATGCAATGGGACGGCAGTTATGGGCCGCCATCGGGCGATTGGCGCCCTTGCAGCCGAAATTCGTGTCGGTGACCTATGGCGCCGACGGCTCCACCCGCTCCAGGACGCACGACTGCGTGATGCGTGTGCTGCGTGAGACGGACCTGTGCGTCGCGCCCCATCTGACCTGTATCGGCGCGTCCACGGAAGAGGTTTTGGGTATCGCTCGGGACTATTGGCGCCATGGAATACGGCACATGGTGGCGCTGCGCGGCGACCTCCCGGGCGTCGATGCTCCGGGCACCGCTGCGACGGGGGCCCGGCCGGGCGTCAATGCCTCCGGTTTCGCCCATGCCTCTGATTTGGTGAAGGGACTCACGGGCATCGCGGATTTCGACATTGCAGTCGCCGCATATCCTGAGGGTCATCCGGAATCGGGCGGCGTCGCCGCCGACGTGGAGAATTTGAAGCGCAAGATCGATGCCGGTGCGAGCCGCGCCATCACGCAGTTCTTTTTTGATACGGATGCGTTCCTGCGCTACCGCGACCGCTGCGCAGCTGCGGGTATTCACATCAACATCGTCCCCGGAATACTTCCCATCACGCGCTTTCCTCAATTGCTGCGGTTCGCTGATCGTTGCGGCGCCTCGATTCCCGATTGGCTGCGGCGCCGCTTCGACGGGCTGGACGATGATGCAGACACGCGCCGCATGATCGCGGCGCACGTGGCCATCGAACAAGTGCATCGTCTACAGGAGCACGGCGTGAATGAGTTTCATTTCTATACGCTGAATCGCGCCGAACTGACCTATGCCATCTGCCATGCGATGGGGTTACGGCCGCGCGTCGCCGAAGAAGCTCAGGTGGCTTGAATGCACACGAAGCAGCTCCCGCCGCGTTCGGATGCGTTTCTGGCGCTGCTCCGGCAGCGAGTGGTGATTCTCGACGGCGCCATGGGCACGATGATTCAACGTCATCGATTGAGCGAGGCGGAATTTCGCGGCACGCGCTTTGCCGACTGGCGCAGCGATCTGCGCGGCAACAACGATCTGCTGGTCGTCACGCAGCCGCAGATCATCGGCCAAATCCATCGTGACTATTTGCTCGCAGGCGCCGACGTCATTTCCACCAACACATTCAACTCGACTCCGGTTTCTCAGTCTGATTACCGGATGGAGTCCCTGGTCGGCGAATTGAACCTGACCGCCGCGCGGGTAGCGCGGCAGGCGGCGGATGATGTGACCGCCGCAACCGGCCACCAACGCTACGTTGCCGGCGCGCTGGGTCCGACCGGCCGGACTGCGTCTCTGTCTCCCGACGTGAACGATCCGGGATTTCGCAACATCAGCTTCGATGAATTGGTGGCCGGGTATTCGGAAGCGGCGCGGGCGCTCGTCGCCGGCGGCGTCGATGTCATCCTGATCGAAACCGTGTTCGATACCTTGAACGCGAAGGCCGCCTTGTTCGCAGTGCGCGAAGTGTTGGACGCCGCCGGGACCGATTTGCCCATCATCGTCTCCGGAACGATCACCGATGCATCGGGCCGCACCTTGTCGGGACAGACCACGGAGGCGTTCTGGAATTCCATCCGTCATGCGCGGCCTGCGGCCGTGGGCCTCAATTGCGCGCTCGGCGGCAAACAGCTACGTCCTTACATCGAAGAACTCGCCCGGATCGCGGATACCCATGTCTGTGCCTATCCGAATGCCGGCCTGCCGAACGCCTTCGGCGAATACGACGAGACGCCGGAGCAGACCGCCGACACCTTGCGCGAATTCGCGCTCAGCGGCTTTGTCAACATGGTGGGCGGGTGCTGCGGCACGACGCCCGATCACATCCGCGCCATTGCGGCCGCGGTGAGCGAGGTGCTGCCGCGCGCCGTACCCAGCATTGCGCGCGCCTGCCGTTTGAGCGGGTTGGAGCCGCTGACCATCGATGCCGAGAGCTTGTTCGTGAACGTGGGTGAGCGCACCAACGTCACCGGATCCGCCAAGTTTCGCAAGCTGATCGAGGCCGGCGACTATGCCGCCGCCGTGGATATCGCGCGGCAGCAGGTGGCGAACGGTGCGCAGATCATCGACGTCAATATGGATGAGGGCATGCTCGATTCGCAAGCGGCGATGACCCGATTCCTGAGTCTTATCGCGGGTGAGCCGGACATCGCGCGCGTGCCGGTGATGATCGACTCGTCGAAGTGGTCGGTGATCGAAGCGGGTCTGAAATGCGTGCAGGGCAAGTCGATCGTCAACTCCATCAGTCTGAAAGAAGGCGAGCAGGCCTTCTTGAAGGCCGCGCGTTTGTGTCTGCGATACGGTGCGGCAGTGGTCGTCATGGCATTCGATGAAAAAGGCCAGGCAGACACGATTCATCGCAAAGTGGCAATCAGCGAACGCGCCTTCAAGCTTCTGACCGAGGAATTGGACTTCCCCGCTGAAGACATCATTTTCGATCCGAACATTTTTGCGGTCGCCACGGGCATCGACGAACACAATCGATACAGCCTGGATTTCATCGAGGCGACGGCTGCGATCAAGGAGCGGATGCCGGCGGTGCACGTGAGCGGCGGCGTCAGCAACGTGTCGTTCTCTTTTCGCGGCAACGAGCCGGTGCGCGAAGCGATGCATTCCGTATTCTTGTACCACGCGATTCGTGCGGGTTTGACCATGGGAATCGTCAATGCAGGGCAGCTGGCGATTTACGAGGACATCCCCGCTGAGCTGCGTGAACGGGTCGAGGACGTCATTCTGGCGCGCCGCGAGGATGCGACCGAACGGCTCCTCGAGATCGCCGAGCGATTCAAGGGCGGCGGCTCCATCAAGCGCGGCGATGATCTGGAATGGCGCAAGCTTCCCGTCGAGGAAAGGCTGCAGCACGCGCTCGTGAAGGGCATCGATGAGTTCGTGCTCGCGGACACCGAAGAGGCCAGGCTCAATGCCCAGCGTCCGCTCGACGTGATCGAAGGGCCGCTCATGGACGGGATGAACGTGGTAGGCGATCTGTTCGGCTCCGGGAAGATGTTCCTGCCGCAGGTCGTCAAATCGGCGCGAGTGATGAAAAAAGCCGTGTCGGTGCTGATCCCGTACATCGAACGGGAAAAGTCCGGCGCCAGCCGCTCCAACGGCAAGGTGGTCATGGCGACGGTGAAGGGCGACGTCCACGATATCGGCAAGAACATCGTCGGCGTGGTTCTGCAATGTAACAACTTCGAGGTGGTGGATCTGGGCGTGATGGTCTCCTGCGATAAGATTCTGGAGGCGGCCACGCGCGAAGGCGCCGATCTCATCGGATTGTCCGGACTCATCACGCCGTCGTTGGATGAAATGGTGCACGTGGCGAAGGAGATGCAGCGGCTGGGGTACAAACAGCCCTTGCTCATCGGCGGCGCCACGACGTCGCCGGCGCACACGGCCGTGAAAATCGACCCGCAGTACGAAGGCGCGGTCATTTACGTGAAGGATGCCTCTCGCTCAGTCGGGGTGTGCCAACAACTCGTGACTCCGGGCACGCGCGATGCCTACGTGGCCCATATCAAGGCCGAGCACGAGCGTCGCCGCGAGCAGCACCGCAATAAGAGTGTGAAGGCGCCGCAGTTATCGCTGAATCAGGCTCGCGCGAAAAAATTCCAAATTGACTGGGCCACGTATACGCCGCCGGTTCCAAGCTTCGTAGGGGGTCGGACGTTCGAGGATTATCCGCTCGATGAACTGATGCCCTATATCGATTGGATGCCCTTTTTCAATGCGTGGGAATTCGCCGGAAGATTTCCGGATATTCTTACTGACCCGATCATCGGCGAAGCGGCTTCCAATTTATATGCGGATGCACGACGCATGCTGCAAACCGTGGTGGACGAGCAGTGGCTGCGTGCGCGCGCCGTCGTCGGTTTCTTTCCCGCCAACACCGTGGGCGACGACGACATCAACGTGTATACCGACGAGACCCGGGCGACGGTGCGTTTGCGCTTGCATCAATTGCGGCAGCAGAAATCCAAACCGCAAGAGCAAGCGCAACTCTGCTTGTCGGATTTCGTGGCGCCGGTGCAAAGCGCCCGCGCCGACTATATCGGCGCCTTCGCAGTGACCGCGGGCATCGGGATCGACGAGCATATTGCGCGGTTCGAGGCCGCGCATGACGACTACAGCAGCATCATGCTGAAAGCCCTTGCCGATCGGCTCGCCGAGGCATTGGCCGAGCGCATGCACGAACGCGTGCGCCGCGAACACTGGGGCTATGCCGCGCATGAGCGACTCGACAGCTCGGGCTTGATCCGCGAGGAGTACCAGGGAATTCGGCCCGCGCCGGGCTACCCCGCCTGTCCGGATCATACGGAGAAGGCCGCTCTCTGGAAGCTGTTGGATGCCGAGCGCACCGCCGGAATCCGGCTGACCGAATCGTTTGCCATGTTCCCGACCGCCGCCGTCAGCGGCTTTTATTTTTCACATCCACAATCGCACTATTTCGGCGTCGGCAAAATCGACCGGGATCAGGTCGCGAGCTACGCCCTGCGCAAGGGCATGGGCTTGGCCGAGACCGAGCGTTGGCTGGCGCCGATTTTGGGCTACGACCCGGACGCCGCGCCCGCGATAGCGGACCCCGCGTCGGCCAGGGAAGCCGCTACCGCTGATGCTGCGTAGGAGCCTGTCTGAGTAATCTACGTGAGCCGCGTTGCTAAATTGGGTCCTCGAGCGACCGCGCGAGAGGGGTGAAGGTCTGCGGCCCCGACGCCGTCATGTGCCAGCAGTCTTCCAAACGGACCCCGAATTCGCCCGGTATGTAGATCCCGGGTTCGTCCGAAAAGCACATGCCGGCTTGCAGCGGCGTGTCGTCACCGTGCACGAGATAGGCCGCTTCATGGCCGTCGAGGCCGATTCCGTGGCCCGTGCGATGGGACAAGCCCGGCAGCTTGTAGCCCGGACCCCAGCCCTCGCGTTCGTAGTAGCGACGCACGGCATCGTCGATGGAGCCCGCCGGCGCACCCAGCTTCGCCGCCTCGAGCGCGATCTCTTGGCCGCGCTTGACGGTGCTCCATACTTTACGCTGCTTGGCGCTCGGTTCACCGAACACCCAGGTTCGCGAGATGTCGGACTGATAACCCTGCACCGTACAGCCGCAGTCCATGAGGATGATCGAGCCCTCGCGAATCACGTGGGATTGCTTGGAACCGTGCGGGTAAGCCGACGCTTCGTTCAGCAACACCAGAGCAAATTCCGGCGATCCGCCCAACGCGCTGGTGGCGCTGTCCACGAGGGCGGCGATGTCCGACGGACGCATGTCCCTCGCTACATGCGAGTGCACCCATCGAAGTGCTTCGATCGTGACCTCGTTCGCCGTTTGCATCAATGCCAATTCCGCGGGCGATTTGATCAGCCGGCAGGCGCGGACCGGCGCATCTCCCGTCACTATTTGATAGGCGTTCGATACACGACGGACGCCGTCGACGATGAAAAAACGCATCGTCGGTTCCACGGCAATGACCCCCGTAGAGACGCCTCGATCCCGTAGACCCTGAACGATTCTCTCGAACGGATTGTCCGCTTCGTTCCAAACTCTCACGTCGCCGTCAACCTGCAGCGTTTCGCGCACCGACGGTTCCTCGAATGCGGGCGTCACGACGAGCACCGTTCCGCTCGCCGGGATGATGGCTGCCGTGGTCCGCTCGGAGCGATGCCACCGTACACCGGTAAAATACTCGAGCGTAGACCCGGACTCGACCAACAGTGCTCCGATCTTTTGCCGACTCATCAGCGTTTGCAGCTGCGCGATTCGCGATTGGCGTTCCTCGGCCGAGATGGGCTGCGCTGAACCGGTGATCGACTTGAGGACCGCGCCAGAGGGTGTCGGTGCGGCGCGCGCGCCGTTGCTTGCGACCAGCGCGGCAGCACCCGCTCCTGCCAGGAAAACGCGTCGTGACAACATAGGCTTATCTATTCTGACCCTTGAATGCGTGGGAACCGGCCCCGCTAAAAATTGATTCTCGCCCAAGCACGGCTGACTATCGGCCCCAAGCGATGGAGTTATATTAACATCCCGTATGCCGCGCAACTCGCGGGCGGCGGGGCACGCCAGAAACCACGGCGAACGCAATTAAACATGGGCGCGCCAAGCGCATTTCATTGACTTTGAAAGTCAGTAATACAAAACTTATGCTCGACATCGAGCGACTGTCACGGGGAGGCACTCGAGTGCGCTGCGTGGTGCCGCGAATCGGAGCTTCGTCTGTGGAATCCAAGATCGAGTAGAACAAAGGCGAGTAGAAGATGACTGTGCGACGCGTTGCCGATGCGATCGTTGAACGGCTGTGCGCCCACGATACGCGACATGTATTCACCGTGGCAGGCGAAAGTTACCTGGATGTGCTCGATGCGCTGTACGACGCACGGGACGCGCTCAGCGTGGTCACTTGCCGACACGAAGCTGCGGCGGCCAATATGGCCGAGGCGACCGCTAAGCTCAGCGGCCGGCCCGGCGTAGCCTTCGTGACCCGCGGGCCGGGCCTCGCGCACGCCTGCATCGGCATCCACACCGCGCAACAAGACGCGACGCCCATGGTGCTCTTCGTGGGCGAGATCGCGCGCGCAGACCGTTGGCGGCGAGCTTTCCAGGAAGTCGACCTGACGCAAACGTTCGCTGACTTGGCAAAGGGCGTAGTACGGATCGACCTCGCAAGCCGTACCGGTGAAATGGTCGACCGCGCATTCCAGCTTGCCACGACGGGGCGTCCCGGGCCGGTCGTCGTCGGTTTGCCGGAGGACGTGCTCGGAGAGCCGTACGCCATGACACATGGTGCGGTACCCGGGTATCCGATGCTCGGCGTCAGCGCGGATGGCGTCGCGGCTATCGCGGCACGACTCCAAGCCGCGTGCCGACCGCTGGTGTGGCTCGGCGGCAGCCAATGGACCGCGGCGGCCGTCAGCGCGGTGCGGCGATTTGCCGAAGCCTGGGAGTTGCCCGTGGTGACCGGCTTCCGGCGAAAAGATCTTTTTCCCAATGGGCACGCCTGCTATGCCGGAGAACTCGGGTTTGGCGCGATGCCTGCGCTCGTACAGCGGGTTCGGGACGCGGACAGCATTTTGGTGCTGGGCGCCGCGCTCGGCGATGTCGAGACGGGCGGCTATCAGTGGTTGAACCGTGCGAGCACGGGCAATCGCCTCATCCATGTTCACGTCGATTCACAAAGCCTTTCCGCGGTCTTTCCCGCGCAGCTTGCGTTGCAAGCACTGCCAGGTTCGGTGGCTGCGGAATTGGCACAGCGAGCTCCGCCCGCAAGCGAGATGCCGTGGTCTGCCTGGACACGAGCGGCGCGCGCAGATCAAGTGGCTTTCATGGAGCCTGTATCGGTCACCGGCGCCGTGAACCTGTCTTTGGTATTTCGCGAACTACGTGCGCAGTTGCCGGAGTCGGCGCTGGTCGCGAACGGTGCCGGCAACTACGCGGCGTGGTTGCACCGCTTCTACTCGCATGATGCTTTTCCCACCCAAGTTGCGCCTGGTAGCGGTGCCATGGGGTACGCGGTGCCGGCTGCGATTGCCGCGAAGCTTAATTATCCGCAGCGAGAAGTGGTCTGCGTCGCCGGCGACGGCTGTTTTCTCATGTCGTCACAGGAACTGGCAACGGCTATGGCGCTCAATTTACGGATCGTCTTTCTGGTGGTGAACAACGGGTGTTACGGGACAATCCGGATGCATCAGGAAGCGCGTTTCCCCGGACGGCAAATGGCGACGGCATTGGCGAACCCCGATTTCGTCGCTCTCGCGCGCGCCTACGGACTTGCTGCCTGGCGCGTGGCGGCAACGTCGGAGTTCGCGGCCGCTCTCGTATCGGCGCGAGCGCACGCCGGTCCTGCACTCATCGAGTTGATAACTTCCGTCGAAGATATCTCGCCGGGCCGGCGCCTTACCGGCGCGCGGATCGAGTCTTAAAACGCGGCGGGGTACACGCCGCCGTCGACTAGAATGTTCTGGCCAGTCATGTATCCAGCATGCACGCTGCACAGAAAGGCGCATACCTGACCGAACTCCGCCGGGGTGCCGAATCGCTTGGCGGGTATGGCCTCCTGCGAACGCCGTACAATTTCGGACTCTGGAACTCCTTGGTGCTCGGCAGCGGCGGCCATGCCGCCGCGGAGCCTCGAGGTGTCGAAGCTGCCCGGCAGCAAATTGTTGATGGTAACGTTCTTGTCTGCCACGCCGCGTGCAACGCCGGCAACGAAAGCAGTAAGTCCCGCGCGTGCCGCACTCGACAGATCGAGCCCGGCAAGCGGCATTTTGACGCTGAGGGATGTGATGTTCACGATTCTGCCGAATCCACGCGCCGCCATTCCATCGATCACTTTTTGGATGAGTTCAATGGGGGTCACCATATTCATGGTGACTCCGGTCAACAACGCTTGCCGATCCAAATCTCGGAAGTCCCGGAAGGGTGGGCCACCGTTATTATTGACGAGAATATCCGGCGCTGGACATGCCGCGAGCAGCAGCGCTTGTCCTTCGGCGGTTGCGATGTCCGCGAGTACCGGTGTCACATCCACCTCCGACGCCAGCCTAATTTCCTCGGCGGTCCTTTCAAGCAATGCTCGATTGCGCCCGTTGATTACCACCGAAGCTCCCGCCTCGGCGAGCGCAAATGCACAACCCCTTCCCAGACCCTGGCTCGATGCGCAAATGATTGCTTTTCGACCACGAATTCCAAGATCCATTGTGTCCTTCCTACGATGAGTCCACCGCCATGAATCGGCGTCGCTTAACTGATTCGGAGATTAGCATGCTGACGCCGTATATTCCTCGGGAGGACTTGGAAAGCGCCGTCCTCCACATCGATCACGTCCCATGGTATCTACCGAGGCGGTTCAGCGCCGTAGTCCGCGGCAACAACGTCTACGTTCGAGGCGGCATCCATGAGCAGAACACCACTGCTTGGCTCGCTCTACTGGGCCACGAGCTTGTGCACGTGGGCCAATATAGGAACGGGATGACTGCACTGAGCTATCTGTGCGCGGCAGTTCTCGGATACCGGAGAAGTCGATACGAAAAGGAGGCGTATGCCGTTCAGTTGCGCATCCTCCAGGATCTTCGTCTGCGTGCCTTGCTCTAGTGGCCCGTCCGGGCCGCTGCAAACGAATGTAATGCAGTGCGAAGATTGCGGCTTGCACGATGTGGCGCCGTTTTACAATGGTTTACGCTGAGACGTCACGGATGTATAAGCTCAAAAGCCAGCCTCGCGGGGCCGAACCGATGGGGCGAATCTTCCTGGTTCCTTCAGCGGCTACGAGCGGCGGCGCGGTACAAATAATGGACGCCGGGAAAGCGATCATTAGTCGTCAGCTAACACGACGCCTTGCATCGTCGTTTTGACAGTGCCTTTTTTTACATTCTAGGAGCTAGGGATCATGAGTATCGGCAGTGAGTTCAAAGAATTTGCCATGAAAGGCAATGTGCTCGACTTGGCGGTGGGCGTCATCGTCGGTGCGGCATTCGGCAAGATCGTCTCCTCGTTCGTCGGCGATGTCATCATGCCGCCGCTCGGAATGTTGATCGGCGGCATCAATTTCAGCGATCTCGCCATCACGCTGGGCACGGATCCGAAGGGCGCCCCCGTATTGCTCAAGTACGGCGCCTTTCTGCAGACGGTAATCGATTTCCTGATCATTGCGTTCGTGATTTTCATCGCCGTGAAGGGAATCAACAAACTGAAGAAGCCGCCCGCGCCGCCCGCCGACGCGCCGCCACCGCGCCAGGAAATACTGCTCGAGGAAATTCGGGACGCGCTGGTCAAGCGGTGATCGCGCGCCGCGCGCCACTCAAAGGAAGCGACCGCACACGGTGCCCGCTGGCGGTATAGATGGCATTGCAAATCGCGGGCGCGACGGGCGGGAACGCCGGCTCGCCCGCACCCCGCGCGTACGCTAACGGAAGGCGCAGACGACTCCCAGAGTAAGCAGCAGCAATGCCGCCGCGAGAAACCGGTAGTCTTGCCACATCGGTGTCAACGCAAGCCGTCGTCTTTCGACGTGCCGAAAATCTAGTTTCCACATGGTGGCATCACTCGTCGCACTAGTCTCGGCAGGATAGCGTGCGCTTACGCCGACCAAGATGGCGATATCGATCAACGTGAGAAGCGGTGCGGCATAGAGGAAGTGTAAATGCGTCCATCCCAGCACCGCGTTGGACAGGAACAAGGCAACGCCGCAGATCGATCCCGCAATCATCGTCGCCGTGGCGCCGTCGGCATTCGCGCGGCGCCAGAACATTCCCACTAGGAACACCGCGACGACGGGCGGCACGGCATAGGCTAATACGGCCTGAAGATACTGCCAAAGCGACGGGAAGAGATGAAGCTGGGGTGCCCACGCGACCGCAACCAGGTATAGGCCCGCGGTCGCCCAGCGGCCGGCTCGGACCGTCTCGGCATTCGATAAAGACGGCTTGAATTGGCTGATGACGTCCATGGTGATGAGTGTCGCGGCGGAGTTGAGCATGGACGCGATCGATACCATGGTCGCGGCGACAAATCCGGCGACGACCAGTCCCACGAGCCCCGCCGGCAACAACTCGAGAATGAGCTTGGGATACACCATGTCCGGCCGAGGTAACTTCGGAAACAACAGGAGTGCACAAATACCGGGAAGCACGATCAGGAACAGCACGGGTAATTTCAGCAATCCGGCAAATAACGCGCCCCAACGTGCGTGGTCGATGTTCTTCGCAGATAGCAGGCGCTGTACGATGGATTGGTTGGTGCACCAATAATAAAAGCCGAGCAGCGGGATTCCCAACAACAAGCCTGGCCATGGCACGCTTGGATCGCCGATCGGCCGGATCAGAGAAACCGCAGCAGGGTCAACCCCGGTCATCACGGCGTGCCATCCGCCGGCGCGGCTGAAAGCGCCGATCGAAATGACGAGCGCTCCGGCCATCAACACGATGCCTTGCACGGCTTCGGTATAGATCACGGCTCG
>Ga0209517_10005852_pt1 | contig 15450 bp, 14 predicted proteins | sample PeaSoiMetSII2010_FD_187695 | JGI IMG/M metagenome (GOLD analysis project Ga0209517, IMG submission 187695) | Peat soil microbial communities from Weissenstadt, Germany - SII-2010 (SPAdes) (version 2) | ecosystem: Environmental > Terrestrial > Soil > Wetlands > Peat | place: Germany... | reverse complement strand
CGGCCATGATTGAGCACATCAACTCCAACTTCAAAAAGCATATCATCACCCTCGAAGACCCGATTGAATACGTCTTTGAAGACAATCAGTCGGTCATCGAGCAGCGCGAAGTCGGGCTGGATACGCTGTCCTACCACCACGCGCTCATCCACGTCCTGCGCCAGGACCCGGACATCATCATGATCGGCGAAATGCGCGACGACATCAGTTTCACCGCCGCCATGAGCGCGGCCGACACCGGGCATCTCGTTTTGTCCACCGTGCACACCACGAACGCGTCGCAGTCAATCCACCGCATTCTCGATTTTTTCAAGTCGGAAGAGCGCGAACAGATCCGCCGGCAGTTGACCGGTTCGTTGCGCGGGGTCATTTGCCAGCGCATGATCGGCACGGTGGATGGCAAGCTGACACCGGCCTTTGAAATCATGCTCGACTCGCCGGTGGTGAAAAAGCTCATCGAGGAAAACCGGCTGGACAAACTGGCGGCGGCCATCGAAACCGGTTTGGATGACGGCATGATCAGCTTCAACCAGTCGCTCTTCAATCTGGTCAAAGCCGGCCGGGTGTCAGAAAAAGAAGCGCTGTCCAAGGCAAGCAATCCGCAGGCGCTGGAGATGAATTTCAAGGGCATCTTCCTCGATGAAGGCCGGCGCATTCTCACCTGAGCCGGGACGATGCAATTGGGAGAGCGCGAGCCGCCGGCCTGCCGTGTTTGGCGGCCCGCCAAACACTTCGTCAGCCCATTGCCGTTCATAACAATGGATGAGAACCCAAACGCGAACGGAGTTTTCGGTCCCGACGGGTCGGGAAAAACCGCACGCGGGCCGCGTACGCTTTCCGCAGCAATTTCCAACCTAGTCGAGCTTGACTTAATCCCGACATATCTTATCGTCTTTCAGGATGCGAGTTTCGAAGCGAACCGATTATGCGTTACGCGCCCTGTTTACGTTGGTGGACCACTTCGGCGGCGCGCCGATTCCCATCCGTGAACTGGCCCGGCGCAACGACGTGCCGAAACGGTTTCTTGAGCAAATCATGCTGGCGTTGAAGGCCCAAGGCTGGGTGGACAGCGTGGCAGGAATCCGCGGCGGTTACATGCTCGCCAAAAGCCCGTCGAAGATCACCATGGGCGAAGTGGTGCGGCATTTCGATGGCATTATTGCGCCAATTGACTGCGTTTCGGTCATAGGCTACAAACGCTGTTCGCAGGAGCCGGTATGCCGGTTCCGGCGCGTGTTTCTGGACTCGCGAAATTACGTGGCGGAACTGATGGATCGTGCAACCCTGGCCGAAGTCGCCAAGGGTTTGCCGGTGTCAAACCAGGAAATTTCCACCGGATTTACCGGCGGGGAAGGCATTTAGGAAAATTTCAAAAAAGTGGTTGACACGGCAGGCAAATTGCTCATAATAACGACGCATTGAGTCGTCATTCGATGTTTTAAAATGAACGCCGCTGAAATTAAATCTGGCGAACATGCCGATAGAAACGACGGCTGGTTGGAGATTGTCCGCCGACAGGTCGCCTCGCTGCGTTATGGCGTGGTGCAAGTCGTCGTGCATGATTCGCGAGTAACGCAGATTGACAAGACCGAGCGCGTGCGGTTGGAAAATCTTTCGCCTGGAAACCATTTAAGACCGACCGGGAAACCGGAGGTGTGAAAATCAAATCGAATGAGTTGCTGACCGGACAACCGGAAGTCTCATGAAAATGAAAACGACCGACATGAAACTCAAGCAGTTGATGATTGTGACATTGGCCTGCCTGCCGGCGGGTTTCTCCGCCCTTGCCGCAGATGGCACGGATACCAATTCCCCCGGGAGCTCGCAAGTCGCGCCGGCCCCTTCCGTCGAGGCGGTGGAGATCGAAGCCTTGAAGAAGGAGGTGCAGGAGTTGAGCCAAAAGGTCCAAAACCTCGAACGCCAGCGCGAACTGGAACAGCCGGCGGCTCCCGATACCAACCAGGAGCAAATCCAGGCGCTTGACCAGCAGGTGCGGATTCTGGAACGCCAGCGCGAGCTCGACCAGGAAAATGCCGCGGCCCTTGCCAAGACACAGCCGCGCCTTTCGCTCGGGGCCAACGGGTTCAGCCTGAGTTCCGCCGACACGAATTTTGTGGTGGCCCTGCACGGAGTGTTGCAGGCGGACAGCCGCACTTTCCAGAAGAACGACAACGTGCCCGGCAACAGCAGCATTTTGCTGCGTCGGGCGCGCCCGATCCTTTCCGGAACGGTATTCCGCGACTTTGACTTTCTGTTCATACCGGACTTCGGCAACGGCACGCCGGGGGCTGCCAGTGCAGCAACCACGCCGAGCATCTACGATGCCTACGTGAACTATCGCTACTCGCCGGCACTCCAAATCCAGGCGGGCAAGTTCAAGACGCCGATCGGGCTGGAGCAATTGCAGGCGGACGTCAACACCACGTTCAACGAACGTTCGCTGGTTACGGACCTGGTGCCCAACCGGGATCTGGGGTTTGAATTGCACGGAGATATTGCCGGCGGAGTGGTGAGTTACGCAGCCGGCATTTTTAACGGGGTCGGTGACGCGCGCAATTCGAGCAACATCGGTTTCGAAGACAACCGCGAGTTTGACGGACGATTGTTTGTGCTACCGTTCAAGCGGACAGAACTGACCGCGCTGCAAAATCTGGGGGTGGGCATCAGCGGCGGTTGGGGTGAAGGCTCCATCACGAACACACTCGGGCTGCCGGCTTCGACCGGCGGCGCTTCCAGCTCGGCGGGATATTTCACCGACGGCCAGCAGCAGTTTTTTGCCTACACCAACGGGGTCTTGGCCGACCGCGTGCATTGGCGCCTTTCGCCGCAGGCCTATTATTACTACGGCCCGCTCAGTTTAATGGGCGAATATGTGCTTTCCGATCAGGATGTCCGCAACGGCAGCCGTTCGGCGAGTTTGCGCAATACCGCCTGGGAGGTTACCGGCGGCTGGGTGTTGACGGGTGAGGACGCCACGTTCAACGGCGTGACGCCGAAACACCCGTTTGATCCACGCACCGGCCAGTGGGGCGCAGTGCAGGTAGTGGGGCGGTACGCGGATTTGGACATTGACAACGCCGCCTTTCCATTTTTTGCGAATCCGGCGGTTTCCGCTTCGGAAGCGAAGGCCTGGTCGGTGGGGTTGAACTGGTATTTGAACCGGAACATACTGGTGAAGGCGAGCTTCTCCCGCACTTCCTTCGAGGGCGGCGGCACTTCAGCCGCTTCCGCGCCGGGCAGCGTGACCAGCCATCCGGAGGAGGTCTTTTTCACCCGGGTGCAACTTGGCTTTTGATCCAAATCAGGCAATTTACTGGAATAAATCATGAAACCAATTCTGCAAATTCTGCTGGTTCTGGTGCTCGCAGCCGCGGCGAACGCAAAGGAAATCAAACTGCTCAATGTCTCCTACGACCCGACGCGCGAGTTGTATCAGGATTACAATGCCGCCTTCGCCAAATACTGGAAGGCGAAAACCGGCGATGACGTGGTCGTGTCCCAATCGCACGGCGGTTCAGGCAAACAGGCATTGTCCGTCATCAACGGCCTGGAAGCCGACGTGGTCACCCTGGCGTTGGCGTATGACATTGATGCGATCGCCCAACACGGGCGGCTGTTGCCGGCTGACTGGCAAAAACGTCTGCCGAACGACAGCGCGCCCTACACTTCGACCATCGTGTTTCTGGTGCGAAAGGGAAACCCGAAGCGCATCAACGACTGGGATGATGTGGTGAAACCTGGCGTGGTTGCCGTGACGCCGAATCCCAAAACTTCCGGTGGCGCGCGTTGGGCTTATCTGGCCGCCTGGGCCTACGCGCTCGACAAATACGGCCACGACGATGGCAAAGCGCGCAATTTCGTGAAGCGGCTTTACAAAAACGTGCCGGTGCTGGATTCGGGCGCGCGCGGTTCGACGACGACGTTTGTCGAGCGTGGCATCGGTGACGTGCTGCTCGCGTGGGAGAACGAAGCGCATCTGGCCATCAGAGAATTCGGCGCGGACAAATTTGAAATTGTCACGCCACCGTTGAGCATTCTGGCCGAGCCGTCGGTGGCGGTGGTGGACAAGGTAGCCCAAAAACATGGCACGGCCGAGGTGGCGAAGGCCTACCTCGAATATCTTTACTCTGACGAAGGCCAGGAAATCGCGGCGAAAAATTTCTATCGTCCGCGCAATGAAAAAATTGCCGCCAGATACGCCGCTAATTTCAGCCGGTTGAAACTGGTTACGTTGGAACAGGAATTCGGCAGTTGGGCCAAAGCGCAAAAAACCCACTTCGCCGACGGCGGCACGTTTGACCAGATTTATCAACCTGAATAGTTGACACGCAACGCGTTCCGGCGATGCTAACAGGCATTAAAGGACGACCAGCATGACGAGCAAAAACTTCCGCGTGCTGCCGGGCTTTCGTTTGACGCTCGGTTACACGCTGCTTTATCTCAGCTTGATTGTGCTGATCCCGCTCGCCTGCGTGTTCGTGGAGACGAGCACTCTCTCCTGGGAGCAGTTCTGGCACATCGTCACCGCGCCGCGCGCGCTGGCGTCGTACCGCCTGAGCTTCGGCGCGTCGTTTCTGGCCGCGCTCACCAACGTGTTCTTCGGCATCCTCGTCGCGTGGGTACTGGTACGATACGAATTCTCTGGAAGAAAAATCGTGGACGCGCTGGTGGACATGCCTTTCGCGCTGCCGACCGCCGTGGCGGGCATCACCTTGACGGCGTTGTACGCGCCGAACGGATGGATTGGCCATTTGCTTGCGCCGCTCGGCGTCAAAGTCGCCTTCACGCAGCTCGGCGTGTTCATCGCGCTCACGTTCATCGGCCTGCCTTTCATCGTGCGCACCGTGCAACCGGTGCTGGAGAACCTCGACCCGGAAATCGAAGAGGCCGCCGCCAGTCTCGGCGCAAGCCGCTGGCAAACGTTCCGGCGCGTCATCCTGCCGCCATTATATCCGGCGGTGCTGACCGGTTTTTCGATGGCGTTCGCGCGCGCGCTGGGCGAATACGGCTCGGTGGTGTTCATCGCCGGCAACATGCCGGGGAAGACCGAAATCACGCCGCTGCTCATCATCACCAAATTGGAGCAATTCGATTACGCCGGCGCGACCGCGCTGGCGGTGGTCATGCTGGTTGGCTCCTTTGCCATTCTGCTGGCGGTCAATCTGCTGCAATGGCGGAACAGCCGTCACCTCGCACAGGTTTGATATGGGTGACACCACCACATTTTTCCGCGCCGCCCGCCACGAACCGTATCGCCGGGCGACCGCCGAGTCGCCCCGGGTGCGACGGCTGCTCATCATCGGCGCGTTGCTGTTTCTCGGCATTTTTCTTTTCGTGCCGCTCGTGTCGGTTTTTGCCGAAGCTTTGCACAAGGGCCTCGGTTATTATCTTCACACGTTCCGCAACCCGATGACGTTGAACGCCATCGAATTGACGTTTATCGTCGCGGGCATTTCCGTGCCGTTGAATTGCGTCTTCGGCGTGGCGGCGGCCTGGGCGATTGCGAAATTCGATTTCCGCGGGAAAAATCTTCTGGTCACGCTGATTGACCTGCCGTTTTCCGTTTCACCGGTGATTGCGGGGTTGATTTATGTGCTGTTGTTTGGCGCGCCGGGACCGCTCTGGCCCTGGTTGTCCGAGCACAATATCAAAATCATCTTTGCCGTGCCGGGCATCGTGAATGATACGACGTTTGTGACCTTTCCGTTTGTCGCGCGTGAACTGATTCCGCTCATGGAAGCGCAGGGCCGCACCGAGGAGGAAGCGGCGCGCGTCCTGGGCGCCAGTGGTTGGCAGACGTTCTGGCGCGTAACGCTGCCGAACATCAAATGGGGCCTGCTCTACGGTGTGATTTTGTGCAATGCCCGGGCGATGGGCGAGTTCGGCGCGGTGTCGGTGGTGAGCGGCCACATCCGCGGCCAGACCAACACCATCCCGCTGCAAATTGAAATTCTTTACAACGATTACAACACCACCGGCGCGTTTGCCCTGGCGTCGTTGCTGGCGTTTCTCGGGCTGGTCACGCTGGCGTTAAGGACGTGGATTGAGCGGAAGAAGACCGCCGCGTTGCACGCGGCCGAAATGGATTTGACCGCATGAGCGTCGAGGTCCGCCATATCACAAAGAAATTCGGCCGGTTCCCCGCGCTGCACGACGTGAGCCTGAAAGTCGAGTCCGGCGAACTCGTCGCGCTGCTCGGACCGTCCGGTTCCGGCAAGACCACGCTGCTGCGCGTCATCGCCGGTCTGGAGTTTCCCGACCCTGGCGCCGGGCAGGTTTTATTTTACGGCGAGGATGTCACGAACCTGCCCGCCAGCGAACGCAAGGCCGGGTTTGCCTTCCAGCACTACGCGTTGTTCCGGCATTTGGACGTGTTTGAAAACATCGCGTTCGGCCTGCGGGTGCTGCCGCGCTCGAAGCGGCCGAAGGAACCGGAAATCCGCGCGCGGGTCGAAAAATTGCTGAAGCTCATCCAGCTTGACGAGTACGGCAAACGGTTTCCGGCGCAACTCTCCGGCGGCCAGCGCCAGCGCGTCGCCCTGGCCCGCGCGCTGGCCGTGGAGCCGAAGGTGCTGTTGCTTGATGAACCCTTTGGCGCGCTCGACGCCAAGGTGCGGAAGGAATTGCGCCGCTGGCTCCGGCAATTGCACGAGGAAATCCACGTCACCACGCTGTTTGTCACTCATGACCGTGAGGAGGCGATGGAAGTGGCCGGGCGCGTGGCCGTTTTACACGACGGACGCATCGAGCAAATCGGCACGCCGGAACAGATCTACGACCAACCGGCCACGGCGTTCGTTTATGATTTTCTCGGCAACGTTAATCTTTTCCTCGGCCAGCCTCATGACGGCTCCGTAAAAATCGGCGACACGGAATATGCCGTGACCGAAAAGGGCGGCCCGCTCGAAACGCCCGCCATCGCGTTTGTCCGGCCCCACGACATTCGCATCAGCCGCGAACCGGGCGGACGCGCCAAGCTGGCGGCGCGGGTCATCCGTTACAACACCGCCGGTCCCTTCGCCCACCTGGAACTGCGGCGGCTTGACAATGACGGCTGGTTCGAGGTGCAATTGACCAAAGAACAGTTCAATGAGTTGCAATTGAACACGGGCGATCAGGTGTATGTGGAATTGCAGAATGTCCGCGTCTTTCCTGAAGATTATTCCATTTGAATTTTGCTGAAAACTTTGCGACGTTGATCTTATGAAGCGGCGCTTGGGGAAACTATTGTTCCCGCATCTCCCGTCGGATTTGCAGCAGCGCAAGGTCAATATCATCCTGGCGGTTCTGTTTGTCGGCCTGCTGTTGGGGGGCATCTTCGCGTGGGCGGCGATTGTCGGCAACCGGGTGAGCTTCCGTTGAGCTGCAGCTGACCCCTGACTGCTGACTTCAGACTTTTGCCCACCCATCATTTCTCTGCCGCTCCCAGTCGGCGCAATTCCGCCGGGTTGACGCGAAACAAAACCCATTCGTTCATGTCCTGCGCGCCCAGGCCGCGATAAAATTCCAGCACCCGCTCATTCCAGTTCAAGGCCGCCCACTCGAACCGCCCGCAGCCGCGTTCCGCGCCAATCCGCGCCACCGTCTCAATCAGCCGGCGGCCCAGCCCCCGCTTCCGGAATGGCGGCCGCACGTAAACGTCCTCCAGCCAGATGCCCGCGCGAGCAACGAAACTGGAGAACGTGAAAAAATAAATCGCGTAACCGGCCACTTCGCCGTCGCAGCGCGCGAACAGCGCGCCCGCCGCCGGTTGCGGCCCGAACAGGGAAGCGTGCAGCGATTCCGCCGTTGCCTCCACTTCGTGCTCGAGACGTTCGAACCGGGCCAGTTCGTGGATCAGTTCCAGTAACGTTGGAACCTCAGCGGGCGTGACGGGCGCAATCGTGATGTCCATGACGCAAATTTTAACCACGAAAGAACGCGGATGAACACGAATTTTTCAACGCGCAGACAAGGAGACTTAGACACGGATTTCACGGATTGGCACCAGTTCAAATGCGCTGACCCGGCGCGCCGAAGTCGGATGAAAGCGGAAAGCGTGGAAACGCAAAGACAATTTTAACCGCGGATTAACGCAGATTAACGCAGATGCTTATTACTGTCCGGGACAATGAACCGTTCATACCCCGCGGCACAGCCCGTGCTGACTTCCCTGCATGACCGCAGGATGTCATTTGCTTCGCAAAGCCGGATTTGCGGGCGCAATCTTGCTCGTTTGCACAGCGGCAAACGCCGCCATCATCAACGTCACCACAAACGATAATTACACGAAGATCGAATCGGCCGAACCGGGCGACGAAGTGGTGATTGCGCCGGGCACCTATTCCTTTCGGGTGTATCTCACCAAAGCAGCCGGTGTCACAAATCCGATCAAGATCCACGCCCTGGACCCGGCCAACCCGCCGGTTTGGGATTTTGGCACCACGAACGTCGAAAACGCGCCGGGCAGTTACACCGCCGGCGACCGCGGCCGGGGCGGCTGGCAATTCAGCGGCGCGCAGAATTACAACCTCTCCGGCATTGTGTTCCGGCATTGCCGCACGGCTTCTTTCAATTCCGCCGGCATCCGTTACTACAACGGCACGACGAACCTCTACATCAAAGACTGCGTGTTTGATCACGACGACAACGGCCTCACGGGCGGCACCCAGGACAGCCAAGCCACGGTCGAATTCTGCGAGTTCACCGGCTGCGGCAACACCAACGCGTCGCTGTCCTCGCCCACGCACAACATCTACGTCTATGGCGGCTGGCTGACGCTGCGCTACTGCTACGTGCATGATCCGGTGCAAGGCCAGAATTTCCACATCCGCTGCCGCAACGCCACGCTCGAATACAACTGGTTTGCCCGCGCCAATTCCTACGAGGGTGACTTGATGAGCGACGACGATTTCAGCGGCTCCGGCCCGTTCAGCCAGACGATGACCCTGCGCGGCAACGTCATCGTTCAGAAAAACTCGCCGTTGAACAATTCACAGGTCATTGCCACCTACAACGACGCCGGGCTGGCCAACCTCACGCTGAATGTGCGTGCGCTTTACAACACGTTTGTCGGCAATGGCGGCTCGGCGGCGTTCGTCCACGTGTCCAATGCCGACCAGACGCAGATGAACGCCGAACTCTCGGACAACATCATCTCCGGCACCACGCGCCCGTTCCTCATCGAAGACACCAACACCGGCTTCGTGACCGGAATGAACAACTGGCTGAAGACCGGCTCCACAGTCGGCCCGCTCACCGGGTCCGTGCAGTCGGCGTCGCCCGGTTTCCGCAACGCCGCCGCGGAGGATTACACACTCACGAACAACAGCCTGTGCATCGGCGCGGCCAGCGCCGCCGTGTTCGGGTTGCCGGGCAAGGAGTATTATTTGAACGAAACCACCGATCGCGAGTGGCGCATCCGCAATGCCGCGCGGGACATCGGCGCGTTTGAAAGCACCAGCACGAACAATCCAATCGGCCCTTACGACGCAACGCCACGGCCGGTGTTGAACGTCACGCCGTCAATGGGGAGCGTGATGATGTCTTGGCCGTTGTTCGCGCAGGACTATGTGCTCGAACAATCGGGCGCGTTGCTGACAACGTGGAGCAACGCACCCTGCGTTTTGGTTACCAATGCTACCGGCATCGCCGCAACCGCGCCGATGACGACGGGAAGCACTTTCTTCCGACTTCGGAAGTGAATTGAGAGCCGATTTTTTGACACGGATTTCACGAATTGACACGAATTAAAGCCCTGAGTGCAAAACAAAACCTTCGATTTATAGATCAAGATGATTGCCGACCACAGTTTCAAGCTCACCGAATAGATCGGTTGTCCGCTCGGTATTTTCAGTGTCTTTCCATTTCTCCCGCACTTCCACGAGGATCGTTTTGCGAGAGGGTGCCCGGGCAGGACGGCGCACCAGATACGCGATGGCCATGCGTGCGTTGTTGCCCTTGAATGCCCGTGGTAGCGTGATGACAAGGCGCAACTCGCAGTCGCGCGCCAGTTCCAGCCGCAACGCGGGCATCTCACGATTGTCGCGAGTAAGCAAACCCTCGGGAACCAACAGGCAAATGCGCCCGCCACTTGGCCGGGCCAATTCGACAGCCCGACGGATAAAGCAATGATGATCCATCAGTCCGCCTTCGGTTTGCCCGAATCGTCTCTTCCATTGGCGCAGAATCTCGTCCCGGTTCGTGCCGGAATATTCGTCGTTGCCCGGTGGGTTGCCGATCACCAAATCGTACGTTCCCGGGCGTAGATGCGGTTCAGCTTCAACGTCCTCGATTATCTCGCTTTTCTTCGGGGCGCACCGGTAAAGAACATTGTGCAAGAACACCTGGAGATGATCGGCGTGCTGCGGATAAAGGAATGTCAGCAATTCGCGGGCACAGGAAACGCAGAACGGATCATCGTCAATCCCCACCAATCTGTGTGTCAGGAAATTCTGCGCCCGTCTGTCACCGTCCACCCGCGCCACGTGGTCCACGCATTCGGCGAGAAAGACGCCGGTTCCACACGTCATGTCAATCACGCGCTCGCGCGCTCGGGGTTGCGCCAGCCTCACCATCTGTTGCGCGATTTCCGTGGGTGTGAAATACCGCGCGACATTGCGATAGCGCACGACGCCATTGATGCGATAAGCGCGCGACTGCGACTCGCCGGTGAAAAAACGATGCGAACCGCGACCACCCGGCTGTAGCAAAAATGTCCGATAGCCGCGCGCCACGGCCGCGCCGGTGAATTCTTCCGATTCAATCTTTTGCCGGTACAACCCAATGGTTCTCAGCACGCGATTGATCGCCCGCACTTGAAGACCGGCCTTCCGGCAGACGGATCGGATGCCCGCTTCTCCATGCCGCCGCGCATGGTCAACAATGCGATTGAACAGCATGATTTTCTGGTCGTCCTTGTCCTGCAGCGAGGCCACCCCGTCAATTGTAGCGAACAGGTCCGTGAAGAACTGGCCCGCCATGTCCGCCACGAGCACTTGCTGCTGCGGAGACACGGCGGCGGCAGGCTGTAGCTGGCCAGCTTCATGCAGCAATTCGTCCCATTCGAGAAAAGCAGGAAGGTCATTCTGTCGGATGGGTTCGTATTCAATGTTGAGTCCGCGGACGACGGCGCGGCACATTTCCGCCCGGCCGCCCGCCGCCGTGATGAGGAACGGCACGGTCCGCTCCTGCATCGGGCAGTCGCGTTGGCGGGGTTTGAAATTGCGGCTGTAATTCTTGGCCTGCCGGAAACCAATCTCGAACTGCCGGGCAGTCGGTTCGCCTTCAATGGTCACCAGCGGCACGTCGCCGTGGTGAACCAGAAAATCGAGCCGGAGCAATCCGTCGCCAAACGGATTCTCAATCTGGAACTGCGGACGGCGCGCGGCAGAGGGAATGCCCAGATAATCCATCAACGGCCAGACGACGCGGTGCCCGTATTCAATGTCATTCAGACAAGGCGTGCTCAACAATTCCCGGATCCGGCCATTGGTTTTCATGGAGCCTTGCCCGTGAATTCAGCAGGTAAACGGTTTGATCTTCTTCTGTCCGCCTTCAAGCACGGTTTCAAGTTGAGAAATCAAATGCTTCAAGCGTTCCTGGGCTTCGGCCATCGCGCGTTTGTAGGCAGGATTCCTGTTTGCCAAATTGTTAATAGCTTCACCATATTGACCGGGATCAATTCCGCTCTCATCCAGCAATCGTTCCTTAATGGTCATAGCTTGGTCGTGTCGCTTCGACATTGCTAAATACTGGCGCCTAATTTCGAACTGCAAGTCCACTGACAACTGCGGGATTTCAATTCTCCGAATTTGGCCAAAGCTGATAGTCATCGCGTCAACGCCATGCATTACGCGTTGAACCTGCAACGCGCCGAACCGCGATTTCAGAAAACAGCAAACATAAAAGGGATCTATGCGGTCAACGCGAATGCGGTCAATATGCTGACTGACGTTGATTTTTCCGCAGTCTCTCGGCACTACAACGCATCGTCCAATCAAAGTTTCCGTTCCACGGAATGCATTGTTAGTGAAAAGAATGTCCTCAGCACTTACTCGACTCCGCTCCGGATCGTTGTGACTTCCTTCAGCGACCCGATCCGGCTTCACCGCAAAATCAATTCCCGTATCCCGGATATTAATGACCTGCAAATAGCGCACCGACCCGCGCGAGCTGAGTTTTCGCGCGCCGACTTGTCCGTAAGTAATGCCCTTCGAGCCGTCGGGCAATTCGTCGGGGATGAAATCGCCCAGCGGAACGCTCCGCAGGTTTTTGAGTTTCCTTTCATTCTGGCGGAAGCGTTCTTCAAAGTAGCCGGCGTTCCAGCGATTGTGCCGCAGCAACTCGGGCCGGCCAATTTTCACTTCCAGCGTCGGAGCATCGGGTAGTTCTTGCATTTTTATTTCGTATCGGGCCAGAACCTCTTGCGCTCGCGCTGCGCGTCCGCCAGCACGCGCGCAAGGAAACTCTCGTGGGAGAAACCCGGCGCATCGAGGCGCGGCGCGGCGAGAAATATCGGTTGATCCTCGTTCGGTGAATCTTCCAGCTTGCCCGTCTGATACCAACCATCGGGACGATCCTGCACGCGGCGTCGGGCAAAGATGATGGACGTATTGGCATTGGCGCCGACTCCGGTGAAAATCTTTTGCGGCAAACTGACCGAGGCGAGCAGGTCCATTTTCCCGAGCAGCCAGATTCTAAACGCTCCCAGGCGATCGCTCGCGACGATGCTCTCCGGCACGATGATGGCAATGAGTCCGCCGGGTTTGGCCAGCCGCACGAACCGCTCGGTGAAAACAACCTCTATGGCCGTGCCTGCGAGCCGGCGAATGGCATCCCGCACTTCGAGCCGTGAAGTGTCGAGCGGCCGGTCGGCCGGCCAATGGGCGATGAGTTGGGCCGCTCGTTCGTAGTCGCTGGCCGTTGGCCGGCGTCGGTCAAAAAGGGCGGACGCGGTGAAAAGCTCGACTGGCGCACTTTCGGACTTTTCTTCGGCTGCCTCATCCGGTTCGGATTCCGTTTCGAGCCGCCAGCAGGAATAATGGCTCAGTTTCCTGACCAAGGAGTCCAATTCCGCGCGCTGTTGGCGTGGCAATGGCGGTTGCAGTGCCGGCGCTTCCTCTTTAAGGCAACTGGCTTCAAAAAAATCCTGCTCTTGATGGCGCACAATTCCTTCCAAAGGTTCGTCGAGTAATCGGAGCAAGTCTCGCAGTCCTTTGCCGCTGAACGGCGGATTGCCGGCAACGATGTCGAAGGCATCTTCTCTAATGCCGTTCATGGGGTCATCCAACAACCCGTTGGTGAGTATCAAATTCGCCTTGCGCAAGAGAGCATCTTGATTCCAGCCGGGTACGAGTGACGCGTCAATGTCTATACCAAAAAGATTTTTTGCCGGAAATCCGCCACGCTCATGGGCGACGCGAAGAAAAACACCTTCTCCACAAGCAGGATCAATGAGCCGCGTGCTCACCGGGAATCGGCCTCCGTGGATAACTTCCAGCAAGTCCCAAATGAAGCCAGCGACCGCGGGCGAAGTGAAGAATTGTCCCAGTTCGCGTCGCCGCTCCAAGTCACCGTTGCGCGAATCCGCAACCGAGAGCGATTCCTGATGCGCAGGTTTTATTCTGGTTGGCGCAACATTCATTCTTGAATAACCCGAAGCTGCCGAAACATGGGCGAATGGTCAACAGCCGAGTTCTTTCCAGTCAATTAGCCTGCCGCGATGAGCGTGCGCATGGCGGGTGAAACCCACGTCGCCGGGTTCAGTTTTCCGTGAAAACGAAGGCGCCGTAGCCCACAACACGGTCGCGCTCGCCTGAAGTATCGCCGGAGTTCCGCAAATCCACGGCGCGACACTGCATCCCCCGCTCCTTCGCCGCACTCAGCAGTCCGCAAATCGGCCGACAACCACACGCCAGGTCGCCGTGCAGTTTTTTCGCATCCAGCGATTCGATGACGTGCGCCGTTTCGGAATCGGTTGTTTGCGCTGTCTGATAATCGTGGTAGTGGCTCAGGTCGGAACTGATAACAAAGCGCGTTTCGTCGCCACCCCAAAGCGTTTCAATGACCGCCTCAATTTCGCCGTCACTCGCCTCGCCGACGAGGAGCGGAATGATTTTGAAATCGGCCAGCGCGACTTGCAGGAAAGGCAGTTGAACTTCGAGCGCGTGTTCATCGGCGTGTGCGTCGTCCCGCACAGTCACCTGCGGCAGCCGCGAGCAGATTTCGGCAATGGCGGCGGTGTCCACAGGCACGGCCCCGAGTGGAGTTGCGAACGCTGTCGCACTTGACGCCGCCAGGCCGTCGAACAAAACGTAATGCGACGGACCAAGCAGGACGACGCGTTTGACGGTGTTACGCTCCGACATTAGTTGCGCGTAAGCCGATGCGGCGATCGGCCCGGAATAAATGTAACCGGCGTGTGGTGCGATGATGGCTTTGGGCGTAGTGGCACGGGCGTCCCGCCCGTGAGTTTCTAAAGCTTCCGACTGGGTGGAAACGCACGGGCGAGACACCCGTGCCACTGGCTCGCTCAAGAAATTTTCGACCATCTGGCGCAGTTCGACGGGATCGGCTGGGTAGAATTGTCCGGCGACCGCTGGCGGGCGGATTTTACCCGACTCTCGCTGAAATATCTTCTTCACTTCACAAAATCCGAAGCTCGAAATCCGAAGCCCGAAAGAAGACCGAAATTCGAAATCCGAATCATTGCGGCAATCGTCGGGTTTTGGCCTTCGGATTTCATTCGGATTTCGCCATTCGGACTTCGGAATTAACTCGGTTTTACCCGGCGGGGCATGCGGTCACGAAAATCCGCCAGCGAACTGCCCGTGTTCACTTCCGCCGCACCGCCAACCGGCCAGACGCCAGGGACCGTCCGATGGCAGCGCGGGCATTTGCCGTCGAGGGTGATCCGATAGTCGCGCACCAGATAACCGGTGCGGTCAACCAGCAGTTCGTCGCAACCCGGACAAAACGTGCTTTCCCAATGCCCCACGCGCCCCGGCGCATTTCCGGCATAGACAAAATGCAACCCCTCTTCCACGCCGATTTCCGCCGCGCGAACGAGTTGGTGCACCGTGGTCGCGGACGGTTCGGTCATTTTGTAATCGGGATGAAACGCCGTGACGTGCCACGGAATATCGCGGCTGACCGAGGCGATGAATTTTGCGATGTCGCGCAGTTCCGCTTCGCCGTCGTTGAATCCGGGCACGACCAGGGTGACGATCTCCAGCCACAAACCGCGTTCATGCACCAGGCGGATGCCATTGCACACATTCTCCAGCGTGCCCCCGAGCGTGCGGTAACGTTTCTCGTCAAAACCTTTCAGGTCAATTTTGTAGGCGACAATCCACGGACGCAAAAAGTCGAGCGCTTCAGGTGTGGCATTGCCATTGGACACAAACGCGCAGGCAAACCCGGCCGGTTTCGCCTGCTGGAAAACGGCCACCGCCCACTCGGCGGTGATGA
>Ga0209517_10005851_pt1 | contig 15454 bp, 8 predicted proteins | sample PeaSoiMetSII2010_FD_187695 | JGI IMG/M metagenome (GOLD analysis project Ga0209517, IMG submission 187695) | Peat soil microbial communities from Weissenstadt, Germany - SII-2010 (SPAdes) (version 2) | ecosystem: Environmental > Terrestrial > Soil > Wetlands > Peat | place: Germany: Weissenstadt... | reverse complement strand
CCAACCGTTGCGCCCAGGACCTCGTCGAACTGGACACGGCGGTTCATGGCGGCATGAGCCGGGTCAAACGGTCGCGCACTCTGCCGTTTTCCTTCCTCAAGCACGCCGGTCTTTCTTTTTGACTTTTATGTCACTGTATTATGCGAGATTCAATAGTACGGCGAACTACCTGAACGATAATCGCCTGGTAGCTGGCAACGCGGCCGCCGCCGACGGCACACAGCAAGCCATCTTCTGGGAGGGGCCGTTCAGGATGGACATCGGGACGCCTGGACTCAACAGTGGAATATTTGGAGTCAACACAAGCGGCCAGGCTTCGATTAGCGGTGAGATCTCCACCAAGGATCCGAATAACGAAAACTTTTGCGCTTGGGGTACCGGCCTGCAGTGTGCCGCCTTCCTGTGGCAGCGCGGCGTGCTGACTCAGCTCCCGACGCTGGGAGGCAACAACAGCACGCTCGGCAATATCAACAGTAAAGGCGAAATAGCAGGAGCTACGGAGAACAGCACTCGGGACCCGGATTGCCCATCCAAGGTAACGATCGCCGGCACCGGACCTCAGTATCTCGATTATGAAGCCGTGGTCTGGGGCCCAAACCCGGGAGACATCCGGGAACTGAAGCCCCTCCCCGGCGACACCGTGGGAATTGCCCTCTGGATCAACGATAAAAGCCAGGCCGTCGGCGCGTCGGGCACGTGTGCCAACACCTTGCTTCCTCCACTGGCACTTGGGCCGCACGCCGTGCTTTGGGAAAAAGACGGGTCGGTCCACGACCTCGGCAACCTCGGGTCGACGGTCATCAATATGGCTCTGTCGATCAATAATCAAGGCCAGGTGGTGGGTGCTTCGTCGTTGAACGACCAGGCCACGCCGGGGAGCGGGACTCACGCCTTCCTGTGGACCAGTGCCGCAGGGATGCGGGACCTCGGCACGCTTCCCGGAGACTTGGCGAGCGCCGGCGTGATGATTAACGACGCCGGCGACGTGGTTGGTCCCTCGATCGACCCGAGCGGGAACCCACGCGCGTACTTGTGGCATAAAGGCGTGATGAGCGACCTCAACGACCTCGTTCCCGGCAACTCTTCCTTGTTTCTGTTGTGGTCGACGGCGATCAATTCCCGCGGGGAGATCTCGGGCTTCGGCGCGACAGAAAAGGGCGATGTTCACGGCTTTCTGGCGATCCCGAGCAAGGGCGAGGCCGCGAGCGAGAGTTTCTCGCCTGCGGCACCAAGCGCGAACATCCGGATAGCTCTCCCGGAAAATATTCGCGAGCAGATTCGGCAGCGGCTGCCCGTCAGCCGATTCGGGTCCCCGTTCATGGGGCTGCGGTGACCTGACGCAAGCCGCTCCCTGTGGTCGCGGCTCAGTAACGCGCGTTCCGATGCCGAGCCGCAACCATAGGGATCGGTTACCGCAGCACTGCGTATTCGGCCTTGGCTTGCTGGAGGATCGGGATGCCGGTGTCGGCGTCTTTCCAGAGGGCGAGGAAATCCTGGTAGGCGCTCTTTGCCTTGGCTGTATCTCCGGACAACTTGAACGCTCTGCCGACTTGTAAGTGCGCCAGCGCGCCTACAGGATCGCAGACCACGAAGCCGCGGTGATCGAGAATCTTCTGGAATTCCGCGGCGGCTTCGGCGTATTGGTGTGCGTCCAGATAGGCCAAGCCACGCACATAGGCCGGATAGAGGAACCCGAAAAAGCCGAACCAGCTCCCCGGTAAGGCCAAATCGTAGGGAACGGCGATTCGCAGCAGTTCGATCGCCTTCCGTGGGTCCCGGTTGTTTAGTGCCAGAAGTGCGCCGAGCGCCGGCACGTGAGTAAATCGCACTATCGTATCCTCCGGGAAGCGGGTTTCCAGGTCTTTCGCGAGTGTTGAAGACCGGGAAGATTCCTCCGAGAGGGCCAGCGCGAAGGCGACGCCATACTCCACATCCCGGCCCTTGGAAAGATCGAGCGCAGCCATGGCCATCCGCCGTGCCTCGAACGCATTACCGAAAAAGGCCTCTCGGACTGCCGCTCCCGCTTCGTAAATAGCCGCCTTTTCCTTATGGGCCGCCTGTTGGGCCAGGTCCACGGCACGCTGCGACTTCCTTCTTGCCTGCTGCAAGTGACCGGAATAGGCCAACACAAAAGCCTCTTCGCCGGTGATCCAGTCTTCGGCTCCGGCCTTCTTCTGGCCCAGGGCCACTGCCCGTTGCATTCCCGCCTGGTCGCCTTTCAAAAACGCAATCTGGTATCGCAGGACGAAGAGATCCTCGACATCCATTTTGCAATCGGAGGCCCGCTGCAGGCCGTTCCCGGCTTCCTCCAGGCGATCCAGGTAAAGATTGCTCCAGATTTGATTGATATACCCGGGGCCGAAGTCCGGATCGAGCGCGACCGCTATATTGGCTTCTTCGATCGATTTCTCATACTTGCCGAGTGCCCCGTAAACAAGCCCTGTCAAGAAGCCGTAAGGCTCTCTATCGCGAGGATAGGTTTGCGCCCACACCTCACAGGTCTGTTGCGCCTTTTCCAGGTTTCCTGTAACTTGCACATCGTAGGCGGCGGCGATCCAGAACTTCTCCGGATCACTGGCGCTATTCCGCAATTCGTAGGCTTTGCCGATGCTCTTGGCTGCCAGCACAGGCTCTCCGATATCGCCGTATGTCCGCCCCAGCCACGCATGTGCCATCGCGAATTTGGGATCGATCTCAATGGCGCGCTGGAAGAAAGGCAGAGCGGCGGCAGCGCCAGTTAAGTTCCAAACCTTCAAGGCAGTGCTGTAGGCTTTCAAGGCTTCGAGTGAGGGCGTGGTCGCGTCGGCGAGCGGAATCTCGTGCCTTTGAACCGCAGAGAGCGATTCGCCGGCTCGGATTCTGAAACTATTGGCAATTTGACTGAGGGCATTCAGGACGTCTTCCTTTCTTGCTGCCTGCACCTGCTCATCGTCGAGGACGTCTCCGGTGCGGCAGTTCCTGGCGCGCAACCCCAATACGTACTGAGTTCCGATGCTGGCAATCGAGCCATCCAGGACCGCGGCGCTTGCGGTTCGCTCACAGACTTCCCGGGCGAGGTCCGGAGTCAGTGGCGCATCCGCTGGCCGGCCCATCAGGCGCAGCGTGTTCTGGGTACGCTTCTCGGAGACCAGGCTCAGGAAAGGCGACTGCTGCAACTGTACCGCCAACCCCTGGCGAAGCGTCCCGTCAAACACGGAGTCGCCCGTGGTGTTCGTGAAATCGGCGAGGACAATCGTGTCTTTGTCTGTCAGTTTGGGCGCGCGGTGGAAATACAAGTAACCCGCGGCGAAGACGGCCAGCACGGCAGCCGCCGCCGCGATCATCTTCCAGCGTTGCGAGACAAGGCCTCCTGGCCTGTCCCACCGCTGCATTCGCTGGAGGTCGGTGCGAATTTCCGAAGCGTGCTGATAGCGCAGGTTGCGATCTTTTTCGAGGCATTTGTCGATGATCCGCTCCAGCTCGGCCGGCACGCCGGGATTCAGGCACACCGGAGGCACCGGAGCGCGATTCAGAATGCCATCGAATACGATCCCCGAGCTTTCCCCCCGAAAGGGCAGCGTGCCCGTTGCCATTTCATACAGCACAACCCCGAACGAGAATAAATCCGTGCGTGCGTCCAGAGGTTGAGCGCGGACTTGCTCCGGCGACATGTACGGTACCGTCCCCAGCGCGCTTCCCAGACCGGTCGGCTGGTCCTCGAGTGTGACGGTCGGTTGCTCCGATTCGTCTTTGCCTGCGCGCTGGCGGGAGACGGGACTGACTTTGGCCAGTCCAAAGTCGAGTACCTTCGCATGACCGCGCGCGGTCACGAAGATGTTTGCGGGTTTAATGTCACGATGGATGATCCCCGCGGAGTGTGCCGCGTCCAAGGCGTCGGCGATTTCGATGCCCAACGAAAGAAGTGCTTCGATTTCCAGCGGGCGCTGGGCATTGTAAGAAGCGGAGATGCGATCATTCAGCGTGGCACCGTCCAGGAGTTCCATGGCGATGAAGGAGCGGCCCTCATGCTCGCCGATGTCATGAATGGTGCAGATGTTCGGATGATTCAAGGCGGATGCGGATCGAGCCTCGCGCCGGAAGCGAATCAAGGCATCCGGCTGGCCGGCGAATTCGCCGGACAAAAACTTGAGAGCCACAAAGCGCTGGAGCCGGGTGTCCTGGGCTTTATAAACCACCCCCATCCCGCCGCCGCCCAACTTTCCGATAATGCGGTAATGGGAGACGTACGGGCCCATCGGGGAATCGCTGCTTTCTTGCGGGGCGTTGCTCTGGCCGGCGTTTGGTGGCGGCCGAGGTCTCGCGCGGCCACTTCCATGGCGGGGCTCTCCAGGAAGTTTCCGACGTGCGGCTCGAAGGTCAGCAGAGACCGGACTTCCCGCTCCAGCGCCTCGTCGCCCGCGCACGCCTGCCGCAAAAACTCCGCTCGCTCGGCGGGCGGACGCTCCAACGCCGCCTGCAGCAGGTGGTCGACTTGTTTCCCACGCTCAGAATCCATGGCCTGGCGCCTCAGTCACGCCCCCGCTCAATTCGCGAGGATGTGCCAGGTAATGCGGTCCTCGGCATGAATTATACCGCCCGCTGCGTCTCGTCATTCGCCACTCACTGCAGACTGGCGTATTCCGCCTTGGCTTGCTGGAGGATCGGGACGTCGGGGTCGGCGTCTTTCCATAGAGTGAGGAGATCGAGGTAGGCAGCCTTTGCCTTGGCGGTATCTCCCGACATGGCCAACGCTCTCGCCAGTTGCAAGCGCGCCACTACGCCCACAGGATCGGTGAAAACGACGCCCGGGTAGTCGCGGATCCTCTGGAATTCCGCGGCGGCTTCGGCGCACCGATGCGCGAGAAGATATGCCTGCCCGCGCACGTACACCGGATAGAGAATTCCGTACAAGCCAGTGCCGTTGCCGCTTACGCCCATCTCATAGGGAGCGGTGGGTTGCAGCAGTTCGATGGCGCCCGAAGAATCGCCGCGGCTGATTGCCCAAAGTGCGCGCAAAGTTGGCAGGTAGTTGAATCGGGCGTAGGTGTCCTCCGATGCCTTTTCCAGATCTTTCGCCAGCGCTTGCGACCGTGCCGTATCTCCCACCAGCGCCAGCGCCACCGCAGCGCCGTACACCACATCCCGCCCCTTGGAGAAATCGAGCGCCGCCGCGGCGTACTGCCTGGCCTCGCGTGCATTCCCGAAAAACGCCTCCCGCACGGCTGCTCCGGCTTCCCACATCCCCGCGCGTTCCCGTTTGTTGGCCGCCTGCCTGGCCGAGTCCACCGCCTGGCGGGATTTCCTCCTGGCCTCTTGCAAACGGCCGGAATAGGCCGAGGCACAAGCCTCGAGGTGGAAGATCCAGTCTCCCACCTCGGGACTCCCTTCGGACTGAGCCGCTTCCCGCTCGATTCCCGCCTGATCACCCCGTAAATAAGCGATGTAATATCGGATGACCAAGAACTCGGGGAATGAGACTTTGTGCTCGGAGGCTTCCCGAAGTGTGCTCTCGGCCTCCGTCAAGCGGTCCAGTTGAACACAGGCCCAGGCAAGATTGTTCCACGCCGGAGGGAAGTCCGGATCGAGAACGACCGCTTTCTTGCCGTCTTCCACCGACTTTTCAAACTTGCCGAGTGCCTGGTCAATCCCTGACAGGTACCCCCGGGGCCTGACATCGCGTGGATAAGTTTCCGCCCACAACTCAGCGGTCTGATAGGCCTTATCCAAGTTTCCCGTTACATCCAGATCGTGCGGGACCATGATAAAGAACCGCTCCGGGTCGCTGACGCGATTCCGCAACTCATAGGCTGTGTTGGCGCTCGCCGCCGCGAGGACAGGCTCCCAAAGCTCGGCGTACGCGCGCTCCAGGAAGGCATGGGCCATCGCGAATTGCGGGTCGAGATCAATGGCACGCTGGATGTGCGGGAGAGCTGCGGCAGGCCCGGTGGAGGCCCAGACCTTCCAGGCAGTGCTGTAGGCTTTTAAGGCTTCGAGCGACGGTGTGGTTGCCTCCGCGAGCGGAGTATCGTGCTTTGCGACCGTGGTCAGCGATTCGCCGATTCGGGTTCTAAATCTGCCGGCGATTTGACTCAGGGCGCTCAGCACGTCTTCTTTGCTGGCGGCTTGCACCTGCTCGTCGTCAAGAACGTCGCCAGTGCGGCAACTCCGGGCGCGCAACCCCAACACGTAATGGCTTCCGAGGCTGCCAATGGAGCCATCCAGGACGGCGGCGCTGGCGGTTCGCTGGCAGATTTCCCGAGCGATCTGCGGAGTTAGGCGCGCGTCTTTCGGCTGGCCCATCAGACCCAGCACCTGCTGGATACGCTCCTCGGAGACGAGACTGAGGAAAGGCGACTGCTCAAGTTGGACTGCCAAGCCTTGGCGAAGGGTATCGTCGAACACGGGGTCGCCAGTTCTGTTCACAAAATCAGCCAGGACAAGCATGTCCTTGTCCGTGAGTTTTGGCGAGCGGTGGAAATACAAGTAACCTCCCACGAAGCAAGCCAGCACAGCCGCGGCCGCAGCAGCCATCGCCTTCCAGCGTACTGGCGCACGCACTCTTGCGTGCCGCCAGGGACCGCCACCCACTGGTGTCGACGTTCCCCGGCCTGAATCCGTGTCCCGCTTCAGACGCTGCAGATCGGTGCGAATTTCCGCAGCGTGCTGGTACCGCAGATTGCGATCTTTCTCCAGGCACTTATCGATGATCCGCTCCAGTTCCTCCGGCAATTCCGGATTCAGGCGCACCGGAGCCACAGGAGCGCGATTCAGAATGCAATCGAATACCAACCCCGAGCTTTCCCCGCGAAACGGCAGCTTGCCCGTGGCCATTTCATACAGCACCACCCCGAACGAGAATAAATCCGTGCGCGCGTCCAAAGGTTGAGCGCGCACTTGCTCCGGCGACATGTACGCCACCGTCCCGAGCGCGCTCCCTGGGCCGGTCGCCTGGTCTTCGATTGTGACTGTCGGTTGCGCCGTGTCGCCTGCGCCTGCGCGCTGCCCGGAGACCGGACTGACTTTGGCCAGTCCAAAGTCGAGGACCTTCGCATGACCCCGACCCGTCACGAAGATGTTCGCCGGTTTGATGTCGCGATGGATAATCCCCGCGGAGTGTGCCGCGTCTAATGCGTCGGCGATTTCGATCCCTAACGAAAGCAGTGTTTCGATTTCCAGTGGGCGCCCTCCGGTCGCAGAGATGATGCGATGCTTCAGCGTAGTTCCGTCCAGGAACTCCACGGCGATGAAGGCGCGGCCCTCATGCTCGCCGATGTCGTGAATCGTGCAGATGTTCGGGTGATTCAAGGCGGAAGCCGATCGAGCCTCGCGCCGGAAACGCATCAGGGCATCCGGGTGGCGGGCGAATTCGTCGGACAAAAACTTGAGCGCCACAAAGCGCTGGAGCCGGGTGTCCTCGGCCTTGTAAACCACGCCCATCCCGCCGCCGCCCAGCTTTCCGACAATGCGGTAATGGGAAACCGCCGGGCCGAGCGGGGAAGCGCCGCTTTCTGGCGCGGCGCTTCTCCGATCGGGGCTTTGCTGGCGACCGAGGTCGCGCGCCGCCACTTCCATGGCGGGGCTCTCCAGGAAGCTTCCCACGTGCGGCTCGAAAGTCAGCAGCAACCGGACTTCGCCCTCCAGCGCCTCGTCGCCCGCGCATACCTGCCTCAGAAAGGCGTCGCGCTCCTCGGGCGGACGCTCCAGTACCGACTGCAGCAGGTTATCTACTTGTTTCCATCGATCTGAGTCCATCCATCCCCCCGCCCGCCAGTTCGCGGTAGAGCCACACCTTGGCGGTTCCAGTCTGCATCCCCTATGTGCTGAATTATACCGCCGCGTCAGTCCTTTCAAAGAATTCGGAGAACCCAACGCCAAATGCGGATTTACTGCAGCCCGGCGTACTCCGCCCTGGCTTGCATGAGGATCGGGATATCGCGGTCGGCGTCTTTCCATAGCGTGAAGAAATCCTGGTAGGCAGCCTTTGCCTTAATCTTATCTCCCGACAAAACCAACGCTCCGCCCAGTTGCAGGTGCGCCAGCGCGCCTATGGGATCGCTGACGACGATCCCGCGGTGATCGAGAATTTTCCGGAATTCCGCGGCGGCTTCGGCGCCCTGGTGCGTGGAGGCTGACCATCGGGTTGGACCTCGGAGATCGCACCAGTAGCTATTGCATCTCGAATGAAGCAGGCGAAAAGGTAAGCGAAGGGAAGTTGCCGGCTATTGGGGTCCGCCCCACAGGTGATGCCGAACGTTCGATTGTGGGCAGAGTAAGTGGCATTGGGATGACATCCCGCCCCACAAACGATACACTGATCTGAAACCATGGAGGCCCGTGTGAAACGCATCCACCTTTGCTTCTCTTTTCTGATAGTGGCGGGAGTGATCCTCACCCTGATCCCCGCTACGACGGCCCAGCCGCCCGCGCCCAACGCGCAACAGATCGCCCAGCGCAACGCCGCCGAGAAGGAGCTCGAATCCATCGCCATCATCGAGCGCAAGCTCATGGTGCCCATGCGCGACGGCAAGCGCATGGCCACCGACGTCTACCGCCCCAAGGACACCTCGAAGAAATATCCCGTCATCTTCGTCCGAACGCCCTACAACTTCAACTTCTGGGACGTGCGCAACGGCGCGCCGCGCGACATGAATGCCGAGATCCAGGCGGTGAAACGCGGCTACGCCTACGTCGAGGTGAACGAGCGCGGCCACTTCTTCTCCGAGGGCGAGTACGACATCCTGGGCCCGCCGCTCACCGATGGCGCCGATGCCATCTCGTGGATGGCCTCGCAGCCGTGGTCCAACGGGAAAGTGGGGACCATCGGCTGCTCTTCCACCGCCGAATGGCAACTGGGCGTGGCGGCGCAGGGCAATCCGGCATTCGCCGCCATGATCCCGCAGGGATTCGGCGCCGGCGTGGGACGCGTGAAACCGTACTACGAGCAGGGCAACTGGTATCGCGGCGGCGCCGTCCAGATGCTGTTCATCGCCTGGATCTACGGCGAGCAGAACCAGGTGCGCCCCATGTTCCCGGCCAACCTCTCGCGCGAGGAGTTGATCCAGGCCTCCCGGATGTTCGACCTGGCGCCGCAGATGCCGCCCGTGGATTGGTCGAAGGCGCTGCAGTATCTTCCCGAGATGGACATCATCAAGGCCGTGGGCGGGCCGCGCGGAATCTTCGCCGACCGCATGGAGGTCTCGACCGGCGGCGCTATGATCAAGCGCGCGCCCAACGACGCTGCCTGGTATCGCGGCGGCCTGTGGCACGACGACAAGCCCATCAACGTGCCGGGCTTCTGGTTCATGTCCTGGTACGACGTGTCGATAGGGCCGAACCTGGCGGCGTACAACTTCGTACGCAAGACGGCGCGGCCGGAGATCGCCAATCAGCAGTATGCGGTGATCGCTCCGACCCTGCACTGCGGCTACACGCGAGCCACCGAGAACACCGTGGTGGGCGAGCGCAGCATGGGCGACGCGCGTCTGGATTACCCGGCCCTCACCTACGGCTGGTTCGACCACTTCCTGAAGGGCGAGGACAACCACGTGCTCGAAACCATGCCTAGGGTCCGCTACTTCACCATGGGGATGAACAAGTGGCAGACGTCCGACACCTGGCCACCGGAGGGCGCGCAGCCCATGACCTTGTACCTGGGGAGCGGCGGGAAGGCGAACAGCCTGAACGGCGATGGCACGCTGGCGGCCGCGGCGCCTTCGGCCGACCATCCGGACAGCTTCACCTACGATCCCATGAACCCGGTGCCCTCCTTCGGCGGCAACGTGTGCTGCACCGGCAATGCCGTCACCGGCGGCGCCTTCGACCAGCGCAAGATGGAGGCGCGCGCCGATATCCTGGTCTACACGTCGGAGCCGCTCGGAGACGGACTCGAGGTCAGCGGCCCCATCGAGCCCACGCTCTACGTGTCGTCCGACGTCAAAGACACGGACATCACCGTGAAGGTGCTCGATGTCTATCCCGACGGCACGGCTTACAACCTGGACGAAACCATCCAGCGCCTGCGCTATCGCGACGGATACGAGCGGACTCCGGTGTGGATGGACGCGGGCAAGGTGTACAAGGTGACGCTCCAGCCGCTGACCACCAGCAACTGGTTCGCTCCCGGGCACCGCATTCGGATCGAGGTGTCGAGCAGCAACTTCCCGCGCTTCGACCGCAACATGAACACCGCCGGCAACAACTACGACGAGGCGAAGGGCGTGGTGGCGCACAATGCGGTGCACCACTCCGCACAGTATTCTTCGCAGGTTACTTTCTCGGTGGTGAAGCGGGCGAAGTGAGCCCAGGCATCGACGAAGACCCGCTCAGATGCCATACAGCGATTCGTCGATGCCGCTCGTCAGGATGGGCCTGCGGCAAATGCCGGCCACCTTCAAGATCGCGTCCCTGCCTCGGCGATCGCCCGACGGCGGTGTGTTCGAGCGTCCCAGCCTCAAGCGAAACAGTTCTGCCATGCTTATCCCGGCCCGGAAGGCGTCCCGGCGGAGTTGGTCGTGCAGGTCATCCGGAAGGAAGATGGTTGTCCGCTTCATAGTGTTAGGAGAACCATCCGCTCCTCTCTTACTCCCCGACAGTCCGTAGAACCTCGGCTTCGAGCGATGGCGCGACAAAGAAACCAGCGTGGTCGCGCAATGCCTGAATCTCGTTCCTGACGGAGGTCAGTTCGCCCATCGCTTTGGCTCGGATCAAAACACCCAAGACGCCCCGAACGGGGATGCCGGCCCGGCGGGCGAAGCTTCTCCCTTGCTTCTCATCGATCAGCAGAACGTCCGGTTGCATCTCGGTAGCCAATGTAATCGCCTCCGCTTCGCACCTGTCGAGATCATTGGCCAAGGCGGCCACTGCGGGATTGGCCACAACTCGGCGCTGAGAATGCAGTAGATGGAGTCGGCCTGATGAGGGCAAGGTTCGATAGTGCAGAAGTATCACTCACCGCGACCATAAGCGAGGTCTTCGGCCAGATCCTCAGGCCCGTAATGCCGAGGGATACCTCGACGGGCTACGAGGAGGGCGAACTCATAGCGCGAAATCGCCGCAAGTTCCACGGCCTTTCCGAAAGACAGAATGCCTTGCGCATGCAGTGAGAGAGCAAGTTCACAACGCAGGCGCTCTTCCACCTCGCCCTCCGGCAGGCGGAGACTCCAGGCGACCGAATCCGGCACTTGAAGGGTGATGCTCATGCCCCTAATGAAATGAGGACGTCTTGTCGAGCGACACGAGCAAGGCGTACATGCCCACGCTACTTCTGCCCGTAGGTCGCCGTAGGCCCGTGCTTGCGGAAGTGGTGCTTGTCGCGAAGCGCCTCGGAGATCGGCACGGCCCCCGGATTGATGGTCAGCGTCTGCCAGGCCATGGCCGCCAGCTCTTCCACGATCACCGCGGTATGCGCCGCCTCCGTCGCCGACGCGCCCCAGCAGAACGGCGCGTGGCCCGCCACCAGCACCGCCGGGCAGCCCAGCGGGTCGCGACCCTTCATCAGCCGGATAATGGCCACGCCGGTGTTGGCTTCGTAGCCGGCCTCGATTTCCTCCGGCGTCAGCGCGTCGGTCACCGGCACCGCTCCGTGAAAGTAGTCGGCGTGGGTCGTGCCGAAGCACGGGATCTCGCGCCGCGCCTGCGCCCAGGCCGTCGCATGGCGCGAGTGCGTGTGCGCCACGCCGCCGATCGAGGGAAACGCGCGATAGAGCGCGACGTGCGTCGGCAGGTCCGTGGACGGCCGCAGATCGCCCTCCACGACGCGCCCTTCGAGATCGGCGATCACGATGTCGCGCGGCGTCATGCGTTCGTAGGGAACTCCGCTCGGCTTGATGGCCACCAGCCCATGCTCGCGCGACACGCCGCTGGCATTGCCGAACGTGTAAACCACTAGCCCACGGCGCACCAGCTCGAGATTGGCTTCCAGGACCTCAGTCCGTAGCGCTTCCAGCATACTTTTCTCCCCTGGGGCCTCCCCTGGCGCGGGTTGCGATGCTGCGCAGCGCCGGCAAAATCTCTCCGATCCCGATCGCCTCCGACCGCCGCTCGCCGAACGCGAAGTACAGCTTGCGGTAGAGCGGATAAAGCTCCGCATACGCCGCCGCGTCCGCCGCTTCAGGTTCCACCGTTACGTAGCCGGGGCACAGCCGATCCTGCGCCTCTTCGATGGTGCGGAATGCGCCCGCCGCAAAGAATGCGAAGATCGCTGAGCCCAGGCTGGTGACATCGCCCTTGGGCACCAGGATGGGCTTCCCCATCACGCTGGCGTACACCTGGTTGAGCACCGCATTTCTCTGTGGGATGCCGCCTCCGTTGATGATGCGGCGCACCGGCACGCCATGCTGCTCCATGCGCTCCAGAATGACTCGGGTGTGGAACGCCGTGCCTTCGATGGCGGCGAAAAGCTCGTCCTGCGCCGTGTGCGTCAACCGCCAACCCAGCGTGATGCCGCTCAACTCCGGATTCACCAGCACGGTGCGATCGCCATTGTCCCAGGTGAGGCGCAGCAGCCCCGTCTCTCCGGCGCGGTAGTTCTCCAGGCCACGCGACAGATCCGCCACCGTGGTTCCGGCGCGCCGCGCGATGGCCTCGAAAATATCGCCGGTCGCCGAAAGGCCCGCTTCGATGCCGGTGAGGCCGGGATGGATGGAGCCTTGAACCACGCCGCACACGCCCGGGATCAGCTCGGGCTTCTCGCCGATGGCCATGATGCAGGTGGAAGTCCCCACCACGTTGACCACGTCGCCCAGCCGCACGCCGGCGCCGATGGCGTCCCAGTGCGCATCGAACGCGCCCACCGGAATCGGAATGCCCGCGCGCAGACCGAGCTTCTCCGCCCAGGCCGGCGTGAGGTGTCCTGCAATTTTGTCCGACGTCTGGTACCGTCCGCCGAGTTGGCCGCGCACGCCGGCAAGCCGCGTATCCACCGCGGCCAGAAACTCCTCCGGGGGAAGGCCGCCCAGCGCGGCGTTCCACATCCACTTGTGGCCCATCGCGCACACGCTGCGCGGGGCCTCGGCCGGATCGTGGATACCGCACAGTACCGCCGCCACCATGTCGCAGTGTTCCAACGCGGTGGCGAAGCGGTCGCGCTTTTCGGGATTGTGGCGCAGCCAGTGCAGCAGCTTGGCGAATCCCCACTCGGAGGAGTAGATGCCGCCGCACCAGTCGATGGCTTCGAGATGCCGGCTGTGCGCGGCCGCGGTGATCTCGCCGGCTTCTTGCCAAGCGCGATGATCGCACCACAGGTAGTAGTCGTCGATGGGCTCCATCCGCGCATCCACCGGGATCACGCTCGATCCCGTGGTGTCCAGCGCGATGGCTTCGACGCTGGCGCCGGCGGTACTGGCATTGGCGAGCGCGAGGTGCATCGCCTCGCACAGCGCTCGCATGTGATCGGCATGGCTCTGCGTGGCGTGGTCGGGATCGTCCTTCTTGCGGTCGAGCGGATACTCGGCGACGCCCGATCCCAGGCGCCCCCGCTGGCTATCGAAGATGGACACCCGCACGCTCAGGGTCCCGAAATCTACGCCGGCAACGATGGACATGAGTTGCTCCTTGTGGCGCAGGCACTCGTGCCTGCCGCGTCCCGACTCATCGGGACACCTGCCTGCTAACTATGCTGGTGCACGCTCCACCCCAAATACCGCGTGGTGGCTTCCCGCACCGCCTGCGACACCGAAGCCAGGTTGGCCGCCACGTGATGCTCGAAGCCGCGCTCGCAAATGTACCGCAGCAAGCCCTGCAGATTCGGTATCCGCACCACGCCCGCGCCGCCGAAGGTATCCAGCGGATCGTCCGTGAATGCGCCCTCGCCCACGTACCCGTGGATCTCGCCCGTGCGGTCGTTGGTCGAGAACCGCGCGAAACTCATGGGCCCCGCCTTCACCTGTCCCACGCACGTCCCGTACGTATTCTCACGCCCCACGGTGCCCGCGATGATCTGCTGGAAATCCATGCGCGCTTCGCGGAAGAAATGCTTGGGCAGATTGCTGCAATGGAAGCAGACCGCCTTGTCGGGGTCTTCGCCGTAGTTATTGTTCCAGTCCAGCAGGGCGCTGGGTGTCCCCGACGCCAGTTGCAGGGCATGCATGCCGATGACGCCGCAAATGTCCACCTCGCAGGCGCTGGACATCAGGTTCTCGCTCATCATGCTCATGACGGTGCACGGCACCACGCCGAAATACTCTTCGAGCGAGGTCCAGCATTGCACCGCGCTGATCGAGACTTCGGTCTCCGCCATCCAGGCGTCGATCACCGCGCCCAACTTGGCCATCTTCAGGAGCGCCTCGGATGGCACGGATTCGGTCGTCACGTAGCGGTGGATGGCCTCCAGCTTGGCGACTGCGGCTGGATCCCGATCGCCCATGCGCGCGATGCGTCCCAGGATTTCCGAAAGATCGATGGGCTCCACGGAGATTCCGTTGGCTTCCAGAATCTTCTCGCTGTAGCGCACGGTGTTGAACGCCGCCGGACGGGCGCCTATAGCGCCGATGCGCAGCCGCCGCAGACCGCGCACCACGCGGCACACGCCGGCGAACCAGCTCAGGTCGCTCTGGAACAGGTCCGAATCCGGAGCCTCGGTGTGACGGCTGGTGAGCGAATAGGGAATGCCATACTGGGCCAGGTTATTGCAGGCCGACATTTTGCCGCAGAAGCTGTCGCGGCGGTCCCGGATGGTCATGCGGCCGGGAGTGTCGGGCGTGGCCTGCACCAGCACCGGCACGTTCAGTCCCGCCATGCGCAGGGTGTCGGCGATGGCGCGCTCGTCGCCAAAATTGGGCAGCGTGACGATCACGCCATCGATGGCGTCGCGGTTTTTCCTGAACAGGTCCGCGCACCGCGCCGCTTCCGCGCGCGTTTCCACCGCGCCGAACTTGGTCTCGTCCGGCCCGGGAGCGACCACCGCGAAGCCGGCCCTCTCGATGGCCGCGATCATCTCCGAACGGCCGCTTTGCGCCAGGTGATCCGGGAAAAAGCCCCGGTTTCCGACGATCAGGCCGAATGTCATCCCGCGGGGTTTACCGTTGGTCATGTGTTCCTTTATTGAGGCAGAGCTGTAATCGCTTGCAACTGCTTATCGTATTGACATGCTACAGCCGCTGTCAAGGTTTCGCAGGCCACCGGGTGCGCGGCTCTGGAACGGTCTGCAAACAGGCTACACTCGAAACGGAGCCGCAACCGTAAGCGGTCTTCCGCTGGGCCCCCCTTCGGGCTTACTCGCCGTGAATAGTCATCAGAACAAGACGTCACGTACTGGCAGGCGGGCGCCCGTCAAAGGACGCGTTTCATCCAGCGACCCGGCATCCTCCACCACCGGAAGCGGAGAAGACTTCAACGCCCGCATAAGGACATCTTCGACATTCTGGAACGCGCCGCTCTTCATCCGTTCCAGGATGAGAGCTTCGAGTTCCGGTTTATGAATTTCAATTGTCATCGCGGCAGCTCTCCGTTCTACCCTGCCGCCGGCCCCGTGGAATCG
>Ga0209517_10005848_pt1 | contig 15461 bp, 10 predicted proteins | sample PeaSoiMetSII2010_FD_187695 | JGI IMG/M metagenome (GOLD analysis project Ga0209517, IMG submission 187695) | Peat soil microbial communities from Weissenstadt, Germany - SII-2010 (SPAdes) (version 2) | ecosystem: Environmental > Terrestrial > Soil > Wetlands > Peat | place: Germany... | reverse complement strand
CTGGCCAGTTGGTGCTTGCTTTGTTCGACGGCTTGACTCGAGTTCCTCAATTCTTCTTGGAGAGTGGCGACGGCTGCCTGAGCCTGTTGCTCGAGCTTACCCTGAAGCTGCGCGATGGCCTCTGCGGCGGCCTCTCGGATCGACTTAACCTCACCATCCGCCGCCGCGTGCATCTCCTGAGCCTGCTCGCGCAAGGCTTGCGTCAGACGTTGGGTATATTCTTCTTGGGTGGCTTGACTTATGGAGGTGAGCTTGGCCTCTGCCAGGCTGGCCAATTGTTGTTTGCCTTGCTCGACTGCCTGGTCGGAGTTCTTCACTTCCTCGCGCAGTGTCGCCAGCGCTACCTCGGCCTGCTCCTTAAACTGAAGAGACCAGCGCCCTGCCAGTTCACGCGCGACTCTCTCTAGTTCCTCCGCTTGCTTCGATCCGTTTCCCTGGAAAGCCTGGAGACTGCTCTCGATTCGTCCCTGGAGATTCTCCACCAGGGCTCCTACACGCCCCTCCAAGGATTCCATGGCTACGGTGAGCTTCGCCAGTCGTATCTCGACATCCGTAGCGGCTGTCGCCCGCATCTGGTCGGACGGCGAATGGGTCCGTTCCTCACTGCGCCCGATAGTCGTGCCTATGGCCTGAGCCGGTTTGGCTGGCTCGCCCATAACGAATTCGAGCATCTTCCCCGGCTGCAGTTTAAACTCAGAGTCGTAAGTTGGAGTCCGGGCAAACTCCGAAGCAGGATAAGAAGACCCAGGCTCACTGGCAACTTCTGGCGGCAGGGTAGGGGCTTTGGAAAGCGACTCGAACTTTGTTACCCAATCGCGCGCATAGATGCGTTCCAGTCGTCTCGCGGCCGAGGGCTGCTCGGGGCCGTTTTTCCAATCACTAGGCGGGGACTCGATCTTCCATAAGGTGTCTATCTCATCGGCCTCCGGCAAAGTAACACAAATCTCGAAGATGCCGTTTTGTTGCGCGCCGTGGCGGACGACTCTCGCGACGGTCGGGCTTTGCATGTTGGGGCTTTCGATCCAGAGGTACGTGCCGACAGCCTGAAGAGTCGATGAGGCGATTTTCGCTCCACGCTTACTAACGTCTAAGGTGTGCGTCTCTTCGCTAAAAATTTGGCCGTCCTCGCCGATTCCGCGGACTGTCACTGGGATTTCTGCATCAACGCGAGTGCTCTCGCGGCTGAAGATCCACTTCTTACTGTGGAGTTGAGCGGGGATGCGTCGGGCCCTGGCAAATAGACCCTCGCCTTGCCCTTTGTTTGCTGCATTCTTTCGAGCCGGCTTGACGGTTCCATCGCTCTCTCGCGATGAGTCCTTGGGCCAAGCCTTGTCGGATAAACTCAGCGTGTCCATACTTTCAAACCGGGAGTAAAACTTCCTTCAGACGAGATCCCCTCTTAGGTCTAATAGGGGCCAAAACTACCGACGAGCGGCCAAGAACGGGTTGAGATTTGGCAGTTTCGGAGTTGTTACAGCGGTATTAATTAACACAGTAACAGAAACCGGTGACCTCAAATGTTCATGCGTATCCTCCTTTATTTGTTCAGCTTATCTCCAGAGAAAGATCAGGGGAGTGTGAGGCTCTGCGCATTAAGGCCTCCTTGGTGGCCAGCCGTTAGCAATTCCGAAGACCATTTCCAACTCTTTCTTATTGCGCAAGATAGCGTTTTCGCCAATAGTACGACGGTACTGTTGTACATCTGTTTTCCAGCAGGCCACGTTGTGTTTGCCTCGGGTGAATCACCCTGGTGTCCTGAGTCAGAAGTTCTTTAAGAAACTCTTTCTCATGCGCGACCGTTCATTGGAGCCCCGTCAGGGGCGGCATAGAGTAGCCCAGGGCGTAAGCCCTGGGTTAGACGCCCCTCACCCCACCTTCGGCACCCCTCCCCCGCCGGGCGGGAGAGGGGACGGGGGGTGAGGGTGAGCTCTCGCGACCCACGGCTTGCGCCGTGGGCTACAATCTGTCGCCCGCTCCGCGGGCTGAATTCTTCAACGAACTTCTGACTCCGGACACTAGCCCCTCCGTCGCGCATGGCCTTACGCCGGGAGAAATACGGAGTTGCCTTTGGCGTCCTGGTTTAGTAAAGTTTGGCGCCGCATGTCGGAGCGAATTCTCCTTTGCGTTCGGCAGGGGCGATAAGCGCTCCTCCGATCATATAGTCGATTGAGTTTCGGCAAAGCTTGAGTCCGTTTGAAAGCCTCATGGCGTGGGCGGAACCCGCACGGTCGCCCGGAAGCGGGCCGGAGAGGCAATCCATACAAACGGAATAGGAGGGACAATGGAGAGACAAGAGGCACAAACCTCAGGGACAACGCGCCGGGAATTCCTCGAGGAGAGCCTTGCGGCTGCGGCGGCACTTACCGTCCTGCCGCGAGCGGCGATCGGCGGAGGCGGCGCTCGCGGCCGGGCGGTTCCGAGCGAAAAGATCGCGCTCGGGTGCATTGGCGTAGGCGCCCAAGGCACGCGCGTGATGATGGACTTTCTGAAAATGCCGGAAATTGAGGTCGTGGCGGTCTGTGACGTTAACCGCGAAAGCAGTGATTATTCCGAGTGGGGTCACGGGGAACTGGTGGGGAAGGAACGCAGGTTGTTGAGCGACCCAGGGTGGGGAGCGGATTGGAAAGGCCCCACCTGCGGGCGCGAGCCAACACGGCGCTTGGTGGACGCGTACTACCGCAAAGTGCGAAACTCGCCGAGCTACGCGGGATGTGGGGCATACAACGACTTCCGGGAACTGCTTGAGAAGGAGAAGAAACTGGACGCCGTGGTGGTTTGCACCCCCGACCACTGGCACGCCCAAGTTTCCCTTACCGCCATGCGGCAGGGCAAACATGTATTCTGCCAGAAGCCGATGACCCACAGTATTCACGAGGCTCGTCTCATGGCCCAAGTGGCGCGGGAAACGAAAGTGGCCACGCAGGTGGCGATAATGAACGAGGCCTCCAAGGCCACGAGGCTACTGACGGAATGGGTTGCGGCGGGAGTGATCGGGCAGGTGCGTGAAGTACACAACTGGTCCCAGCGCCCTTACTGGCCGCAGGGCATCGAGCGCCCCAAAGACCCCGAGCCCGTGCCGGACGGCCTTGATTGGGATCTGTGGTTGGGCCCCGCACCGGCGCGCCCTTACAACCATGTTTATCTGCCGTTCGTGTGGCGCGGATGGTTCGACTTTGGCGTGGGAGCTATTGGAGACATGGGCAACTACAGTTTCGATACGATGTTCCGCGCCCTGAAGCTGACCTCGCCGGTAAAAGTGGACGCCAGCTCGACGCCGCGATTTCCGGAGACGTATCCCGTGGGTTCGCTCATCCACTGGGAGTTCCCGGCCCGAGAGGATCGGGCCCCGGTGACCATCCATTGGTACGACGGGGATTTGCGGCCGCCGCGTCCGGTGGAATTGGAACCCGCTGAGCATATGAGCGACGTCGAGGACGGCGAAGGCATGCTGCTCGAGGGAGAGCGCGGCAAGATCTTGTGTGGCTTTGAAGGCCAGAATGCGCGCTTGATCCCCTCCAGCCGGATGAAAGCGTTCGAGCCGCCCCCGGACAATCTGCCAAAATCGCCCGGCGCCTACGAAGAGTGGATTGCCGCCATGCGGGGAGGCGCGCAGCCTCGCGCCAGCTTCGAGTTCGAGCAAAAGGTAGTCGAAGCCGTGTTGTTGGGCAGCATTGCGGTGCGTATGGGAACCATGCTGGAATGGGATGCTGAGCACGAACGCATCACGCGTGTCGCGGAGGGCCGCGCCGGCGACCTCGATGCTGCCAACGCTCAAATCAATCCACCGCGCCGCTCGCCTTGGGATTTGTCGTGACAGGTTACACAGAAAAGTCAGTATTTCTCAATCGCGTCACCGGCCCTGGCCAGCTTGAGGGGAATCTTTCAGCCTCCACCTGCCCTGGTAACGGCCGCTTCGCCACGCGCCGAGTATGTCCTTTTCGAGTGTCCACTCCAGCATCTGTCGGAAGGTCTTGCCGCTTGAACCGGTGATGTCAGCGGTCCAGGTGCCGGAGAGTGATTGCCCCGTCAGGGTTCGAGCCGCCCAGGCGCCTTGCCAGCCGAAGCGTGTCTTGTTCGCCGCCCAGGTGCCTTCCAAAACGGTCTGGCCGGTTTCGTTGATTAGCTCCCAAGAGCCCTCGGCGGAGTTTGGCTTCTCCGGCGACACCTGCGCCGTCCACGTGCCCGCCAAAGTCCGGTTCACTCCCGCCGTCGCCGTCCAGCTTCCCCGGAGCTCTATGGGAGCTTCCTGGGCTGAGGCCAACACCGTTAGGCCTAACGCGAGAATCAGTGCGCACGTGCCGACAACCTTTGCCAGAGCTGTCATAGATGCTTCCTCGAATGGGACTGGGAAATCGCCGGCTCGGCCGCCGGCCTTCCGGAAAGGCCCAGAAGCCGTGAAAAAACTCGGAATGTGTCATCCTGAGCGCAGCGAAGGATCGCTGCAGTTGTTCCTAGATTGTTGAACCACGGCAGACTGCGCAAATCCTTCGCCGCGCTCAGGATGACAGACGCTTGGTTTCTTCACAGCTTCGGAGCCTCTCCGCAAGGCAGGGCGGCAGAGCCGCACATTGCAAGGAAGAACCGCAAAGGAACGTAAACAGCGCCTACCTCCGCGCTACCCCTAGCGCAGGCTGGCGCGTTGCTTCACTACATATTCCCCGATGTTCTTGACGGTATCGACCCACACTCCGTTGGCGGGGTCCTGCATATATTTGCAGAGCGCGGCAAGGGCTATGGTATCGGTGACCTGGAAGGCCTTGTGGCCGATGTCGTGGCCTACGAAGATGACCCATCCGCCCTGCTCGGTGGCCTTGTTAATGTGTTTTACCATGTCGATGTAGTCCGTGTCGTCGAAGGCGGTGCCGCTGGCCTGGGCAAGATCGCAAAACACCGGATCGTTGTAGAACTCATCCATGTAACCGCGCCCCACCATGAACTTCTGGCCGATCAGCGGCACGTAGCTCTTCATCTCGGGGCCTCTGCCCACGAACTTCTGGCCGCAGGGATAAGCGAAAGTCACGGCGCGCACGCCCAGTGACTGCTGAATCTGCGCGTTGGAATCGTCAAGCTGCTGGGACATTTGCTCGAGCGTGTAGTTTTCCAAGGCGTTGTGGAACGACCAGGGGAAATTGCCCGTGCAAGGGTGATTCACGGTGTGGTTCCCGATCTCATGGCCGCTAGCCAGTGCGCGTTTCCACCCGTCGATCTTCGGGCGGAACGCCTCGCTGCTCGTAGTGACGAAGAAGGTGACCCTGACGCCGGTGGGGTTTATAACGTCCAGGCCTACATTAATCTGGCTGGCGCGCGCGTCGTCGAAGGAGAGGCTGACGGCCACCCGCTTGCCGTTCGGCCAGTGAAAGCCCTTCGTGCTGGCTTGTGGGGTGGCGAAGGGCGAAGCTTGGTTCCGAACTGTCGTTGCCAGCAACACTGGCAACCCGATCGCGAAAACGACATAAGCAGCAATACGCGACATAGCTTGTGCCTCCATGGGAATTGCGCGAGGGCGCCACGGCTCCGATCTGCGCGGCCCCTCGTGCGGAGGGTTAGTATATACTCTCGCGAGCGCTTTGTGCGATCCCCGATTTCGTGTGGTGGCATCCCGATTTGCCGCGTGGGGTCCCGACCTGTCGGGGCATTTGCCGAGCTGAAGGTCGGCGCCACCTCCGAATTAGGGAACTGCCTTTCGGGCTCGATGTATAATCCATGCGGGCAATAAGCCGGAACGGAAATCCTGGCTAAACGGTTCACATCAGGGAGGTGACATGAAGCTCTCAGTTTTCTGTGGAGTGAGCGTGGATGGCTTCCTGGCTCGCCCGGACGACACCCTCGACTTCTTGGACACTGGTGGGCAAGAGCCTCACGGGTTCGAGGAGTTCCTGGCGAGCGTCGATGTGGTCGTGATCGGCCGCAGGACCTTCGAAGTCGTGCTGAAAATCGGACACCTGTCAGTTTACGGCAAGAAGCTCGTGGTGGTGCTGAGCAGTCGTCCACTCGACTTCTCATCGATCAACGACGCCAGGGTTGAGCAGATGTCGGGGGAGCCGGCCGACGTCGCAAAGCTGCTCGACTCCCGCGGCTTAAAACATGCTTACATCGATGGCGGCATCACCATTCAACGATTCCTCGCTGCGGGAATGATCGACCGATTGGTGATCACACGCGTGCCCGTGCTGATCGGAGCCGGCATCCCGTTATTTGGTCCCCTGCCACGCGACATCGTCCTTCGCCACGTTCGAACACTTAGCCCTAGTGGCGGTTTGGTGCAGAGTGAGTACGAGGTTGGCGCTCCAGGGTTATCACCGTGACGGCTCGAGATCATGAAAAGCCACGGAGACTCGAAGACCCATCACTGTGACCCGAGAACGTACGGATGCGCAATAATTCATTGGAAGACAGAGGAGATCCTTCCCTCAGGATGACCGCTGTCTGCTTTCTTTACATCCGCTAGCGCCATGGGCTACTGGCTTGCGCGTGCTCCGCGGGCTGAATTCTTCAACGAACTTCTGGTTCGGATCTAAGAAGAAAAATCGAAAGGAGCCATACCGGTGGGCATTTTATTTAGTTTTCTGGGCGGTCTTTCCTTTGGCCTGTTGGGCACGGCGCTCAAGGCTGCGGAGCGTAGGAAAGCCGATGCCGCGGGTTTGGTCATCTCGGCTTATGCCTGGCCCGCGCTGCTCATGCTCGTCATGACTTTGCTCCTCAAGCCGGGCGGTCATATCCCAACCAAGGTGTTTGTGATTGCGGTGATTTTCGGGATCTGTGCGGCAGTGGCATCGTTGGCATTTCAAGTGTCGATCGGCTTCGGCAAGGTCACGGTAGGCTGGCTGATGATGAATCTCTCAGCGGGCGTTCCGGCGGCCGTCTCCGTCTGGATGTACCACGAGGAACTGACCGTTCTGAAAGTTGTCGCGCTGGGACTGGTGCTGGTTTCGATCGTGTTCCTTTCCTGGGGTCAGGTGGTCGAAAGGCGCGCCGCCGCCGTCAATCCTGCGGGAGGAGAGTGAACTCGCCATGTGGTTCCTACTGATGCTCGTGATACTGCTCACCAACGGGATGAGCGCTTTCGGCCTGAAGATGATCGCCGCTTGGGGCGTTCCCGAAACTGTAAAATACCCTTACCTGACTGTTTGGTATGCCAGCGGCTTGGCGGCGATAGCCCTGCCGATGCTATGGAAAGGGATGCGCTTTGGAAAGACAGAACTCATCTGGGGTGCGCTGGCAGGAGCCCTGAGCATCGGCGGGCAAGTGGCGATGGCAGTGGCATTGAATCGCGGCGTTCCAGGACACGTGGTGTTTCCCATCGCCATCGGCGGCTCGATTTTCGTCGTTGCCTTGGCCGGCCGGCTGATGTTCGGCGAGCGCCTGAGCGTGCCGACCGCCGTCGGCCTGGCCTTGGGGTTCATCGCGGTCATACTGGTGGGCGTGAGCTGAAAAGCGGGCGTTTAACACGAATCGCGTAGGGGTAGGGCTTGCCCTACCCGCGTCGGGATCAGCGGAAGTGCGGGGACGGCAAGCCGTCCCCCTACAGCGCGCGGTCATCGTGTGGTTGAGGCGAACCACTCCGCCTTGACTTCCTCAATCACCTCGCGTGCCGCCTGCTCAACCTGCTGTTCTCCCCAGTCGGGATCGAAATGGGCACGCGGGTCCTGCGCCTCGCGCAGAGTGTGATCGGGCGTGGGCACGCAGTCAAAGGTTTCCCCGTCGACGATAGCGTAATCCACATTGTGCAGCTTTCCTGCGGCGGGGAGCCGTGAAAGATCGACCGAGCCGGGCCACGTCGCTTCCAGCATTGAAGTTTCCTCCGCCGCGGCGTGGCCGATCGCTCCGGCTATGAGCGACCGCGGAAATCCTGGGTAGACCCACTTGACCCGGCGGGGGACGTGCCCGTCGTTGAATTCACCGCAAAGCCGATCAAGCACTGCGCGCTGGTTGTCCGCGCCGTGCCCGTTCACAATCAACACGCGAAGAAAGCACATGCGTCCGAAGAGAATTTGGAGAGCGTCGCGCACCACCGCCGCGAACACTTCCTCCCGGAAGTAAGCGCTGGCTACGGCGTTCTTGGGGAAGTCCATTCCCTCAATGAAAGCATCACGGGCAAATCCCAGCGACTCGAGCATGTTGGGATTACGCTCTCGCTCCGTCCCGACGAAGAGGGGAGGGAAGTACGGACACTGGAATTCGCGAGCCAGGCGGCGGGCGAAAGCGTGCGCCAGCAGGTTGTCGCAGCCCATCGCCAGGTGCGGTCCGTGCCACTCTAAAGGCGCCAGCGGTAGCAAAACCAAACCATTGCGTTCCCGGGCCGCAGCCACTTCCCCGGGAAACAGGAACGCCATGTTCCAGTCACCCTGCTCGATGGGTCGTTTGCGAACCGAAGGTTCATCGATAGGCATTTGATTCCTCCCCGCGCGTCTTGAGTCAGACGTTCGGTAAGAAAACTCTTCTCATGCGGGCCAGACTATCGGAATCCCGTCACGGACCTCATGAAGTGGTCCAATAAGTAAGAAGGTAAGCGAATCAAAACAGCTCACGCGAAGACGCTAAGGCGCAAAGAAGCGCAAAGTAGAAGTTCCTCGTTTTTCTTTGCGGACTTTGCGCACTTTGCGCCTTTGCGTGAAACCGGCTTGTCCGTCCATAAATTAATCCCCAGACTGTTGCTCCGCGCGCTCAATTCTTGAGTCTGTCATTCTGGGCTGGAAGTTTCAAGCGCTTTGAACGACCGATGCGCCTGGATTGGGCCAGCAAATTGACCCTCGTGACACGCGCAAGGTATATTCAATTTCAGAGGCTTTCGGCGAATAGCGTTATGTCCTGTCATTCTGAGCGAAGCGAAGAATCGCGGCAGTTGTATTTTCATGGAACTACAGAGATCCTTCGTCGTCCGTCGCCTTACGGACTCCTCAGGATGACAGGTCGATGGGTTCGAGAGCGCCCTGCTGGACTAAGCGTTTGTGTGTTGGCCGTTCTGCTCATTCCGTCGTCCGGCTGGGCCCAGGTGGCGGGCACAGTTTCCGGCCTTGTCCAGGACTCGTCGGGGGGAGCCGTGTCCGGCGCCACCGTAACGGTGACAAGTCTCGAGACGGGAGTTACGCGGGTTGTGACCACGAACCCGGCGGGCGCCTACACCGTTCTTTCGCTGCCGGTCGGGCCGCTCGAGGTGAAAGCCGAGAAGGAAGGGTTTAAGACAACTGTTCGCACGGGAATCAACCTCATCGTGGGACAGCGAGCCATGGTGAACTTGCGGCTGGAATTGGGTGAGATCAAACAGGAGGTAACCGTATCTGGCGGGTCACTCCTGATCAACACCAGTGTTACACCTCTCTCTGGCGTAGTGGGTGAGAGCGAGATAAAAGAGCTGCCGCTCAACGGCCGCAGCTTCGATAATCTGCTCACGCTTAATACTGGCACCATCAACTTCAGCTCGCTGAAAAGTTCTCAAACTGTCACCAGCAACGGAAACACGTTTTCCGTGGAAGGGCGGAGGACGTACGAGAATTTATTTCTGTTGAACGGAATCGAGTATACGGGCACGAGCCAACTCGCCATCACGCCGGGCGGCGTCAGCGGGCAGCTTCTCGGAATCGACGCTGTCCGTGAGTTTAACGTACTCGCGGGCACTTATCCGGCAGAATACGGAAAGCGCGCCGGAGCGCAGGTCGCCATCGTGACGCAGTCCGGCAGCAATACACTGCATGGCTCCCTTTTCGAGTTCCTTCGAAACAGCGCGCTGGATGCGCGAAACTTCTTCGACCAGGGATTTGTTCCTCCCTTCCGGCGAAATCAATTCGGGGGGGCGCTGGGAGGGCCGCTCGAACCGGGAAAGTTGTTTTTGTTTGGCAACTACGAAGGCTTCCGGCAGAGCCTGGCGGTCACTGACGTGAGCGTCGTCCCTGACCAACTGGCCCGGCAAGGCTCATTGCCGAATCAGGTTCCCGGTCTCGACGCTGCGATGTTGCGCTACATGTCGTTCTGGCCTCAGCCAAACGGTGCGGAGTTGTTGGCTAACGGCCAGGCGAGCGGAACGGCGCTCGCCTACTACAATCCCAGGCAGGCTATTCGAGAGGATTTTGGCACGCTGCGGGCCGACTCTCCAATTCGCAGCCGAGACTCCCTTTCCGCAGCCTACACGTTAGACGATGGCAACAGTTTGACACCGCTGGCCGACCCTTTGTTCGGATCAGCCCTGGCGCTGCGGAGTCAAGTGGCTAGCTTCCAGGAGACACATATTTTTTCGCCGCAACTGCTTAACGTATTCTTGGCCGGCTTCTCCCGCGCAGGCTTCAACTTCCAGCCGTTTTCGTTTGCCGTTTTTGCTCCCAGCCTTTCGTTCGTTTTCGGCCGGGCGCCAGGGGGAATTGTCATCGGAGGCGGGCTTACCACAACCGGAGCTGCGGCGATCACCTCCGCCGGACCCAACAACGCCGCGAGAGCCTGGAATGGCCGGAACCTATTCACCTACTCCGACGACCTGCACATCGTCAAGGGCATGCATCAGTTCAGCCTGGGCGTCTGGTTCCAGCGTCTTCAGGACAACGAAGACACGGCTTCACGCCAATTGGGCCAAGCCAGCTTCACGAGCTTGGAGACTTTCCTCGAGGGAACTGTGAGCAGCTTCCAAGTGGTGCCGACTCCCACCGAATTGGGCTGGCGAAGCCTTTTCGGCGCGTGGTACTTCGAGGACACCATAAAATTGCGGCCTAATCTTACGCTTGAGGCGGGACTGCGGGACGAATTCACGAACGGCTGGAACGAAGTGGCTGGAAGGGCCGCCAACTACCTCGTCGACGCCAGCGGAATACTTGAAACCAACCCGCGCGTGGCCGGTTCGGCCTTCACCAAGAGCCATGCCAAGTCACTGCTTGGCCCTCGCATCGCTGTCGCATGGGATCCTACCGGAAGGGGGACGACGTCCTTACGAGGAGCGTTCGGCATCCACTATTCCCTGCTCGACGATCTAAGCTACCTGCTCAATGCGCTTCCGCCTTACAACGGCTCGGTCTCGTTTGCACATGTTCCGCTCTCGTCGATCGTGCCGATTCTCCCGAGCGTGCCGCCGCGACCTTCCTGCGGGCCGGGCGTTGCGGCGCCTTGCACCATTTATGCGCCGCAAGGAGTGCAAGCAAACGCCAAGACTCCCACCGTCGAGGCGTGGAGCTTCTCTCTCGAACGGCAGGCCGGGACGAACACGGTGGTTCGCGCGATCTACGACGGCTCTTTCGGCCATCACGGGCTCTTGAGCGTCGACCCCAATACCATCCCTGCCGAGATCTGCTCTGATGCGAACGGCTGCCAGGCTGGCGGCGTGGGCGCCGCGAGAAGCGTCGTCGCGAAGGGCGCCCAGTACATTCCTCTTGGGTCGCGGCCTAATCCGTACCTTTCCTCCGGATTCTTCTGGTATACCGAGGGAAACAGCAGTTACAACGCGCTACAGCTTGAGGTTGTCCGGCGCGTTGCTCAGGGCCTGCAATTTAGGGCGGGTTACACTTGGGCGAAAAATCTCGACATGAATTCCGCTCTGACCGGAGCCCAAGCGAACAACCAGGCGCAGATGGTGCTCGACCGGAATGATCCGGGAAGAGATTGGGGACGCTCGGCATTGAATGTCTCAAGCCAGGGCAGCATCTCCGCCCACTACGAATTTCCTTTTGGCCGTAGCCTGCATGGGCAGAGAAGCGCGCGAAGTTTGGGAAACCTGCTGATTCGAGGCTGGCAAGCCAATGGAATCGCCACGTTGCTGAGCGGCTTTCCATTCACGCCCCAGCTAGGTTCAAACGTCTCCGGAGACGGAGACACAAGGAACCCGGATCGGCCGGAGGTGAAGCCGTCTTTTGTTGGCCGAATCGTGCTCCGGAATCCCGCCCAATGGTTCAATCCGAATGCCTTCAGCTTGCCTGCCGCAGGCACGTACGGAAACTTAGCGCGGGGGACGTTCGACGGGCCCGGATTGGCCGATGTCGATATATCGCTTGCCAAAGACTCTGTTATATCGGAGAGGTTCAAACTGCAATTCAGGGCGGAGTTCTTCAACATCCTTAACCGCACGAACTTTGATACTCCCAATCCGATCGTCTTCTCGAATGGCACCGTCAGTTCCACGGCGGGACTCATCACCGCCACCGCCACGACCTCCAGGCAAATTCAATTCGGATTGAAGCTGCTCTTTTGAAGAGTGGTAGCGCGGCCCCCCGTTTTTGGGGTCCGCGGTTTTTCCACGGTGCCCAGACAAGCCGCGGACCCCAACACCGGGGGTCCGCGCTACCCAGCGCGTATATTCTCAAACCAGCGAAGGATCTCTGCAGTTTCCGTTGGTTCAGGAATTCACGAACAACTACAGAGATCCTTCTCTCCGCTCCGGATGACACATTCCGGTTATAGGTGTTGACAGAGTCTTCGCCTCAAAGAGGTATATTCGAGGAGACTGCCTGTCCTTCCCGTGCGCTCTTCAACTGGCCGGCAAGCAGACCGAAGCGCAATCGAGTGCCGTCGGCGGAGATCAGAAGAAGTTGGTCCAGCAAAAGCCCTTTTCTGGTCTCGACGGTGTGTAGCGGGCCGGTCTCGCGCGCCACAAAACGCCCCCACCTGCGGGCGAAAAACACGGCCTCCCGCTCTCTCAGGCATAGCGTGCCGAGTGCGTTGCGAAGATCCCAGGTGTCTGCCGTGCCGATTACGTGAAGCAACCGGGAGGGCGCCGGTTCGGGAAAACGTTCTGCGAGCCACTGTTGCTGAGCAGGCGTGAGTTGGGGGGCGCGAACCGTCCCGAACCAGTTTCGAACGAGCGCTGCGACTGTTGCCCACTCCGCTCGCAAGGCGCGCAAGATTCGCGGACCGAGCCAGGCGGACAATGCGAGGAAAGCTAACGCAATGCCGGCCAGCACCCACGGATGCTTCACCAGCATGTAGAGACCGCCGGCCACAGATGCATCCTCAGCCAGGCTTAACGCGATATTGCTGAACGGCTCCGGGCTGTGATTGATGGCCAGCCGCAGCGTGGCCTTCGCCGAGTGCCCCGTCAAGGCGACACCGCCGGCCAGCAGGATCAACAAGACTTGATAAGCGGGTTCCAGATTGGTGAACAGCGAGGACGCGACGAGCGCGGCTCCGATGGGGCGAATAAAGGTGTGAATGGAATCCCAGGCGCTGTCCACCCAAGGAACTTTGTCCGCAATGAACTCGATCGCGCACGCGACACCGGCGAGGACCAGGACGCGCGTGTCAGCCAGCACTGACGCGTGCTGCCAGGCAGGCGGCAGCGGGAACCGGCCGAAGCGGAGGAGCAGGCCGACTACGAGCACGGTGGCATAAAGCCGGATACCAGCCAGCATGCCCAGCCCCAGCGCCGATGCGACAGGATTCAAGGTCTCCATGAACAGATTATAAACGCAGCCGGCTCAGATGCGGACAAACGTCTTCTTGCGGAACATGTAATAAAGCCCTAGCCAGAGAATTCCCACGGCTCCGCCGGTAAGCAGGAACTCGCTGAACATCCCCAGGTGTCGCGCGAGCCCCGTGAAATTGGCAGCGCTGATTCGGGAGAAGCTGATGAGGTCGGGCGCGATGTAGGCCACGATGGCATTCATGCCGAAAACGATAAAGAAGAACGCCCAGCGCCGGTAGCCGAGCACGTCGATGAGGCCATAGAAAATGGCCAGCAGCAACAAGCACCATCCGCCTGACCACAGGACCATCGAACTGGTCCAGATGTGCTTGATAATCGGGAATTCGAAGCTCCACAGCCACCCGGCGACGAGGCAACCCACGCCCGATGCCGCCAGCACCAGCGCTTTACGCCCGCCCGGGAGGCGCGACCGCAACAAGTGCCCGGAGAGGACTCCCATGAGCGTGGTTGCGCCGAAGCCCAGACTGCTCAGAATCCAGGTGTAGTTGGTGCCGTCGCGGAAGCGTCCCAGCAGGGCATTATCAATCCACATCGCGAGGTTCCCGTCCGGAGTAAGGACTCCCGCTCCGTGGCCGGGCACGGGAACGAACCTCATGAGCGCCCAGAAAACCACGAGCAGCACGCCGGCAAGTACACCTTGCCAGCGTACCGGCAACTCGACCAGGGCGATCGCGGAGATCAAGTAACCCGCGGCAATCGCCTGCAGCGTGTTGCTGTAAAGCTGCAGGTTGTGAAGGTCAAAAGCCAGCAGGTGTCCTTGCGCGATCATGCCCAGAATCCACAGCACCACCACGCGATAGGCAACCTTGCCGTAGATGCTGACTCGGCTGTCGCCCCTCTCGCGCCGTTTGCCGATCGAGAACGGCATGGCCACTCCGACGATGAACAGAAACAGCGGCATGATGAGATCCCAGCCCACGAAGCCGACCCACGGGACGTGGTCGAACTGGCGCTCCAGCCACGCCGGAAGCGGATTCGCGAAGAGCTTGCAGAAGGCCATGACGAACGGCCCTCCACCCGCGATCCAGAACATATCGAAGCCGCGTAACGCGTCCACCGAAACGATGCGGTCGGAGGGTGTCACTGCATGCCTCTGTGGCTTTCCCGGCGAACTTTGTTCCATTATCGTGCCCCCTTAAAGTGCTTGGACCAGGCGGTTCAGTGGCGGATTCTCAACTCGAGAGTCACCTGCCATTTGACCGGGTTCCATGTTCATTCTACTCTACCTCGGCGACTCCACTTCAGGCTTTGTGTCCTCTCGTTGTAGTTCTAGTACACCCGTTGGCAACTCTTTTACAGATGCGCGTTGCCCCTCACGCGTTGACCCCCGCGCCACCGATCCTTTGTTTTCTACAACATTCTCGCTTTGTTCCGGGGATTTTAAGATTTCGCCGGCGTTTTCCTCTTCCCGACGTTCTGTTGCGCCGTTCGTAGCGCTGGCCTTTAGGCCAGCATCTGCCGACCCTTCGCTGCGCTCAGGGCAGGCTCTGAAGCTCGGCGTTACTTCGGCGCCGTCGAGCCCCACCAGCTTACTCAGTTCCTCGGCTTCCCGGTCGTTCGCCTCATTGTCGGGAGGGCCAGCCTCCTTTTCTGTAGGGGCGGTTCGCGAACCGCCCCTACTCTCGCGGGCATATTCTTTGCGCATGGTCAGGAGAATCCTCATCTTCCGGTCGATCGCCCGGTCCAGCCCCATTTCCAGGCGCAGCACCATGTTCGCGGTCTCGTCCTCCGGAGCAAGACACGAGTCCCGCGCAATCGCGTCCTTCTCCTCCTGCGCCTTCATCTCTTCCGCGAACGCCGCCTCCACCGCCGCCATCTGCTCCTCCAGCAGGCGCTCGAGTTCCTGGTAGCGGGCCTCCATCCCCGCCTCGCCCCCGAAGCCCTCCTTCACGTACTTGTCTAGCTCTGCCTGGTCCTGCTTCTCGTGGAGGTACGCCCATTTCATGAAGAGCCCAAGCAGGTAGCCGATCTGCCGGGGCCGCCACCCCAGCTCTCCCTGGTAATAACGTTCGATCTGGTTCTGCTGGGCGAGCGTAAAGACCCGCCGCCGCACCTCGTCGCGAATCAC
>Ga0209517_10005842_pt1 | contig 15468 bp, 12 predicted proteins | sample PeaSoiMetSII2010_FD_187695 | JGI IMG/M metagenome (GOLD analysis project Ga0209517, IMG submission 187695) | Peat soil microbial communities from Weissenstadt, Germany - SII-2010 (SPAdes) (version 2) | ecosystem: Environmental > Terrestrial > Soil > Wetlands > Peat | place: Germany... | reverse complement strand
AAGCTTCTTCATCCCTATCCCCATTTGCGGTTTGACGCCAAGTATCCGCGGTAAGAGCCGTATGCGGTAGCACTGCCTGTACGGATCCGCGCGGGGGGCGCTGGGCAACCGGCGTCCCTACCGCGACCGATTAGAGATTCGGGAACAGGGAACAGGGTAGCGGTGTCTAAAAATTCGGAAGATGATTCCCCTGCTTAGCTAAGGAGGGGGCGGGGGGTGGTTGGTCGACGTTCGGTCCGCTGCGCACCACCCCCTGGCCCCTCCTCAGTGAGGTGGGGAGTCACTGTCGAATCAAGTTCAGCGGGTTCACGCTTCACATTAAGGCGTACACTATCTCCTTCAGGTCACCTGCGCCCATGTTCGCGAATCCTCACTATTCTTTGGCTTTTCTCCTCCGCGCCATCATCGCTCTTTGCCTTGTCCCTCAAACCTTGGTCAAGGATACTCCCAAGAACCCCGCTCAACCGATTCCTCTCGATCCGACGCTGGATATCGCCACGCCTACTCTCGAATCCAGTGCACACACTCCCTTGCCTGAGCAATATATCTGGAGTTCTTTGCCAGGGAGCACGAGCGAAGGCGTGTTCAATTGTCTGCGGAAGTCTTTCACCTTGAAAAAGGTCCCACCCGTGGCGACGCTCTACGCCGCGGGCCCCCACTATCTTCGTTTATACATTAACGGGAAACTCTTGGCCGCCGCCGAGCGCGATGCCAAAGACAGGCTTCGGCCCTTTCTGCTGGCGATCGACGTTTCAGGTCAATTCCGCGCCGGACGCAACCTGATTGCCATGACTGTCAGCGGCGACCGGTTGGTGCTGAAAATCGTCCCCGCGCCACTCCAGGTGATGAAGCCCGCACTTCTCGTGACCGATGCCACATGGAAGTGCGGAACCGGATCCAGCAAGGGATGGGAGAGTCCGGGATTCGACGATCGCGCCTGGCAGCAGGCCATTTCGCTCGGAGCCATCGAATCAAAGAGTGAGTTCTTTCAGGCTTACGCGGACGCAGGCATGTACCGCTGGCCGGGTTATGACGGCATTTCGCCGTTCCTCGCACACGCTATTTTGAAGGCCGAAGAGCTCACCTATGGCTTCGAAGGCATGGGGAAATTCTCGCACTCCTCGTCGCTGATGGGGAATGACCAGCGGGGCGTAGGGGCAAATCGCGATGCGCCCCTACCAACGTTGCAGGAGTTCGCCGCCACGCTGCCCGCCAAGAAACTGCCGCAATCGGAATACCCGTTCCTGGTGTTGGGGTTCAGAAAGGAATGTACCGGCCGCCTGCGCATCGTCTCCGACTCGCCCGCGCCCATGCGCCTGGAGCTTCAATACGGCGAGTCCGCTGAAGAAGCTTTATCGAATCCCTACCTGGGGGCCAACGAAATCTATGTGCCGCCCTTCGGCACCGTTTACGGCCCCAAGAGCGCCTTCCAATACGCCCTAGTCAGATTCCTGGGAGGCACGTCTCCCCTGCGTTTCAAGGCCATCGACGCAGATTTCATCTACTACCCTGTGAAGCAGATGGGTTCCTTCGAGTCTTCGGATCCCGTAGTCAATAAGATTTGGCAGACCGGCGCTTACACGGCGCACCTCTGCATGCAGGATTTGATTTTGGACGGGCCCAAACGTGATCGGATGTGCCTGGCGGGCGGGCTGGACATCAGCGCGCGCGTGATCAGCGACGTGTTTGGCGACCGTTTCCTGATCGATAAGTCTCTGAAGGATTTGATTGCCGGTGTGGGCAATCCCGTGAAGAACGACGTCAACGGAATCCCCGGCTACTCGGCCCTTTGGGTGATGACGGAGGCGGACTATTTTCGACACGCCGGAGACCTCGAGCATCTCAAGTCCGTCCTGGATTCTTTGCGCGGCCTGATGGAGTACATGGCCACGCAAATTGACGATAAGGGCCTCTTCAGGAATACCAATAACCGCTCCACGTTCGTCGATTGGTCTCCTGATCTCGATCAAGACTCCGCCGAATCGCGCCGCGTCACGCTGATGGAATTCCTGCGGGCTTTTGGCGATGGCGCCTGGCTGCTCGAGCAGGCGGGGGACGCGACGGGCGCGCAGAAATTCCGGCAGATCGCCGAAAAGCTGCGCGCCGATACGCTCAAGAATTCGCTCGATCCCGCCAGGAACATCTTCGGCGACCGCTGGCAGACCAACGCCATGGCCATCTTCTCGGGCCTGGCCGATGCCACCCAGCGCGCGGCTGTTTGGGAAAACATTCTCTCCCGCACCTACCGCTTCAACGTGACGCCCCACTTCAACTATTTCGCCGTGTCGGCGATGGCCGACGCCGGGCGCCGCAACGAAGCCGCCGATTGGATTGTGGATTACTGGGGCGGAATGCTGCGGCCGGACACGACAACGTTCTGGGAAGGCTACGACTCGCGCTGGCCCAAGGAGCACTTCCACGCGCACCTCCAGACCGACCACGGCGAGGGCTACTTCGTGAGCCTCTGTCATGGCTGGTCGAGCGGGCCCACGGCCTGGCTGATGGAGCAGGTGCTCGGCATCCAGCCGACGGCTGCAGGGTTCAGCAACGTCAGCATCCGCCCCGACCTGTGCGGCATGAAATACGCCCGCGGCGCCGAACCCTGCCCCCGCGGCCTCCTCAAAGTCGATTACCGCCACGATGACTCGGATTTCCAGGCCGCTATTGAATTACCCGAGGGAGTGACGGCCCAGGTTTCGTTGCCGGTGGATAAGGGCGTTGAATCGATTGTGGTGGATGGACAAGCGGTGCCGGGAGTGCCTGTTGAAGACGGAACCCGGCTCGAAGTAACCTTGAGCAGCCCAGGGGCGCATGAACTTCACTCGCATGCGAGTCCACCATAGGGAGCCCCGGAAACCATGAAAACGATTCCCTGCATTCATCTGCGTGTAAAGGACGGCTTGCCGTCCCCCGCATTTCCGCCGGCCCAGGCGGGGGTAGGGCAAGCCCTACTGCGTCATGCTGGATCGCATGGGGCTGAAGGGCAGCTATAATTGCACTCTTCAGTGGACACCTGCCGACAGCCCGCACCTGCTCGACGCTTCCGATCCCTCGCTCTTCGCGATGATTCAGGAGCAACTTGGCCTGAAGCTCGAACCAGCCAAGAACCCCGTAGAGTTCCTCGTCATCGATTATATCGAGAAGCCGTCGCTCAATTAGCGGCGAGAGCGTTTAGCTGGATTTGGGACAACGACCCCTCACGCGTCCTGCTCCGGCAGATGAAAGCGCCGGCAGCAGGACACCCTCTCCCCAGGGGAGAGGGCTGTCCACCCTTTTCGATTTTTGCTTGCGCTGGAAAGAGTGTGGAAGGGTAAAGGCAAAAGTCTAAAGATTAAACTTGACCCCGGCCGGTCAGCCTTTACCCGTTAACCTTTACCCTTCTTACGGCGGCAGCTCCGCTGCCGCACTCCAAAGCTACAGCCCTCGCTCGCCGATCTCGAAGGCTTTAAGGACGGCTTGGGCTTTATGGAGGCATTCCTGGAATTCGCGGGAGGGAACCGAGTCAGCGACGATGCCGGCGCCGGCTTGCAAGTAGGCGCGATGGCCTTTGACGAGCACCGTGCGGATGACGATACAGGAGTTGAGATTGCCGGAGAAGTCGAGATAGAGGACCGCGCCGCCGTAGAGCCCGCGGCGCGTGGGTTCGAGCTCGTCGATGATTTCCATGGCTCGGACCTTGGGCGCGCCCGTAAGCGTGCCGGCGGGAAAGCAAGCGGCCAGCGCGGCGTAGCTGTCGGCATCCGGACGCAGGCGGCCGCGAATCGAGGAAACCAGGTGCATCACGTGGGAGTAGCGCTCGACGAACATGATTTCCTTCGGGCGCACGCTCGAAAACTCGCACACCCGCCCGATGTCGTTGCGGCCCAGGTCAACCAGCATGATGTGCTCGGCCCGCTCCTTCTCGTCGGCGCGCAGTTCTTCTTCGAGCCGCTTGTCCTCGTCCTCGGTTTTGCCTCGCGGGCGCGTTCCGGCAATGGGGCGGTATTCGACGTCGCGCCCGGAAACCTTGACCAGCATCTCCGGCGAAGAGCCGAGGATGGTCGAGTCGCCCATGCGCAGGTAATACATGTAAGGCGAGGGATTCACGGCACGCAGGGCGCGATAAATAGCGAACGGCGGAACGCGCACGGGCACCTCGAGCCGTTGCGAGACGACCACCTGGAAGACGTCGCCGGCGCGGATGTATTCCTTCGAGCGCTCGACCATGCTTTCGTAGCGCCGCCGCGACATGTTATGGCGCACACGGAACGGTCCGCGCGGCGCGCGCACACGCGGCTGCTCGAGCGGACGGCGCAGCAGTCTCTCCATGCGCGCAAGCTGGCGGACGGCAGCGTCGTACTTGGCGCGCAAGCTGCCCTTACCCTCTTCCGTGAGAACGTTGGCGATCAGGAAAAGGCGATGCTGCACGTGGTCGAAGGCGACGAGATTCGAAAAGTACATGAACGCCGCGTCGTCCAGGTCAATGTCCATTTCGACGCGGGGAGGAAGCCGTTCCAGCCTGCGCACCGCTTCGTAGGCAAGAAAACCCACTGCGCCGGCGGTGAAGGGCGGCAGGCCGGGTATCGTCACGGAGCGATAACGCGCGCCGACTTCGCGCAGGCACTCGAAGATGTCACCGGTCTCAACCGTCCGGTGTGCACCGCGGGTGATGGTCAAGCGATCGCCGCGCGAGGAAATCACCTGAAACGGATCGATGCCGAAAAACGTGTATCGGCCCACACGCTCGCCGCCCTCCACGCTCTCGAGCAGGAAGCTGTACGGATGCGCATGACTTGCGGGACCGTGATGGCTTGGGCCGGCGGAAGACTCGGGCGAAAGCCGCAAGTAAGCAGAGACAGGGCTCAGCAAATCAGCGACGATCGTGCGGTAAACGGGCAGCACATTCCCGCGGCGCGCCAGGCGCTGAAACTCGGCGAAGCTGGGTTGAATCTCAGGCATAAATCGTCCGTGGTCCGTTGTCCGTGGTCAGTTGCCTACTGTCAGAAACCAATGGATTACCCGGCGGGGAAGCGTGCCAACCGCTCAGTGCCTGCCCCTTCGAACGACGGACAACGGACGACTGACAACGGACAGCTACCCAACAGACCGATCCAGTACCTGCCGCACCGCTTGTTCCATCAAGGCGCGAGGTGCGGTAAGCCCGGTCCAGATTTCGAATTGGCGAGCCCCTTGCGCCACCAGCATTTCGAGCCCTGAAATCGTGACCAGGCCGCGCCCCCGGGCTTCGTTGATGAAGCGCGTAGCGAGCGGATAATACACCATGTCGAAAACCACGCGGGTGTGCAGGCGCGCCAGGTCGAGCGGCGACTCATCCGTGTGAGGGTACATGCCCACGGGCGTTGCGTTGATCACCGCATCCACTTCCAGTCCCTCGGCGCTCGCCCAGGAAACCGCCTCGCCCTCGACCGCGCGCGCCAGGCTCCGCGCCATTTCCTCGCGGCGCGCGGCGACCAGCACGTGGGCGCCCTCGGCGCGCAAAGCGTAGGCGGCGGCGCGGGCCGCTCCGCCAGCGCCCAGAATCAACATGCGGCTGCCGGAGAGCCGCAGGCGCTTGGTGAGCACCTCGACCACCGCCGCGGCGTCCGTGTTCCAGCCCCTCCACTTGCCACGCTCGACGGCCACGGTATTGCACGCCCCGATGCGCGTGGCCAGCGGATCGGCCCAATCGAGCGCCCGCAGCATGGCGCCCTTATACGGCATGGTCACCGCGAACCCCGACAAGCCCGCCTTCCGCGCAAAGGTGATGAAGTCCGGGAGTTGGCCGGTCTCGCACGGCAGAAAAACAGCATTCACGTGCTTCGCCTGGAAAGCCGCGTTCTGCATAGCCGGCGAGAGCGAAATAGAGGCGCGCGACCCGACCACGCCATAAAGCTGGGTGCGCGGGTTCAGCCGCTCTACCTGGTAAACGGAGCGCATCAAGTCCGCCGCGATCTGGCCGGGAACCACGGCGTGGTTTCCCGGGGAAGCGTAAGTGATGACCGAACCCCAAAGCAGCGCCAGCAATCGCGAGGGAATGCCCGCCGCACCCATGCCCAACGCCACGAGCTTCGGAGTCCGGCGGTGATAAGACTTGAGGAGCTGCCGGAACTGCAGGTTGTCGCGCAGACGTTGAGCCTGCGTGGCGATCTTGACCGTCTCCACCGGGAGCCGCGCCAGTTGGCGATAGACACTGCCTAAGGAGGACGTCCGGCGGAAGTCATGATAGGAGGCGATGACTTTGGCGGGGTAGAACTGCCCCAGCAGAGTGGGCCCGGCCTGCTTGAGGGACTCGAGCTCGATATCGACTGACTGGCAGCCCGCTCGCACTGCGGCGGCCAGGACAGCACCCTGCTCCTCGATGTTGCCTTTAAAGCCTCCCCCCGCCTCCTCCCTTCGGCACGTGGCGATAACGTGGGGAAGGTGCAGACGTGAGAGCGTCTGATGAAGCGAGACTTCGAAGTCGGCGAAGTTCTGAAGATAGTCTAGGCGCAACTCGTAGCCCAAGCTGGCAGAACTGAAGCGGCTGGCCTGGGCTTCCATCGCCGCCAGGGTAGGGCCCGCCAGCGTTATGAAGATACGCGGTGTGGTGGGTTTCGCCAACAACGATTTCCCGTCCTTTGTGGGTTTCAACGAGTTGACTATAAGGGTTTCGACCGAAGAAACGCAAGAATATTGGGGAGAAGCTGTCTCGAAACCGCCCGGCACAAGAGAGATTACTGAATGCCGCCCAGGATTCCCGACCACCGCGCGAGAACTCAGCCCCGTAGGGGCTGCACACGAGTAGCCGGGGGCAACGCCCCCGGAAACGTCGCCCCCCTCACCCCCTTTCCCCTCTCCCCGCCGGCGGGGAGAAGGGTGCCGAAGGCGGGGTGAGGGGTCGGGTCCGGGGGTTTCACCCCCGGCTACTCAAGTTCCTCCCCTCCGGGAAGCACGGCTTCGCGCGTAGTCAACCATCCACGTTGCAATAGAGGAACAGGAGGTTTTGAAACAGTTTCTTGTGTCTGAGTCTGGCGTAGCGGCGATTCTCCGCCGCCATTTGGCGGGGGGTAAACTCGCCGCCACAAATTCAAACTGAAACACTACAGGCGCAGCTTGGATTCTTGCCTCCTGCAAGTCATCTGCTATAGTCTGAGAGTACCGAGCCTACAGGTGCTTGGCCGGGCAGCAGAACGGTCTCTGCACCAGCGAATTTCGGCCCGCTTCGGCTGGGTGGCCTTCAGATTATGGATGATTTTCAAGACACCTCTGCTGTACGGAATTCGGCGAGTGGATTTCAAGCGCTCGGCGCGCTGCTGGCTGTGGCTGTGCTCTCTCTTCCGGCCTTCGCTCAAACCCGGCTTGATGACCATTTCCGGGCGATCGCCTGGCCGCCCTACCAGGACGAGACGGTGCAGTTGATGCGTGAGTATCTGCGCATCAACACGTCGAACCCGCCTGGGAGCGAACTGGCTGCGGCGGAGTTTTTCCATCGGCTTTTCGAGCAGGCGGGGATTCCCAATACGATTTATCCCTACGCTCCCGGGCGCGCCGATTTCTATGCCGTCCTCAAAGGTGATGGAAGCCTTCGGCCCTTGATCTTGCTGAACCACATGGACGTGGTGCAGGCAGATCCGAGTAGCTGGCGGCTGCCGCCTTTTTCCGGCGAAATACTGAATGGAGAAATGTATGGCCGCGGCGCGCAGGATATGAAGGATGAAGGGCTGCTGCAAGCGATGGTGATGCTGATTGCAGCCCGGCAACACCTGCCCCCTTAAGCGCGACCTGATTTTCCTCGCCACCTCGGACGAGGAAGTCGACGGAACGGGCAGCCGCTGGATATTGGAGAATCATCCGGAACTGGTGCGCAACGCGGAATACCTGATCACGGAGGGCGGTTCGAACCTGATCATCCGGAGACGGGGAACAATTTACGAGGTGGGTGTGGGAGAGAAGGCCCCGTTTTGGCTTCGCCTCACCGCCACCGGCCGAGGCGGCCACGGTTCGATTCCCATTTCGGACTCGGCGCCAAACCGGCTGGTGAAGGCTCTCGCCCAAGTGGTGGACTGGCAACCCCCCATTCACCTGCTGCCTTCCGTCGAGCAGTACTTCCGCGTGATCGCCGCGCTCGAACCCGAACCACGCGCTGCACAGTTCCGTGATATCCGCAAGGCGCTTCAAGATCCTGAATTCGCCCGAACCATGACGCGGGAGGAAGAGTACAATTTTCTCCTGCGCGATACGGTCTCCCTCACCGTCCTTCATGGCTCGAGCCAGACCAACGTAATTCCCGACACGGCTTACGCGGAGCTTGATGTGCGGCTGCTTCCGGACGAAGACCCCAAGGTGTTCCTGGGCCAGCTTCGAAGCGTACTGGCGGATGACTCAATCCAAATCACCTCCGCCAACCGCTTCAAGCCTCCGAACGCCTCTTCCACGGACACCAGCCTTTACCGGCTGATTGAGCAGGTAGTGCACCAGTACAATCCACACGCAATCGTTGCGCCGGCCTTGGGCGGTGGGTACACCGAGAGCCAGATGTACCGCCCGCTGGGAATTACTTGCTACGGCTTCAACACCATGGAAGTGACGCCGGAAGTTGATGCAACTGAGCATGCCGCCAATGAACGCGTGCCCGTCGAGCAGCTTCGCCGAGGAGTGAAGGTCCTGTATGAACTTGTGGCACGGGCGGCGAATCAGTAAGAGCGTCCGTAGTCAGTTGTCAGTGGTCCGTCGTCCGTCGCCGCTCGTCGGCCCAGGGGCGGTTTGTCTTGTCCCTCGCCCCCTTGGGGGAGAGGGTGGCCCGAACCGGCGTTTTCATCAGTCCGTCAGCTGACGGAGCCGGGTGAGGGGGTTTCTCCCTGCTCCGAGCGAAAAGATGAAGCGTGAATATCCAGATCGTCCAATCGTCGGCGTCGGCGGAGTCGTCATCCACCGCCGGCGTGCTCTCCTGATCCGGCGCGGCTGCGAACCGCTGAAGGGCCAGTGGTCCATCCCCGGCGGCATGCTCGAACTCGGAGAGGACTTGGCGGAAGGGGTACGGCGTGAGTTGAAGGAAGAAACCGGCCTGGATGTTCAACCACTGGAGATAATCGCCGTGTTCGACCGCATCACGCGCGAAGGAGAGCGCGTCAAGTACCACTACGTCATCGTGGATTATGTTTGCCGGTTGAAGGGAGGAAAGCTCAAGCCCGCCTCCGACGTCACCGACGCCCGCTGGGTGCGCCGCGAAGAGATGCCGCAATATAACCTCACAGACATGGCGACGAAGGTGATACTGCAATCATTTCAATTCTTCGAGAAAAAACCAAAAGCGCGTTAAGCGTGTGAAGAGGACGGCTATGTGTCCTTTGCGAGCTCGAGCGCTTCAGCCGGAGTGATTGCCTTCAGCCCGAGGAGTTCGTGGTTGCGATTGATGGCATTGAGTAGCGCGACCTCATCCGTAACGACGATAGGGTGGGAGATCAATGCGGCCTTGACGATGTAGTGATCCTCGTGGGGAATTTTACCGATCAGGCCGGCCGGTATCTCCGCTCGTTCCGAAGCTTCGACGACGAACTTTTGGGGAAAATGAACGATGTTCGCTAAAAAGAGCATTGCTTGGGTTTGATATTGTGGCTGGCCGAAGAACTCGGAGAGACGGCTGTCATACTTCAGGCTTATCGTTTTATCCACGACAACGGAGTGACAGTTCTGGCCGATGAGGTCAATGAGGCTCGCGCACGTCCTGTCGCGCTGCCGCCCAGCGTTTTCCTCTTTGATGGCGAAAAACACAACCATCATGTCTAGAAGAAATCGGTGTTTCACAGGTTAGGCTCTGCCCACGGCCTTGAGATAGTCAGTTAATTCCGCGAGACTCTGTTCAAAGAAATCTGGAAGGCCGCCGTCCACTTGCCCGAATTGGTTTATTTCGCGCCTGCTCACATCTGCCGTGCCATTCTTGTTCTGGAAGTAATAAAGTGCCACTTCATCGCGATTCCATTCACCTTTAGCAACTGCGTTGAGTATGGTGTGGAGCACGTGCTCGCTGTGTGTTTCGATAAAGAATTGGATGTTCTCGTTCTTGGCCACTGTGAGAAGCACGCGCGTGAGATCGCACTGGCCCTTGGGGTGCAGGTGGGCTTCGGGTTCCGAGAGGAGGATCGTTTCATTGGGCGGGGTAAGAAGGACAGGCACGAAGATGAACGGTATTTGGTTTGCGCCACTACCCTCGTTAAGGAACAACGTTTCGTGCGGGGTCTTGACGGAAGACTTCGCCCAGATCTTTAGCCTCTTCCCTGCAACCAGTTCGAAGTCGATGGATATATGAAGGAGTTCCTCTAACCGATCGGAGAGTTTCTCTTTGAGGTGCCGGTCCGACGCCAGTGCGTTTGGCAATGCAACCGCTCTGTCGTGAAGCGTCATCAATTCAAGTCCACCCGGCGGGTTTTCAGTAATAGGGTAGCCCCATTCTTCAAATCCCCGAAGCGCATACACAGGGTGCACGGAACCTAGCAGACCAGAGGGGACAGTCCCGAGCCATTGCGAAAAGCGGTTATGAACCAGCGCATCCTCGGGCGGCATTGCTAGGTCGGATTCATACCCCGCGGACTCGGTCAACCTAAATGTGTTGGTGATTTGGATCTTATACCGGACTCCGCCCAAGGTCAGAGCGACAGGATTCGGCTGAGCAGGTTGGCCATCAGCGAATCCCCATCGAGCCTCTTCGCCGAAACAGCTTACCGACCCACTGCTGAAGATGAGTTGGTTCCCTCTGATTCGCATGAGGAAGTCGGCCGACGCTTCTTCAATAATTTGGCCGTAACCCAGTACGTCACCACAAAGCCGAGCATCAATGTCGCTACTGCCTTTGCGGACCACGTCCTCAAAACTTCCGACATTGACGACGAGGCTGGGTGAGTACAAATAGTGCTCAGGTGCGGCAGACTGGGCGCTAGCGTAAGGCTGGCACAAAAAATGATCGTTGCGCGAGGCCGCCTGTCGAAGCAGTAGGAGCGCTTGAAAGATACTCGACTTGCCGCTGTTATTCGGCCCAATAAAAACAGTTATGGGCGCCGCGTCGATCCGGGTGTCTTCGTGGAGTTTGAAGTTCTTGAGATGGACGCTTTTCAGCATGGCCTGATTATAGCGCAACTACGATGGTCCTTCTGACTTTCAACTCTCGACTTTCAACTCTCGACACCGCCAAACGAAAAGCCCCTGGCCGTACGCTGACCGCACGACCAGGGGCCCGGGATACTGATTGGGTTTGGCTTTTCTCCCTCCTGCATCGGGGAGAGGCGCGGCACAGCGCCCTTGCCACTAACCCTCTGTCGCTAGCGAGAGGTTCCCACAAGTGGGCACGTGCAAGACGCCTAAGCCTCAGCACCCTCGCTACAGTTACTTTCTATCGACATGGATCACCTCCTTTCTAGCTACCGTGATAATAAAATCCGGTTGAATTCGAGTCAAGAAAAATCGCACTTAATTGAACCGCCATTCTTTTTCTGGCCAGCCGGCCTTTCCGACCAGCGGCACAAACTGGCACGGATCGAGCACGCGCCTTTTCACTTGTCCGGCCTGTTTGTGATAGAGCAGAAGGTCCTGGCGGTGAAGATCTCCGACCGGAATCACCAGGCGTCCTTCTTCCGCAAGCTGCTCGAGCAAGGCAGGGGGTACGGCCGGCGCGGCGGCAGTAACGATGATGACGGCATACGGTGCGGCCGGCGTGTAGCCCTCACTTCCGTCGCCCACGATCACTTCCACCCCGTCGTACCCGAGGCGTGCCAGGCGCTCGCGTGCCGTCTCCGCCAGCGCGGCGTTACGGTCCACGGTATAAACCCTCGCGCCCAAATAAGCCAGGATCGCAGCCTGATAGCCGCTCCCGGTCCCCACTTCCAGAGCCTTGTCTCCGGCTTCGACGCGGGCTGCTTCCGTCATGGCGGCGACAATGTAAGGCTGGGAAATGGTCTCCGCATCGCCTAGCGGCAATGGCCGATCATCGTAGGCAGCCCTTACCAGAGGCAAAGGAACAAACTCGTGGCGCGGTACGTGCAGCATGGCATCCAGGACCCTTCGATCGCGGATGCCCCGATGCCGCAGTTGGAGTTCGACCATCAATCGGCGTTCTTGTGCAAATGGCGCTGGCTCAGTCATGCCGCAGATCGTTGGGCAGGAGGCCTGGCCCGGATATGGCATCCGGGCAGCATTCCCTGCCGCTGGGCGTTCAGGTCGCCTTAATCATCGCTCCGCCCATTGCGCGCGTCCAGAGTTTTTTCTGCCAGGGGTGGCGAGTTCGTCACGCCCAGCTGGCGTCCTAAATCGTCTCGTAGCGCTGGCCTTTAGGCCAGCACTTGCCGACCCTTCGCTTCGCTCAGGGCAGGCTCTAAAGGTCGGCGCTACCTTCGAATTAGGAACTACCCACGCCCACAGCAGGGTTGCTGCTGCCGCAAAGTGTGAGAGAATCTTCTGTAGGGTGGCCCGCGTGGCCGCCCTAGTCAGCCACAAGGGGTGCCCCTACAAACCCAACATGAACCGTGAAAAATACTCCCGTCAGATTCTGTTCCCGTCTATCGGCGCCCGCGGGCAGGAAAAGCTTCTCGAATCCAAGGCAGTAATTCTGGGCTGCGGAGCGCTCGGCACTGCCCAGGCCAACGCACTCGCACGTGCGGGCGTGGGAACGCTGCGCATCGTGGATCGCGACTTCGTCGAAGAGTCGAACCTGCAACGCCAGATCCTGTTCGACGAGGCGGACGCCCGCGAGCGAATGCCGAAAGCCATCGCCGCAGCACGCAAGCTGAGCCAGATTAATTCCGAAGTCAAGGTCGAGGGTGTGGTCGAAGACGTACACAACCGGAACATCGAAAAACTCGTCAGCGGCTTCCAGGTGATTTTGGACGCCACGGATAATTTCGAGGCGCGCTACCTCTTGAACGATGTCGCGGTGAAACACGGTCTCCCCTGGATTTACGGCGCCGTGGTGGCCAGCTACGGCATGACTATGACGATCCTTCCCGGGAGCACGGCCTGCCTCGCCTGCCTGTTTCCCAGTCCGCCCGAGGGCGCGCACGAAACATGTGACACGGTGGGCGTGATCAGCCCGGCGGTTTCCTGGGTTGCGGCCATCCAGGTAACGGAGGCGCTCAAGATTCTGCTGGGACGGCGCCAGGAGTTGCACGGAGCGATGCTAGCCTACGATATCTGGAAAAACCAGCTCCAGGAAATCCGTCCGCGCAAAGACCCGCAATGCCGGGTTTGCGGCGCCAAGGAGTTTGCTCACCTCAACCGGACCGGGCCCACGCATACCAGTCTTTGCGGGCGCGACTCCGTGCAGATTCATGCTGCGGCGCCGCGGCAGTTGGATCTTCGAGAGTTGAAGGCCCGCCTCGAGCAATTCGGCCGCGTGCGCGCCAACGACTTCCTGCTCGTCTTCGCCGTCGATGCCTACGAATTGACGGTCTTCTCCGACGGCCGCGCTATCGTGAAAGGCACGCACGACCCCGCTGTGGCGCGCAGCGTTTACGCCAGGTACATCGGAGCATAGGCCGCCGAGTTCTAGCCGACTTTGTGTCACTGTTCAGACCTCGCCGTTCTACCCCCGACGCTTTACTTGGTTTTGGACCAATACGCTGATTCTGCCCTTTTCAGGCCTCGTTTTGTGCTGATTCGTGCTCAAAACGGGCACAATGTGCAGTGTTCTAAGAAGCTTCGTTGCTCTCCGTCAACGCCGGAAGCCTTTGCCGGGCTTGCATCTACCCAATGCCAACTAACCTTCAACCGGTCACAAGGTTCTGATTCGAAGGTCACCCCTGCTTTTCCAGCGTTCCGGAAATATAACCGTCAATCGCTCGCCGATTTACCGGGGATACGTCTTGGAATTTTGCGCCGACGCCAACTTCGGGGGCCTGGTGCCGCACTGTGGCGAGAATTCGTATTGGCCGTTCGTATCCCGGCAACGAGAGCTCCAATTCGATCTCCTGACACCTCGTGAGCCCCTCATAGGGCTCGAGTAGCACTCCTCCGGCGCTGATGTTGCTTGTGGGCAATTCCAGCGAACTGTTGCATGATCGGCACGTTGCGGTCACGCGCAGGGGCAACCGTGTGAAGCGACGCCTCTCTTTCCACATGGCGCTGCGCATGGCCCGAAAGAACTGGACGATGCGCTCCTGGCTGAGCGGCGTGTCGAGGAAGAAATGGATGCCCTCGTGAATGCCGCGCCGCACGGTCTTCGTGTCATTCTCTGCCGTCAACATCACGATGGGAATGGTGGCTCTTGATCGCCGGATGACGCGAGCGAGTTCAATCGCATCCAGTTGCTGGCTCCGAGCCCCGAGAAACACCAGGTGGAGTTTGCGCGCTTGGGCAAGCATTGCAGCTTCGCGATAGTCGGATTCCACGACCTCGCAGCCCAAGGGCTCCAGACACGCCTTCGCCAGGCTCAAGACCGGTAGTTCTTCATCGACGACCATCACCGTAAATGCCATAATCCCTACTTCTTAGCCATCGGCAATTTGGTGCTGGGAGATGAGCGAAAGTCGGCGCGTTATCACTGGCAGGCTGCCCAGGCCAGCGGTTCCATGAATTGCGTAGGGGCGGCCCCGGATAGAGCCAATACGCACGCCCTCCAAACAGTGCGCGCCGGCCGTGTTACAGGCCAATCTCGAAGGTTCGGACGCGCCACGGCTGAAGCGAGAAGTTCAGCTTACCGGCGCTCAGGGAAACCTCAGCCGTCTTTTCGCCAAGAAGGTTGGTCTCTGACGCCGCGGTCATGGGCAGGGCCAACTCGACGGAAGCATCGCCTGTCTTGCCCTCAACCTCGACGAATCGGAGTTCGAACCCTTTTTCATCCTTCGCTCGCAGGACCATCAGGTGCGCACTCGAGGGTTGCACGGTAACGAAGCTTCTGCGCCGCGGCAGGCTTCCGCTCTGCGGCGGGCCGACCACGGTGATCAGTTTCTGGGCGAACTCCTCCGCAGCACGCACGCGCTGGGCATTCGTGAAATTCGGCCTGTGGGGAAGCAAGGCGTGACGGTACTCCGAGTAGCGCGGCCAGCCGTATTCGCCGGTGAAGTACGACTCCCACTCCCGCATGACCAGATTTGAAAAAACGCCCGTACTGTCATGCTTGAAATATTGAGTTCCGGGGTGCAGCACCAGCAGGCCTTCGTCCTTACCCACCAGATCAACGAAGGTGCGGGCTTGGAAGACCTGGCTCTCTGTGGGTTCGATGCCCAGAGGGAAATCGCGGATCACCGAGGCCGGCTGAAACCCCGGCGCGAAGGTCAGCCAGTAACCCTGCTTGATTTCGGCGGGGAAGCGATGGTCCGGCCCCAGCGCGTCGGGTGCGGGCGGGATTTCCGCCAACACCCGGCTGGTGACTTCCACCCAGGGCAGTCCCGCGCAAAGGCTGACGTAAGTCTCGAACTTCAGAAGCGGCCATTGGTGGCTGGTCTTGACGGTGGCGCGCAGCGGCCCCTGCTCAATCCAACGAATCGCCGACTTCGATAGGGTGCGCCAATCCGCTTCCCCGCTCGG
>Ga0209517_10005838_pt1 | contig 15474 bp, 10 predicted proteins | sample PeaSoiMetSII2010_FD_187695 | JGI IMG/M metagenome (GOLD analysis project Ga0209517, IMG submission 187695) | Peat soil microbial communities from Weissenstadt, Germany - SII-2010 (SPAdes) (version 2) | ecosystem: Environmental > Terrestrial > Soil > Wetlands > Peat | place: Germany... | reverse complement strand
CGGTATTGACCTTGACTCCGCACGGAACCAGGCGGGCGTTCCACCTTCTGGAGCGTGCCCTGGGACGCGATCCTTATTTCGCCGCGGCACACTCGCTGCTGGCCGAGACACATCTGAGCGCCGGCGAATCCGGGATGGCGCCTTTCAAGGAACACGGGGCTCTGGCCCAGGAGTCGGCTGATCGGGCTTTAGCGCTCGCTCCGGAACTTGGCGACGCTTTGTCGGCCCAGGGAGCCGTGAATCTCCTTCATAATTGGGATCGGTATCAAGCCGAGCAAACCCTCGATCTCGCGTGCCGGGACACTCTCGCCGACGGAGCCTCCTACTGGCCCCAAATCCTCCAGCTTTCCTACGGACACTGCCAGGAAGCAGCCCTCAATTTGGAAGAATGGGGGCGACTGGACCCTGGGTCCGGAGCCAAAGCCAGCAGGACCTGCGGCCTGTGGTATCACGCACGGCAATTCGAGCTCGCAATCCAATGGGGTTTGCGCGCGTTGGAACTGGATCCTGAAAACGTCCGCACGCGGATTCTTCTTGCGGGCAGCTACATCGAAGCCGGGAAGCACGAGCAAGGCCTGAGAATCGCGCGAAGCGCGTTCGAGATGGAGCCGGAATTTTCTCAGGTCCAACATGCGCTCGTCATCGTACTCGCGCAGGCGGGTCAGCGCTCCGAAGCCAGGCAGGTTCTCAGCCGATGGGAACAGCGTGGCGATGCCGGATATCAATCCCCGATCGCCATGGCCGCCGCTTATGGTTGGGTCGGTGAGACATCGCGGGCCATCGAAATCATGCATCAAGCAATCGAAGACCGGGACGGTGATTGCGTGTATGCGCGCACCGGCCCATACTTAGCGCCGCTCCACAGCCAACCCCAGTTCGATCGAATGTTGACAGAGGCGGGACTGCCGGAATAGCCGGCGCACCGTATCGAAGACCATGCTGTCCGGAGCGCCTACCGACTCAATGTCCCCGGCAACGCGACGCGCGGCGCCGACCTCGCTCTTCGGCGTCCTGATTTTGCCCCAGGGAATCTACCTCGGATTCGTCGCCACCGTGCTTCCGTTTCTGCTGGCGCATGCCGCCGTTTCTTTGGATCGCATTGCGCGTACGATTTCGCTGCTGTCTTTGCCTTGGATCATCCACTTCCTCTGGGCGCCCCTCGTAGACCTATGGCTCCCGCGCCGAATCTGGCTGGTGATTTGGGCGATCATAACCGGCGCTTGCCTGGCTTTGGCTCTACCTTCGGCGCAAGCGGGAAAACTTGGTGGCGCGACGATTCTTGGCTTGTTCGGGGCTCTGGCGGCATCGCAGGTATTGGCGAGCTGCGGGGGGTTAATGGCGACTTTGCTGTCTCCCTCGGCGCAAATCAGAGCCGCCGCCTGGTGCGAAGCGGGAAAACTGGCCGGGAGCGCGTTCGGCGCGGCTTTATTTTTGTGGCTCTCCGGGCTACTGGCGCCATTGCCGTTGGGCGCTGCCGCCGGCGTCGTGGTTATCATCCCGGCCCTCGCAATCCTTACGATTGCGGAGCCAACACCGGCACGATCTGCCGCCGCCCGGGACCGCATCCGCGAGATCCGCACCGAAATCGGCGATCTCTTGCGCCGGCCCGATCATCGTTGGAGCCTGTTGCTGGCCGCATCGCCAGTGGGAACGGGAGCCGTCCTTGCACTCCTGCCTGCGATCGCAAAGGAGTATGGCGTGGGCGCGGCGGGCGTGATCTGGATCAATGGAATCGGAGGAGGAATCGTTCTGGCCCTGGGTTCCCTGGCCGGTTCGCTATTGCCCGACCACTGGAACCGGAAAGCGGCGTATGCAGCGGCCGGCCTGACGAATGCTCTTGGGACGATCACATTGCTGATCGCCGACCGGCCCGCGATTTATCTGGCGGGAACCGCACTATATCTCGGCACGACCGGGTTTTGCTGGAGCCGGTTTACCGCCTTAATCATAGAGACGGCAGGGTCCCTGAACCGGCATGCCAGCACCCGGTACAGCATCGCGTCGGCCGCGGGCAACATTCCGATCGCATATATGACCTGGCTGGATGGCCTGGCTTCGAAGAGTCTTGGCGCTCATGGAATGCTCTGGGTCGACGCATGCGGAAACCTCCTGGTTGCGGTAATCGTCGCGCTGACGTTGCGGCCTAAGTACATATCAGGGCTGCGACGCTGAGAGTTTCAGGATATTGGGTAAATCCCGGTTGCCCTCATGGCAGGCATACTCGACGGGTGGGTTTAACGCTCGGGTCATGGTTAGTTCGCCCTTCCAGGGTCGCGTGTAGACGGTAGGATCCTCCACTTCGAAGCGGTAGAGAATGGTATTGGCGTCGAGCAAACTGAAGCGTTCCACAACGTGCATGTTGCGGTCCCAGCCATACATTCCCCCGGCGTCTCCGTAGAAGCCGCCGGCATCGTTGAGGTTGGTGGTGTCCACCACAAGCGTAGAGCCTTCCCAGTGCCCCACTGAATCGCCCAGCCATTGCCTCATATCAGATGGCAGATGCGAGCTGCGATCCAGCCGGATGATTCTCGCTTCGTGGATCATTTCCGACTCCACCACGACCGCATCCCCTGTCTGGACGATTTGATAGTTGCTGTTGTAGCGGTAGGGAATCATCGGCGGGACGGAGGTTGGGAAGAGCAGGCACTGATCCTGGAGTCCCATATCTGTCGCAGCGGCCGGATGGTGAAGGCGTTCCACGCGGTCCTTTTTGGCGGCGGCCGCTGCGGGCGTGAGGCTGGGAAGCAAGCCATTGGGAGGGTCGGTGATGATGGAGGTCCGGAGGCTGGGCAGCATCAGCGAACCGGTCTCTAACCGGCTCAGCGGATCGTCATCCGAGGCGCGTGCCTTTTTTTGCAATTGGGCTGCCTGTTCCGGGGTGTAGAACGGTTGATCCTTCAGCCGCGCGGGGCGCTCGAGTGGAATGGCGGTGGCGGAACTCCAGTAGCCGTTAAAGTCAGGATGCACGCTCGCAGATCGCTGCGGGGTTTGCGCGACGACGGTCAGTGCTGAAGAAAAAATCAGAATCCGGAAGAAATTCGCTGCGTTCGGGCGACGGCTCGATGATCTCGTATCCACACCTTATTATGCCGTGGGTGCAGCGCTTTTTTTCGAGTGGCGCGCAGTGTGGGCGTAAGACGGCGCGCGTCATAAGTCGAACTGAGTCAGGGAATGCGGGGCCCACGGCTATCGCGGAACCGCGATTCCGAGTTGGCGTTCGAGTTCGCGGGCGCCGAGATGAGTCACACGCACCGCCCGTTTCCCGGGTTTCGCCGCGATCCACCGCAGGGCGATCAAACGCGCGAACAAGGCCGCTCCCAGCACGCCACCCAGATGATGTCGTCGTTCTGTCCAGTCGACGCAGGCCCTAGATCCCTCCGGGCGCGGTGTCCGCGAGGCATAGCCATCGGTTAGGACTTCGGTTAACTCATTGAAGGGGCAATCGTGCTTTACGTGGACGGGAAACCTCCGGTGACGGTAAATGCTGGAGAGGTGTTTTTCACTGAGCGCGGCCACTTTCACAATGCCCGCAACATCGGGACAACCACGGCGAGAGGGGTGGACACCTACGTCATCGATAAAGGAAAGCCGGGTATCACGCCGGCTCCATGAGGCGATTCTTGGACGTGTTGCTAAACGTACCGAGCGGCCAAGGCTCCGCACGCTTGCCAGTCGATATAGAATATCGTGTACGAGTGCGGTTTAACGAAGGAGCATAACGATGTGCGATCAGGATCATTTTGATGAGGACCTGCGAAAATTCGAGGCTCTCGGTTCAGTGACGCGCAAGCAATTCGGAATCATGTTAGGCGCAGGCGTGGCCATGATGCTGCCGCAAGTCGCCAACGCGGTGACCGTGACTGAGTCCGAGGTGACGGTGACCACACCCGATGGCGCCGCGGACTGCTACTTTGTGCATCCCGCGAGCGGCACAGCGCCGGGCGTTCTAGTGTGGCCAGACATCTTCGGGCTGCGGCCGGCGTTCCGGCAGATGGGCAAGCGGCTGGCGGAATCCGGGTATTCCGTGCTGGTCGTGAATCCGTTCTATCGCGTCAAGAAGGCTCCGACCGCGGAAAACGGCGCCGCCACCCCGATCCAGCAAGTGATGCCGCTGATGCAAGCTCTGAACGAGACGACGCACATGACCGATGCCAAGGCGTTCATCGCATGGCTGGACAAGCAATCTTCGGTTGCCAAGAACCGGAAGATGGGCACGCAGGGTTACTGCATGGGAGGGCCGATCGCGTTCCGCACCGCGGCCGCCGTACCCGATCGCGTTGGAGCCGTCGCGTCATTCCATGGCGCGGCACTCGTGACCAATGCGCCGAACAGTCCGCATCTCCAAGCCGCCCGGAGCAAGGCCCAATTCCTCATCGCGATTGCCGCCAACGATGATGCGCGGTCGCCGAACGACAAAACCGTCATGAAAGAGACGTTCGAAAAGGCGAGCTTGCCCGCGGAAATCGAAGTGTACACTGGCGCGGCGCATGGCTGGTGCCCTCCGGATACACAGGTCTACAATGAGCCTCAAGCCGAGAAGGCCTGGAGCCGTTTGCTGGCGCTGTACGGAAAAGCATTGGCCTGAACTCACCCGGGAGAATCGATGGCGGGAGGGTTGAGGCCGAGAAAACATGTCTGATCCGCGATTGATTCCCTGTTCCAACTGCGGCGCCGTCAATCGAGTTCCGCTCGAGAAGATCCGGCGGGGACTCGAACCCGTGTGCGGACGATGCAAGACAACTCTGACGATCCCCGCAGTACCGGTGACGGTTACCGACTCCACGTTCGCGGCAGAGGTCGAACAATCGCCATTGCCGGTGCTGGTGGATATGTGGGCCGCCTGGTGCGGGCCATGCCGGATGCTCGCGCCGGTGGTCGACCAGCTCGCCGCGGAGATGGCGGGGCGGATTCGTGTCGCGAAGCTGAATATCGATGAAAATCCCGTCACCGCCCGGCGATTCAACATCCAAAGCATTCCTGCCCTGCTCGTATTAAAAGGAGGCCGGGAAGTCGATCGCATCGTGGGCGCACGGCCCAAGCTCGAGATTGTTCGCAGGCTGGAGCAGGCAATCGATTCGAAGGTCTAAACAAATCTGGCGCGGCGCGCCGACGTTCAATCAGTCGACCAATCGACAGTCGATTTCAAAGTGTCGACAACGCTGCTCTATCGAACCTTCCCAAACTGGTTGGAATTAAAGCGGAAATCGGTTATGCGCGTTGTGGCACCGGAGGTGCAACGTGTCCGGTGGGAGAGTTTCGACGAGAAGAAAAGCTAAAACGAACATAGGAGATCTTATGACACTCGTAACTAACTGGTGGTCTTTATTGATCCGCGGCTTACTCGCGATCATTGTCGGCCTGTGGTTGCATTCGCGCTTCCCGGAATCACTCTCGGAGCGCTCATCATCCTGTTCGGCGCGTACTCACTGCTGGATGGCATATTCGGAATCATCGGCGCCGTGCGAGCCTCGCGAGCTCACGACCGCTGGGGATGGCTCCTTCTGGAAGGAATTGCCGGAATTGTAGCGGCGGCGATCACCGTCCTATGGCCGGCCATAACAGCTCTTGCGCTGGTTTATCTGATCGGCGCCTGGGCGGTGGTTACGGGCGCGCTTGAAATTGCTGCCGCGATCGAATTGCGGAGACATATTCCCGGCGAGTGGTTGCTGATCCTTAGCGGCGTTGTCTCCATCGTCTTCGGAATTTTCGTGATGGCGGCTCCGCTGGCGGGCGCGCTGGCGATCGCATTTTGCGTCGGTGTGTACGCAACCCTCTTCGGCGTGCTGATGATTGGCCTCGCGATTCGACTCAAAGGACGAAACCGATCCCTCGATATGGGATCGACCGTTCCTCTTCCGTCGCGTTAAGGCGGAGCGATCATTTGGCAGAAAATGGCGCCGTCAACTCAGGGATCGTATAGCTGCGGCCATCCACCATCACTCGTTGGATTTTTGCAGCATCCTTAATATCCTTGAGAGGGTCACCAGCGACGAAGACCAGGTCGGCCAGCTTGCCGGGTTCGATGGAGCCGAGGTCTTTCGCATAGCCCAACGCTTTGGCGGGCAGCAGCGTTGCGGTTTGCAGGGCTTCCCATGGCTGAAAACCGTACTTTACTTCCGCTCGCAGGCCCAGGTGGTTCAAAATCGCGAGGCCCGCGAGCGGAGAATCCGTGCCGAGGATGACGGTGCCGCCTTTATGCAGGACGGCGAGCAGAGCTGCTTCCTCACCTTGAAGATTAGTTCCTCCACGGACGCCGTTGCCATCTCCGCGAATGGCCTGGTCGCGAGCCGCCATCATCGAGCGCTGCTGCCACGGCGGGTTGAGCGTCGCAATGCGAGGATCGTCGAGGATCTGAGGGTCCTCGGCATAGAAGGCGGAGGCGGCAAAAGGCGTGGAGATGATGAACTCGTTCGCGGCGACGAAAAGTTTGCGGACATCGTCGTAAGTCTCACCGCCGGTGGAGCGAGTATAGGAATAGCCCCAACGCGATGTCGCGCTGATGTGCGTCATGCCGTCCATGCCATACAGGACGCCCGGAAACCCGTAGTGCGAAGCAGCCCACACGCCGAGCTTTTCGTGAGCGAACGTCATGGCCTCCGCTTGCAGTTCGTGGGACAGGCGAACGTAAGTCTTCACGTTGTCGTAGCCAAGGGCCTGGGCGCGGCCGAGTTCGAATTGCAGCTCCTTGTGATTCGTGACGCTGTGATCCATGCCATAGTAGGCGCGCTCTCCGTCAATGGGCTCGCCTCCGGCGAAGTAGCGTGGGCCTACACGGGCGTTTGAGGCGAAGGATTCCTTAATCTCGACGGCGCCATACGCCGAGTCCCCCTGAGACTGAAGCTCAGTGAATCCGTAGGACAGCCAGATGCGCCCCGCACGGTCGCCGAAATTGGCAAGACCGCCGTAGCCGTGATTGTGCGATTCCCACAGGCCGGGCATGACAGTAAGATCGGAGGCGTCGATGACTTCCACCCCTTGATGCACGTCATCGCGATGCGGAGCGATTTTCTGAATGCGCCGGCCAACGATGGTAATGTCGACGTTGGTACGTTCGTTTGGTCCAAGGCCGTCCCACAGGCGTCCGGCGTGCACGATGATCTTTTTGGTTGCCGCTTCGCGATGCAACGACAGATCTACTGGAACCGTGGCGGGCGGCGTTGAACCATCTGACGCGACCATCCGCAGGGTGCCGTTCGAAAGGTACAAGATCTTTTTTCCGTCGCCGCTCCATGTGGGCGAGTCGGTCATTTCTTCGTTGATCGGCCGGGCTTCGCCGACCGGAATACCGTCCGCATTCACCGGCCGCACCCAGAGATAGCCGTCCATGACGTATCCCATGCGGGTACCGTCGGGCGAATAAATAGGACCGTCGACCGTGCGGGTGGTGATGGATTTGTACGGCGCAGGTTCGGTGAGAGTGATTTTTCCGCTGGCCAGATCGATGGTTTCAATCAGGCTGGTCCCTTCCCGGAAGCGGCGGGTGTAAGGGCGAAGGACGGCCAGCGAGATCGACTTGCCGTTCGCGGACCAGCTTGGGCGGCCGGGCTCAAACGTGGGCTTGACGGCTTCGGATATTTCGCCAGTGGCGAGATCGACGATGTAGGTGGTGTCGTTCTGCTTGTTGAACGCGATCTTTTTTCCATCCGGCGACCATGCAGCGTCGACCTCCGCGGAATCGGCAAGGCTGGTGACGCGGCGCTCGGTGTGCGAAGCGACGTCGTAAACATAGATATCCGCAGTGCCCGCCTTATCGGAACTGAAAGCGATCAGTTTTCCGTCCGGGGACCAGGCTGGAGATTGCTTATAGAAATTATCGTGAGTGAGTTGCTGTGGCTTGCCCCCGATTTCCATGAGCCAGAGCTGGTTGAGAGCTTCGAATACCACGCGGTTGCCGTCCGGGGAAAGAGCCGGATTGACGATGCCTTTGATCTGACGCGGCACCGTGGAATCGAAATCGGAGACGCGGTGTTTGTAAGCGGGCCGGTTGACGTCAAAAGTCGCTTGGAAGGGAATGGTTCTGGTTTCGCCGCCGATTGTGCTGGCCAGGATCTTCCCGTTGCCGGTGTAGATGATTTCGTTGGAGGAGAGCCACGTTGGCGGGAAAGGGAAGACGTCATTGGCGTCACCGACAGGTTGTCCTGAAACCAGCATTCGCGATTTACCTGCGGCGATTTCCGTGTAGGCCACTCGTTTGCCGTCCGGCGAATAAGTGGGCGAATCGATACGCGCGCCCGGCGCAGCGGTGAGAACCGTCTTGACCTGGCCGGATGCGTTCGCGGATTGGATGAGTGTGGCGTTGGCTCCGGTGCCGCTGACGAATGCGATTTCGAATCCATCGGAAGACCAGGCCGGCTCAAACTCGTCGGCGGGCGCAGTGGTCCACTGAGTTAGCTTGCCGCTTTGAACGTCGGCAACCCAAATATCGTAATTGCCTTTGAAGGCGCGGTCGGAGGAGAAGGCAACCCTGGTTCCATCCGGGGAGAATCGGGGATCGCGATCGTCGCCATGTCCGTCGGTGAGCTGGCGAACTCCCGTGCCGTCGGGCTTCATCAGCCAGATGTGAAATGTTCCACCTTTGAAGGACTGAAAGGCCACCAGATCGCCTCTGGGCGACCAGTCAGGTCGAGCCGGTTCGAGAAAAGGATCCGTAAGCCGCTTGGCTACGCCTCCCGAGACGGGAAGAGACCAGAGCGTTTCCTGAAGGTCCATGATGATGGTCTTGTGATCAGGCGAAAGGGTGAGGTTGACGTTGGTCCCTTCGGTGACGGCGATGGATTTTCTGGAAGATTTGGTGGCCGCGATGAGAACCAAGGCAGTGATCGCGATGACAGCGGGAATGCGTTTTACGAACATCATTTGTTGCCTACCTCATAAGCAGTCTACGGGAACTGTGGCGGAGCAATCCGCTTCTTGGTCGCCTGTTCGAACGCATACGCGAAACCGATGAGCTTTGGTTCGGTACACGCCGCACCGGTAAATCCGACCCCAAACGGCGCCGGTTTCGCGTCGAATCCTGGAGGGAACGGCGGTGTGGGATTGTTCGGCACTATTCCGAAAGGGACCACCATGATCGGATAGCCGGCGCGCGCGGCCAGATCCGCGCCGCTGCCGCCGGGGGTCAGAATCGCGTCCAGATTGTATTGCTTCAATACGCCGTCGATGCCGCGATCCCGGCTCAACAGCTTATCCTTTGCTACATCCGTATCATTTCGCACGCGGTCTGCGTTCAGGTCCATTTCGTCCGAAATGTCCAGCCGCGATTGCCCGTACTTGATGGCGCCTGCCTTGGCGTGTTCTTTGTTCCACTCGCGAAGCTCAGTCAGGCTTTTCACGGGAGCCTGTGGTCCCAGCGTCTCAATCCACGCGTTGAAGTCGCGCTTCATGCCGTACTTGAAGTTCACGGAGCAGCCCTCGTCGTGTCCCTTGGCCTGCTCGGCGCCGGAACAGTACGGCCAAGCGAGGAAATTACTCTTCGGGTCCGGATCGACGAAGCTCGGCACTTCCGCCGGATCCACGATCACCGCGCCTTGTTTCTTCAGCACCGCGATCGCATCTTCCATCAGCTTCATCTGCTCGGGGTTCAATCCGCCACCCCTGCCGGACCGTGCCGCCATCGGCGAGGCAGCATAGTAAAACGTCCGCGGGATCCCGATGCGAGCGCCTTTCAATGCATCCGCTTTCAGAAACTTCGTGTAATCGCGTCCGGGCGGAGGCGTACAGAGCTTGGTCGCATCGTCTTTCGGATCGGGCGAGGGGCTCTCCAGTGCGCCGAACAAAATCGCGGCATCCGTCACCGTGCGCGCCATCGGGCCCGCGGTGTCGTGATCGGCGGTGATCGGAATCACACCAAAACGGCTGATGCGGCCGATGGTGGGCCGGATTCCGACCAGCATATTCGCATTCGACGGACTGATCACCGATCCGCCGGTATCCGTTCCCACGCTCGCCGCCCAGAAACTGGCCGCGGTCCCGATCCCCGAGCTCGAGCCGCCGGTTTGCAGCGCGGGACGCCCGTCGAACGATCCCGGCCTCGGATCCATGCGCGGATCGTAGGGATTGTAGGCCTGGCCGTTCACGCCGTTGTAGTTGGCTGGCATCGGATCGGGGTTGCCCGCCACCCAGTTGGCCAGTTCCGAAAGCGTAGTCTTCGCGATGATGATCGCGCCTGCGGCCTCCAGATTCTTGGTGAGCGTGGCTTCATAGGGAGGAATCAGATTCTTGAATGCCAGCGCGCCGCCCGTGGTCGGCATGTTGGTGGTATGAATGTTGTCCTTGAGCGCGATGGGGATGCCGTGCAGCGGCCCGCGCACATGGCCGGACTTGCGTTCGCGGTCCCGCTGATCGGCTTCCTCAAGCGCCTTGGGATTGATCGCGATGGCCGACTTAAGCGTGTGCTCATACAGCGCAATCCGGATCAGGTATTGCGCCACCAGCTCGCGCGAAGTAAGCTTCCCGCGCTCCATGGCAGTGCGCATCTCGGGAATAGTCGCTTCAACGATCTTGAACTTTGGCGGATTCTGCGCGAAGAGGCTGGCGCCGGTCGCCAACAGCACAGCGATATTTTTCATTGCTGAATTGTAACTCGTGGACATCTAGTAAGGTGTCCCAGCGATAACAATAGTGGCTTTTGACCGCTCCCGGTGGTCGCGGCTCGTGTCGAAAATGAGCCGCGACCGAAGGGAGCGGTTAATCTCGTTAGAAGGAACCCAACTCACTAACGGAATCACTGGGACAGCTTACTAGTTTCCGAAATGGCGGTCGTACCAAGCGATGCTGCGGTCCAGCGCATCCACGACGTGCTTGGTTTCCCGCAATCCGTGACCCTCGCGCGGATAGCGGAGCATCACCGTTTCAACTCCGACGTCTTTCAACGCGATATAGAACTGCTCCGCCTCGACGATCGGCACGTCATTGTCGTTCTCGCCATGAATGAACATCACCGGCGTTTTGACTTTGTTCGCGTAACGGATCGCCGATCGATCCCACAGCTTATCGATGATGCCGTTCTTATGCGGAAAATCGCCGTATTCTACCGCCAGGTAGTCGTGATAATACGAAACGTAATTCTGCGTGACCAGATTAGAAATCCCGGCTGTCGGGATTGCAGCCTTGAATCGATCGGTCCGGGTGATGATCCAGTTGGTGAGCTGGCCGCCGTAGCTGCCACCCTCCAGACCCATTTTCGATCCGTCCAGCCACGGGAAGCGCGCCAGCGCCGCGTCGACTCCAGCGACCACGTCCTCGGCTTCCTTGCCGTTCTGATCGCCGAAAATCGCATCCGCGAGTTTCTGGCCGTAGCCGGTCGAGCCGCGGTAGTTCACCATCAGGCTCGCATAGCCGTGCGCCGCATAAACCTGCGCCTTGGCGTTGAACTGCGGTCCCTGTTCACCATGCGGGCCGCCGTGCATCATGACGATCAGCGGATGTTTCGCATGGATCTCGACAGGTTTAGTCAGAAAGGCTTCGATCCCCATGCCGTCGGTGCTCTTGAAGCGGAACGTTTCCACCTCGCCGAGCTTCTTGGCTGCCAGCAGATCGTGGTTGAGCGAAGTGAGCGCCATCGCCGGCGAATCGCCGCGCTTCATATACAGTTCGCCGGGACTGGAATCCGTCGTAAGCGCGCAGGCGAGCGCATCGTTCGCGACGGACCATGATCCGACGCCACCCTTCAAATCGACTCTCTGCGGCTGGCCCCCGGCGGCGGGCGCGCGATAGAGACGCGCCGTGCCGCGTTCCTGCACCGTGAAATATAACGATTTCCCATCAGGGGACCATTTCGGAGCGCCCTGCCGGTTGTCGATTCCCGTATCCAGCTCGCGGCGATCCGAGCCATCCGCGTTCATCACCCAAATGTGCGTGTCTTCCATGGTGGTTTCCGAGGAGGTCAGGGTTCGGCGCGTGCCCTGAAACGCGATGGTCTTGCCGTCGGGCGACCAGGCCGGGCGATACTCGGCGCTCTTGGTGTTGGTGATGCGCCGCACCGCGCCGCTGGCTGCGTTCGCGGCGAAAATGTCGTAGTTGAAGACGCGGTCGGAGTCGGCTTCATGATTTGAAACGAACAGGATTTCGCGTCCATCAGGCGACCAGTCGATGGAGTGCTCGTAATAGTTCCCGGATGTGAGCTGGCGCACGGTTTTCGTCGCGATGTCGACGATGAAGATGTGCAGCCGCCGGTTATCGTTGAAGCGCGTGGTCCCTTCCGACGCCGTGGGCTTGTAAAGATAGCGCGTGATCATCATCGGATCGCCGTTGGCGTCCGCTTCCGGACCCGGGCTTGCGGAAATAAACGCGATCGATTTGGAGTCCGGGGACCACGCCACCGGATCGCCCGAACTGGGCAGCGGATGATTCGTTCCTCCGATCGGCGCGAGCACTACAGAGCCGGTTCCGTCCGGTTTCGCGATCGCCACGCCCTCGCTCGAAAGATAGGCGATCCAGTGGCCGTCGGGCGACCACCGCGGCGTGGAGGCGCGCCCCATCCGGACGGATTGCAGCGTGTCCAGTTTCATGATCCAGGTTTGCGAATACGGCCTGCCGGGCTGATCGTTATTGACGACGGCGTAAGCGATACGGGAGCCGTCGGGCGAAAGCTGGACGTCCCCGACCGAGCGCAGTTTGTAAAGATCGGCACTCGTCAGCCCGGTTTGAGCCTGACACGGCGCCAGCAGGAGTATCGCGGCGAGGAACCATGTGAGTTTCACATGGTAATTATCACCCGGAATTGACCAGCCTTCACTGCATCTGCTTCAGCAAAGGAACATCTTTGGGGGATTTCGCAACCGGAAGAGACTTCAGGTACGCGTAAATGTCGGTCAGATCCTGATCCGGAAGAACTTTCGCGGTGAACGCGGGCATGGCTCCGAACGGGCGCCGCACATAACGGCTCAGCGCCTGGAGGTTCAACGGAGTGGCGGCGATCCGCGGACCGTCCCTACCGCCTTGCCCGTCATAGCCGTGGCATTCGTAGCAGCCGTCTTTCGTGAAAAGTCGCTTGCCGTTTTCCCGATTGCCCGGCGACTGGGCAAACGCGATGGCAGCGGCCAGAATCGCTATCCAAGCTTTCATCGTGTCGCTCCCTTTAACGTGGTTGCGATACCACATCGATGAGCGCAGGCTCGCCGCGCTTCACCACTTCCAGCGCGCTGCGAATGGCGGGCGCCAGATCGTTCGGATTCTCGATGGGTCCGACGCCGAAGACGCCGTAGGCTTTCGCCATCGTCGCGTAGTCGATATTGGGATCGATGATGGCGGTGCCAATGTTGGCGCGATCAATGCCGCGTTCGGCGCGGGCGGCCATGTCCTGGACGTACATGCGCTCCTGGTGATAAGCGCGGTTATTGTGGACGATGGTGAGAAGCGGGATGCGGTGATGTGCCGCGGTCCACAGAACACCGGGGGCGTAGTTGAGATCGCCGTCGCCCTGAAAATTGATACTGATGCGGCCGTGCTTGCGATTGGCGAGCGCTGCGCCGACGGCGGCAGGGGCGTTGTAGCCCATTCCGAAGGCTCCCGCGCCACCGATGTATTGATAGTGGTGCTTGAAATCCCACAGACGCGTCGGCCAGTAACTCTGGAACGTCACGTCGGAGACTAAGGACCAATCTTCAGATTTGATCTGGTCCCAGACTTCAGCGGAAAGACGAGCGGTGGAGATGGGACTCGCGTCCCAACCCCAGGCGGCCTGTTCGAGCGCCTGCTGGCGAGCCTGGTGGGTCGCGACGGCGATCAGTTCGGCGCGCTGCTTGAATAATGTTTTGAGACTCGGGGTCGTGAGACGGCGGCATTCCTCAATGAGGGCGGGAAGACTCGCTTCAGCATCCGCGGCGATGGAGAGATCGACTTCGACATAGCGGCCGAAGTCCTGGTAATTACTTTTTTCGTTCAGATCGACCGAGGAAATGGTGATCAGCTTGGCGCCGTCCTTGGTGGTCCGGCGAACTTCCATTCCCATGCGATTGATCGGCGTTTGGGAATGAGTGGCTTGCCAGAAATCGGAATCCTCAAGTCCTAAAATGACATCGGCCTGCGCGATATTGCCTCCGCCGTACAAGGGATGGCGAGTGGGAAAGTTCATACGGGCGCGGAATGGGCGGTCCTGGACTGGGGCGCCGAGCGTTTCGGCGAGCTCGACCAGAAGCTTGAGCCCTTGAGGAGTGCGCGCGACGCGGCCCGCGATGATGACCGGATTCTGCGCGGCGACCAGCATCCGCGCGGCTTCGGCGATGGCGGCCGGATCGGCCGCGGGCGGAGTTGCCAGCCCGAGTTTGGGAACGCGTAGCGAACGGCGATCGGCGTCGGAGACGGGCTCGTCTTGCAGGGCGCCGTCGGCCACCAGGACGACGGGACCCATAGCGGGGGTCATCGCAATTTTATAGGCGCGCACCGCGGATTCGGCGAAGTGGCCGAGCGAGACGGGAGTATCGTCCCATTTGGTGTATCCGCGAACCATGGCAGCCGCGTCCTGCACGCTGTGGGTCCATTCGACGATGCTGCGCCGGAAATTTACGTCGAGGATGTTCCCGAGCACGATAAAGGCGGGGACCCGATCAGCATACGCGTTGTAGATGGCCATGGAGGCGTGCTGCAAGCCCACGGTGCCGTGCGCCATGATCATCATCGGTTTGCCTTCAATTTTGGCGAATCCGTGAGCCATGGCCACCGAGGATTCTTCATGGCAGCAGGTGAGCAACTCCGGCATGTGATTTCCGCCGTAATTAATGATGGATTCGTGCAGCCCGCGGAACGATGAGCCCGGGTTCGCCGCGACAAATTCGAATCCCAGCGACTTGATCACGTCCACCATGAAATCCGCGCCCGGACGGTCGGTCGTGTAGACATCGACCCGGGCTGGCGGCGGGGTGGTCTCAGCGGCAATTTGGGCCGCTGAGGGCACCGGTGTCGATGGCCGTGCAGATTGATTCTGTGCCCTGGCTACCGTTGGTTGCGATACCAGAACGGCCGCACCTGCTGTTACACCATTAAGAAACTTGCGGCGATTTACACCATTCCTCGGTTTTGCCACGATGGATATGATCGTATGCCGCGGAGCTTCGGGGGTCAAGCAGGGAAGAAAGTTTTCTCAAAACCTGGCATCGTCATATCTTCGTCGTCAAGACAAGAGCTTTCCATCACGGGCCTTACACGCTCGAAGCCGGCCGTAAGTTCCCGCACGGTTGCGGCCGAAACGGTCAGATCGGCGGCATTACCCTCTTGTTCCAGTTTCCAAGCGATCTCGCGCACTTCGAAGGCCGATACGCTGGCGGCTGCGCCTTTAATCGAGTGCGCAATCAGCCGGACCTGTCCGGCGTCGCTGGCATTGACCGCTCGAGCCACCCGATCGATCTGCCCCGGCGTGTCCTCGATGAATCCGTGTAGGATCTTCCGCGCCAGAGTCAGATTGCCCATCAGCCGCTCCAGAAAATCGTCGCGGTCGAACGTACCGGCGGCCGCCGCGGGTGGTTGAGTTTGGACCTC
>Ga0209517_10005837_pt1 | contig 15476 bp, 10 predicted proteins | sample PeaSoiMetSII2010_FD_187695 | JGI IMG/M metagenome (GOLD analysis project Ga0209517, IMG submission 187695) | Peat soil microbial communities from Weissenstadt, Germany - SII-2010 (SPAdes) (version 2) | ecosystem: Environmental > Terrestrial > Soil > Wetlands > Peat | place: Germany... | reverse complement strand
CCTCGATGCTCTTCGCCGCGAGCCGGGCCGGATGCCTCTCGCGACGCGCACATTTGCCTATGCCGTGTCCGCCCTTGCGGCCGCGATCGTCATCGCAGGATTTGCCGTGGCGGGGTCACCGGGGCGCGCGCGCCTTGCGCGATTGGACGTAAAGCGGCTGGAGGATCTCGCGGGCATCCAGCGAAAGATCGTCGAGTACTGGCAGAGCAAGGCCGTGCTTCCTGCTTCGCTCGATCAATTGGCCGACAACGTCTCAGGCTACTCTGCGCCGAGCGACCCGGTGAACGGGAAACCCTACGGCTACCGCGTTGCCGGCGTCACGGTGTTCGAGCTCTGCGCGGACTTTGATACCAACGACCCGGACGCTGCACGCAGCCTGCCGCGGTGGTCCTCGACGGAAGGTGGCGTAGACACGACCTGGAACCATCCCTCGGGACACGCATGCTTTCCCCGAACCATCGACTCCTCGCGATACCCGCCCAAGGGATCGCAGTCTTCGCCGGACCCATGAGCCATCGATAGAGGCTCTCATTCGCGCGGGCGCGATGACTCAACCGAGGCCGGCAGGACCATCACGGCGCCGGTGGCGGGATTGCGGCCGACGTAGACCTCGGTGTCGTAGACCGCGCGCAGATTCGCGGCCGTCAGCACCTGCTCGGGAGCGCCCGAGGCGACCGCTTCGCCATCCTTGAGCAGCAACACGCGATCGGCATAGAGCGCCGCCGCATTGAGATCGTGCAGCGTGGCGATCACGGTCAGCCCGCGCGTCGTGCGAAGCTGTTTCAAGATCGCGAAGATTTCCGCGATGTGCTTCAGGTCCAGAAACGCGGTTGGCTCGTCGAGCAGTGCTACCTTCGGCTCCTGCGCCAGCGCGCGCGCGAGCACCACCCGCTTTCGCTCGCCGCCTGATAACTCCTGCACGTAACGTCCCGCGAGCGGGGTCAAGCCGAGCTGCTCGAGCGCCGCGCGCGCCACCGCGAGATCGCGCGGGCTCTCGAAGCTGAAGGGCGCCAGATGGGGCGCGCGGCCCATCAGGACCGCCTCGAGCACCGTGAATTGAAACGCGATCACGTTCTCCTGTCCGACTACCGCGATAGTTCGCGCCAGCTCGCGCCGATCGTAGTCCGCTATCGGCTTGCCCAGAAGTTCGATCGATCCGTCCCATGGCGCGATCGTGCGGGCGAGCAGTTTCAGCAGCGTCGATTTGCCCGCGCCGTTGGGGCCGACGATCGCGACCAGCTCGCCGAAGCCGGCGTCGATAGAGACCTGGCGCAGCACCTGGCGGTCCGCGTATCCCGCCGAGAGCCCGCTCGCCCGGAGCGTAAGCGCCGGATTTTCCGCCGGCTGATTCACGACCAGAGCGAGCTGCGGCCCTCGCGCCGCAGCAGGTAGACGAAGAACGGCCCGCCGCACAGCGCCGTAATCGCGCCGACCGGAAGCTCGGCCGGCGCGATAATCGTGCGCGCGAGCAGGTCCGCCGCGATCATGAACGCCGCTCCGCCGAGGAACGCAGCCGGCAGCAGCAGGCGATGGTCCGGCCCGAGCGCGAGCCGGATCATGTGCGGCACGATCAGCCCGACGAACGAGATTATGCCGCTCACTGAAACCGCCGCGCCGATCATTATCGAGGTCCACAAAAAGATCGCGCGGCGCAACCGGTCCACATCGACGCCCAGCTCGCTCGCCGCGTCGTCGCCGAGGCTCAGCAGGTTCATGTCGCGCGCGTGGGCGAACAGCGCGCCGAACCCGATCGCGCCCAGCACGGCCGCAATCGCGATCTCTCGCCAGGTGGGCGCCTCGAAACTTCCCATCAGCCAGAACAGGATACTGTGCACGACGTAAAAGTTGACCATCGCGTTCACAATCATGATCGCCGCGCCCCAGAACGAGTTGAAGATCACGCCCACCAGCAGCAGCGTGAACGGCTCCAGGCGCCCGTCAACCATCGCCAGCCGGTAGACCGCGACGGTCGAGAGCAACGAGGCGCCGAAGGCGCACAGCGGCACGATCGCCTCCGAGCCGCCGAGGCGCGCGCCGACGATCAGCGCCAGGATCGCGCCGAAGGCACCGCCGCCCGAGATGCCGAGGATGCCGCCTTCGGCCAGCGGATTGCGCACCAGCGCCTGCAACGCCGCGCCGCTCGCGGCCAGCGCAGCGCCGACTACCGCCGCCATCAGGACCCGCGGCAGGCGCGCCGCGAAGAAGATCGCGTGGTCGGGCCCGGCGCGATCGGTGAACGCCAAAATAAGATCGATATGCACGCTGCCAAACGCACAGGCGATAATTACGACCGCGAGTAGAATGATGGCGAGCGCGCCGAGCACGGCGAACAGCCGCGCGCGGGTCAGATGCGCGCGATCGGGCCCGGCCTCCGGCGCGCGGCGATCGAGTGGAGCGGCACGTGTCGCCATCAGTTGTTCCGTGCCGGGGCGGCGACCTTGAAACTGCCGGCTTCCACCGGATGAATCGCGGCGGCGAGCATCTCCAGCGCCATCCCTACGCGCGGCCCCGGACGCAGCATCACATTCTCCGGGTAGCCGAAAATTCGATGGTCCCGCACCGCCTGGATCGACGGGTAGCGGCTCCAGAAGCCCCCCGGCACCGATCGATCGCTGCCCATCTGGCCGTCGAGGATTACTTCCGGCGCGGTCGCGATTATGTACTCGATACTCAATCGCGGCCACTCCTGCGCGGCGCGATCCGCGATATTGATTCCGCCGGCAAGCTTCACCAGCTCGTCGAGGTAGGTGCCCGGACCGACGGCGACGATCGGCTGATGCCCCACCAGCATCAGCACTTTGCGCGGCGGAACGTCCTTGAGCCGCGCCCGCACCGAATCGACATGCGACTGGATCTCGGCGACCAGCTCGTCCGCCTGATTCGTCCGTCCGGTCCGTTCGCCGATTTTCAGGATCATCGTTCGGATTTCATCGAGCGTGTCGGCGTTCACCGTCAGCGTGGGATATCCCATCGCTTCGATCGCGCGGACCGGGCGAACATTCGATGAACTCTCAAGTCCGATCACCAACGTCGGCCTGAGCCCGGCGATCGCTTCGACGTTGGGCGTCAAAAACGATCCCACCGTCGGCAGGCGCCGGGCGGCGTCGGGATAGTCGCAGTATTCCGACACGCCAACCACCTCCGGCCCGGCGCCCAGCGCGAACAGCGTCTCCGTGATCGCGGGCGCGAGCGAGACGATTCGCGCCGGCTCGACGGCGATCGCGCGCGAAGGCGCGACAGCCGTCGCCGCGATCGCGAGCAGTATCGCCGATCCGATTCGCAGTGCCACATCGCGAAGTTACCAGAGAACCGCGAAAACATCGCCACGCGAGGAACCTAACCCCCTGACCCCCTTCCCGAAAGCGGGAAGGGGGAACGCGAATCGCGCAGCGGGCTCCCCTCTCCGTGTCGGAGAGGGGCCGGGGGGTGAGGTTGTCCGGTCGCCGCGCGGCGTTGCATCGAGACGAGCGGCTCGATTAGCCTGCTGGCGTGCTCAAAATCGCAGTCTGCATCAAGCAAATCCCGCTGGTCGAGGATGCCAATTTCGATCCCGTTACCAGGACTCTGCGGCGCGACGGCCCGGCGGTGATCAGCGCGTTTGACCTGCGCGCGGTCTCGCTCGCGATCGAACTCAAGAAACGCATCGGCGCCGAGACCATCGCGATCACGATGGGCCCGCCGCAAGCCAAAGCCGCGCTGACCGACGCGCTCGCGATGGGCCTCGACCGCGCGGTGCATCTGGTGGACCGCGCTTTTGCCGGCTCCGACACGCTCGCTACCGCGCGGGCTCTCGCGATGTGGCTGAAGCGCGAGCCGTTCGATCTAATCCTGCTCGGCAAATATTCGCTCGACTCCGAGACCGGACAGGTCGGGCCGGAAATCGCCGAGCTGCTCGGTCTCGCCCAGATAACCGGCGTGCGCAAGCTCGAGCTCGAGGCCGGCGGGCGCACGATTCGGGCCGAGCGCGAAAGCGACGAAGGTTTCGAGGAAATCGAATGCGATTTGCCCGTGCTCCTGACCTGCGCCGAGCGTGTCGCGCAGCCGATCCGGATCAAGCCAGATGACGCCGAGCGGGCGAAGTCGCGGCCGATCGAGTCGATCGGTGCGGCCGAGCTCGATCCCGACCTGACGAAGTTCGGTTTCGCGGGCTCGCCGACCTCGGTGCAGAACGTGCGCGTGCTGGAAAATCTTAAGGTGCAATGCCGCAAAATCGACGGCGCCGATCCCGATCGCGCCGCGCTCGAACTGATCGCGGCGCTCGACTCGATGGGCGCGCTGCAGCGGCGCGCGCATTCGCGCCGTCCGATCGGAAGTGCGCAGCGCACGCCCGCGCGCGGGCGCGACCTGTGGGTGGCGTGCGAGACCGACCTGAACCGCGAGGTCACGCGCGGCTCGCTCGAATTGCTCTCGCTCGGCGACGATTTGGCGCAGCGCCTGGGCGGCGCGCTGTGCGCGATCGGCGCGGCCGCGGCGCTCCGCGCTCACGCCGCGACGCTCGCCGGCTATGGCGCCGATCGTATCTTAATGATCGATCATCCGGCGCTGGAAGCCTGGGCGCCCGAAGCCGCGGCGGAAGCGATCGCGCAACTGGTGCGCGAGCGATCGCCCTGGGGCCTGCTGATTTGCGCGAGCGAACGCGGCCGCGATTGGGGCCCGCGCCTCGCTGCGCGGCTGGGAATCGGGCTTACCGGCGACGCGATCGGAATCGAGCTTAACGCGCAAGATCGAATGGTCGCGCTCAAGCCGGCCTTCGGCGGAAATATCGTAGCGCCGATTCTCTCGAAGACTTATCCGCAGACCGCGACGATCCGCTCGGGCGTGCTCGAACTCGCCGAGCCTAATCCTTCGCGCAGGGCGGAGATCGAAATCGTGCGGCCGAATCTCGCGCCGCTCAAGTCGCGGCTGATCGCCGCGCATTCGAGTCTCGACCCGTCGATCGTGCCGCTCGAAGGCGCCGAGGTCGTGGTCGGAATCGGCATCGGCGTCGGCGGTCCCGAGGGGGTCGAGCGCGTCAAGGAGTTCGCGCGCGTGATGCACGCCGGGCTGTGCGCCACGCGGCGCGTTACGGACGCCGGATGGTGTCCGCGCCAGTTGCAGGTCGGGCTCACCGGCAAGACGATCGAGCCGCGGCTGTACTTTGCGATCGGAGTGCGCGGCGCGCCGAATCATACTTGCGGGATCAAGCGCGCGCAGACCGTGGTCGCGATCAACAACGATCCGGAGTCGCCGATCTTCGAGCGGGCCAACGTGGGCATCGTCGCCGATTGGGCCGCAGTGATGCCGGCGCTGATCGAGGCGTTCAAATTGCGCGCCCCGGACTGAGACGGCAGCCGCTCAACCTTTTACCGGCTGGCGAGAGAGCCCTTAAACGTGCAACATTTGCGCTAATCCCACCGCGTGGAGCATCGATTATGACGGCGATTGTGAACACTCGATCCGGAAAACTGGAAGGCGCAGAAGATGCCGGTCTGTTCGTTTTCAAGGGCATCCCGTTTGCGGCTCCGCCGATCGGCGCGCGCCGCTGGGTGGCGCCGGAGCCTTGCGCGCCGTGGACTGGCGTGCGTGCCGCCCAGGCGTTCGGCAAGGCCGCGCCGCAGAATCCGCCGCCGGCCGCGCTCACCGCTGCGTTTCCCGGCATGGGTCCGGTCGAGCCGTGGAACGAGGACTGCCTGTATCTGAATGTATGGACGCCCGGACTCGACCGATCGCGGCGTCCGGTGATGGTCTGGATTCATGGCGGCGCGTTCACGATGGGTTCGGGCTCGACCCCGATTTACGACGGCACGACGCTCGCGCGCCGGGGCGATGTTGTGATCGTGACGATCAATTACCGGCTCGGGCCGTTGGGTTTCCTGCGCCTGTCCGAACTGACCAACGGCAAGATTCCATCCACGGGCAACGAGGGGATGCTCGATCAGATCGCGGCGCTCCGATGGGTCCGCGACAATATCGCGGAGTTCGGCGGCGATCCCGACAACGTGACGATCTTCGGCGAGTCGGCCGGCGGCATGAGCGTGGGAACGCTGATGGGGATGCCGGCGGCGCGCGGCCTCTTTCACAAGGCGGTTCCGCAGAGCGGCTCATGGGTGGCCAAGAGTGTCGCGCGCGCTAACCAGGCTGCCGAATGGCTGCTGCGCAAAGCCGGCGCCAGCGCTTCCGATCCCGACTCGCTCCGGCAGATTGCGCCCGAGGCGCTCCTGAAGCCGATGCTGGGTTCGGCCCTGGCCGTTCCCGAGCTCGGCTCGCTGCCGTTCGTGCCGGTGGTAGATCACGATGCCGTCCCGCGTCTGTCAGTCGAATCGGTCGCGGACGGCGCCGCGCGGGGAGTGGCTACGCTGATCGGCACGAACCTGGAGGAATGGAAACTGTTCTCGGCATTTGATCCCGTGGTGCTGGGACTCGACGCCGCCGGTCTCACGAGGCGAATCGGCGGCCCGGTCGGCGAGGCCGCGGGCGCGATCGTCGAGACCTATCGGAGCGAGCGCGCCGGCCGTGGTGAACCGGTTACGCCGCCCGAGCTGTTCATGGCGATGGAGACCGATCGGATCTTCCGCGTTCCGGCCACGCGCTTCGCCGAGGCGCAGGGCAGGCACGAGCCGCGCGTCTTCAATTATATCTTCACCTGGAAGTCGCCGATCGCCGCGCTGGGTGCCTGCCATGCGATCGAGCTCGGCTTCGTGTTCGGCACGCACAATCTGATCGCCGCGCTCGCCGGCCGCGGTCCCGCCGCCGACGCGCTGGCGGAAAATACCCAGGACGCGTGGCTGGCATTCGCCCGTACCGGGAATCCGGCTTGCGATTCGCTTGGCGACTGGCCCCGCCTACGAAACGGCGCGCCGCGCTACGATGATGCTCGGAGCGAAGTGCGAAGTGGCCCTCGCACCGTTGGAGGCCGAGCGTCGCGCCTGGGACGGAATTCCCAACTCGCGGATGGGCGGCGCCGATCCGAGCTAGTGCCGTTCCAACTTGTTGTTCCGAATAGTGAGCCATGCGCTTTTCCCGCTCGCTCATTAGCACGTATGATGTAATGCATCCGAACCGCCCCGCTTAAGCGCGAATAGTTGGAACGGCACTAGGAATCCGCGACGATCGATTCGAGGCTGATGCGATGAAGCCCGAAAGAATGGATATCGAGCAGGCCCGGCGGGCCGGCGGATTGCGGATCGTCACGCTCGCGCAGATCCCCAGCCCGTGGGGAGAAGCGTTGAAGGGTATCCTGCATGTGAAGCAAATCCCGCACGCGCGGATCGGCCACATGTTCGGTTCGTCGACGCAGACGCTTGCCGAGTGGACCGCGCAGGACAGCTTCCCGGTCCTGGCCTGGAACGACGAACGGCCGCTGAGCAGGTGGGTCGATCAGCTCTATCTGGCCGAGCGGCTCGCGCCGGCGCCGCAACTTATCCCCGAGCGCCCTGAGGACCGGGTAATGATGTTCGGCTACAGCCACGAGATTTGCGGCGAAAACGGTCTTGGATGGTCGGAGCGGCTGAGGTCGGTGCATCTGGCGCTCACGAAACCCGGCGGCGATCCGGCCGGAGTCTCGGCATATCTGGGCAAGAAGTACGGCTACACGCCGGAGATCGGCGAACGCATGACGGGACGAGTCGTAGCGATTCTGACCGCGCTCGCGGCGCGGCTCGAGTATCAGCGGGCGCGTGGCAGCCGATTCTTTATCGGCGATGCGATCTCCGCGCTGGACATCTATTGGGCGGCCTTCTCGAACGCGATGAAACCGCTGGAGCCCGAGCTATGCCCGATGCCGCGGATCATTCGCGAGATGTTCACGGTCACCGAGCCTGCAATCGTCGCCGCAACCGATCCGATTCTGCTCGACCATCGCGATTTCATTTTCAGCAACTACCTCGAGTTGCCGGTAGATCTCTCGTAGCCGCGGAGGCGCCGGAGGCACCCTCACCCGCGGCGGTGCCGACCGCGCGTCACGGCGTTTGCAAGAAAAGAGCAAACGCCGCGCCGCTCGCCCTCTCCCTGGTCAGAGAGAGGGTCTTAAGAGCGGCGTCGCGGCGGCGTCTTTCACCTCTCCCTTACCAGAGAGGAATCAAGAGCGTGCGCGTTTGACACACTCTCTGTCACCTTTCCCTTGCACAGAGGTGAACGAGAGTGACGCGAAATCTTACACCTCTCCCTGACCAGGGAGAGGTCGGCGGGCGTCACGCCCGCCGGGTGAGGGTATCGTGGGCGAGGGTCCTACGGGAAAGTGTCCAAAACCACTTTCTGTCGGACCCCCACCCAAACCCTCTCCCAGACTATGGGAGAGGGCTCAGACCCGGAGGCACTTCCAACTCGACCCTACCGTCGCACCTCGTAGAGTGCGGAGAACAAGTCGTCGATCGGCAGGCGGCGGAAGCGCGTGAAGCCGGCTTGCGCGCAGAGTTCGCGCGCTTTCGGTTCGCCCATCACGGCGCCGATTCCCGCGCCACCCTGCGCGAGCGAGACCGTCATGCAATAGAGCGTGCTCATCGAATACATCATGCGGCCCATCGGATTGAGATTGTCCTCGAGATTCGCCGATACGTTGACCTCGAGCATCAGGTAGGTCCCGTCGGGCTTGAGCGCCTGACGGATCGACTTGAGCAGCGCGACCGGATCGACCGAGTCGTGAACCACGTCGAAGGTCGTGATGAAGTCCCATCGCTCGGCCGGCAGCCTGGTGCAATCGACCGCCTCGAAACCGATCCGGTCTCTGAGCCCGGCCGCGCGGGCGTTGGCTCGCGCGCGCTCGATCGATTCCGGATGCGAGTCGTAGCCGAAGACCAGCGCGCGTGGAAACGCCTTCGCGAGCGCGATCGCGGCGCGCCCGCTGCCGCATCCCACGTCCAGCGCGGAGCCGCCGTCGGTGAGCGACGCGACGACTTGCGGCATCGCAGGCAGCCATTTGCTGACCAGGTGATGCTGATACATCGGGGCGGTGCCGCGCTCGATTCCCTCGAAGGTGTCCGCCGGATACTCGCTCTGAGACACGCCCTTGCCGGTCTTGAAAGCTTCAGCGACCTTCGGCGCCATCGCGATGTTCGCGATTCCCTGGATGAAGCCGCCGAAGAAAAACGGCGAGTCTTCTTTGGCGAGGATCATCGCGTGCTCGGGCGGCATCAGGAACTTGCGCGTGGCCGGGTCGTACTCGACATAGCGCGCCGCCGCCATCGCGCCGAGCCATTCGCGCAGATAGCGCTCGCTAAGGCCGGTGCGCGCGGCGAGCTCGGCGCTGCTGACCCATCCGGCGCCGGCCATCGCTTTGAAGATGCCGAGCCGGTCGCCGATATAGCTGAGCGCGCCATGCATCGCGGTGCCGATATCGATCATGGTCTGGAAGGCGAAGCCTTTCACCTTGTCCCAATCGAGCTGCGGTTTTTCGAGCGCCTGCTTTTCGTCCGCCATGACTTCTCCTCCGATCACAAATGCTTTGCGTAGCCTAACAGAAAGAAGAATCACTCCGCGTAGATTTCTTAACTACTCGACCCCGGAGCGATTCTCTTTTTCGCGATCTCTCCGATCAAGAGAGCTTTGCATAACGGTGGAGAGCGCGGATTGGTGGGCGCGCTGCACGCGATAGATTCCTCGCTTACGCTCGGAATGACGGCCATTTCCCGGGCGTTTTTTAAGCGTCATTCCGAGCAAAGCGAGGAATCTCATTCCACTGAGCTGCGCCACCGCAGTTACGCGAAGGTCCCAATCAACAATACCTTGCGCCACGTTTATCACTCGCTGCCATCCGGAGCGGGATCGTCGAACATCTCGCGTTGGCCGCCGGCTTTGGTGTCTACTTCTGACGGTGCGAACAGGCCCGGCCGATCGACGTAGGGTTTGAACTTGGCGTAAAGCTCGGCGAGCTTGGCCTGGTAGTATTCGACATTCTCGTCGGGAGCGCCGGGATCGTAATCGGCGGCCATTTTGGCTGCCGCGTTGACTTTGACCTTCGCGCTGCGTCCCGTCACATAGTAGGAAATCTGATCGCCGCTCAGATACGGGCGCTCGGCCTTGAGGGCCAATTCGTAGGCCGCCGAGAGATTGCGGCGCTTGCCGCCGATTTTATCCCGATACGCGTCCAGCGAGTCCTGGAGCGTTTCGGTCTTCATCAGGTCGGCGATCTCGAATTGATGCGCCGCGAGTTTTTCACTGTAGCTCGCGACCAGCGCCGGTATTTCGGCGCGGCGTTCCTCGAGCAGGAGCCGGAACATCTGCTCCATGAAGCTGCGCTGAAAGCGCTCGAGCCCGCGCGATTTGAGTCCCGAGCCGCGAATCGTCAGCTCGCCGCTTTCGTCGAGCAGCACGTAGTTCTTCATCTTGTAGCTGAACATGGCAGCGTAGCGGCCGTCGATCTCGAGCCTGATTCCCTCGGGCATCGTCGTGCCGATCTCTTCGAGGATCGCCTCGGAATCGGCGGCGCCGTCGCGGCCCGGCGGAGCGACAAAATAGATCCCGTCGGTATCGACCTCGATCACCGTCGCGCCGCGCGCTTCCAGCTCGGCCATCGCGCGCTTGATCAGCTCGCGCCCGCGTGCGGTCACCGCGCCGGCCTGCGCGAAATCGTTGAAATGGCCGAGCGCGAAGCCGAGATAGCCGTAGAACGAATTGATCAGGATCTTGAAGGTCTGCTGCAGTGCTTCGGCGTTGCGGCGCTCACTGCCGGTGAGCTCGCGGGCGAGCGCCTTGGCCTGGACGCGGAAGCTTCTGAGATCGGCGAGCATCCGGAGAAACACGCCCAGCCGATCGCCGGCGGGACCGTGCCCGTATAGCAGCATCAAGGAGGGGTAGAGCGAAGTGACGTCGCAGTGGAGCACGCTGCGCGCGACGCCGCAGCGACGAATCTCGGTGTAACCGCCCATCACTTCGGACGGGTCGCCGGGTGCGGGAATCGAATGGCCGCCCGCCACATAGGCGCGCGTCATCAGCGCGTCGATTCGGGTCGCGTTCCCGCGCAGGACCACGTTCTGGTACGAGTACGGGAAAATCTGCGCCTGCACGAAGTAGCTCTGCGAGAGCGTCGCGGCGAGCGCGCCGGCCTCGCGCGCGTCGTCCAGCGCGTACTCCATCAGTTCGTCGCGGCGATGGTCGAAGCATTCGCTGATGCGCGCCGGATCGACGTAGACGCGGCCGGGGCGCGCGATATGGAAATGGCGCGCGAGCTCCTTCAAGCCGAATCCTTCGAGCTCGCGGCTGGCGATATCGTAATGCTGGGCGAGGATCCAGGTGTCGATAATGCTGCGGCCGTAAACGTCGTAGCGACGGTAGGCGATCGAGCGCTCCGCGATCTGCAGGCGCGAGGCGCGCGCGCTGAGCAGGCTGCCGTCGCGGCCGAGCGCGAGCTTCACGCGATGGCGCCGCGCGCGCGCTTCCAGGTATTCGAGGTCGAAGCGGAACAGGTTGTGGCCCTCGATCACGTCCGGGTCGCGCTCGCGGACGATGCGGACCAGCTCGTTCAGCATCGCGAGCTCGTCCAGCTCGGCGCCCGAGAGCACGCGCTCGAAGCCCGCCGAATCGGTGATCGCGATCGCGATCACGCGATCGCCCTCGCGCGCGGCGGACGGAAACTCGAAGCCCGCGCTGGTGTAGGTCTCGATATCGATTTGCATCCGGACCAGATCGGCGAACTGGAGTCCCATGAAAAACGTCGTCCCGGTGAGCATCAGATGTTGCTCGACGAGATCGGCCAGCACGAAGTAGGGCGCGTCAGGAGCGCCCGGCGGCTTGCCGGTCACGTTGCGCAGATGGCGCCGGGCGGCCTCGAGCGCGTCGAGCGAACCGAACGTCGCGAGGTAGCGAAAGCGCAGCTCGCCGCTGAGCTCGGAGATTTCGTGCGGCGGCTTGAAGCCGCGCAGCAGCTCGCGGTCGCTTACGATGACGAAGAGCCGCAGCGGCCGCCGTTCGCGAACGATTTTGCCTTCGATGCGGCGGAAGATTTCGACCTCTTTGGGCGGAGCGATCTCGAGTGCGACGATCGCGGGCTCGGCGGGATCGCCGAACAGCAGGCGGTTGTTGTTGAACTGGGCGCGAATCGCCTCGTAGCCGCTGATCGCAGGAGCATCCATGGAGAATCCACGGCGATTGTGGATCGCGGGGCTGATCGTAACAACTGCGTCGCTGCGCCGGTCACGCCAACGCGCGCAGGGGGCGTCTGAGTAGGCTCTCCAACGTGAGTGGCATGAGATTCCTCGCTGCGCGAGGCTGTGTGAAAACTCGGGGTGTGGAGCGGCGGTGAGGATATGAGAGCAACGGTAGAGCGCATCGCTGCGAGGATGCCTTTTCAGGCCATGGCGGCGAGGAGTTGGTGTGGACCGAGGATGTTGAGCGCGCGCCGGAGGTTGTAGCTCAGCACGCTCAGACTGACCTCGCTGGCAACTTTGGGCAAGCTCCGCAGCAGGAAGTAGCCATGGTCCCAGCCCCGTTTGAGAGTTCCAAACGGATGCTCGACCAGCGCCTTTCGTCGCCGCAACTGATGCGCTTGACGCGCGACTCTTTCGGCCATGCGTTCCAGCGCCGCTTCATTGACCAGTCTGGTAATCCGGCGCGGGCCCTGCTGCTGAGTGGTGCAGCGTGGCCTAAGCTGGCAGCCGGCGCAGGCCGCAGTGAAGTAGTACTTCAGACGGCGTCCCTGAGCGGTGGCGCTAAACCGATAGCTCAACCACTCCCCCGCAGGACAGCGATAACGATCGTGGTCTGGGTCGTAGCGGAATGCTGATTTGGCGAACAAGCCGCGGGCGAGGTTCCTGGAGGTCGCGGGCTTGTTCATCAGGACTTCGACTCCGGCCGCTTCGCAGGCCGCCACTTCGTCGCCATCGTAGTAGCCCTGATCCGCCACCACCGTCAGGCGCTCCGCTCCCAAAGCCGCTTTGGCCTTAAGCGCGACCGCCGCCAACTGGCGCTGATCGGTTCCGTCGGTGGTGACCAGGTGGGTGGCGATCAGATGATGCTTGGCATCCACTGCAGTCTGCACGTTGTAGGCGACCACTGTCCCGCCGCCTTGGCTGTGGCTCTGCGGCATCAGGCGGGCGTCCGGGTCGGTCAGTGCAACCTGCTCCCGGTCTTGCGCCTGGAGTTGGTCGCGCAAGCCCTGATAACGTTGCTGGCGCTCCTGCAACCGGGCGATCTTGTCGCGCAACTCCTGCGCCGTTAGTTCCCGGGCGGGCGGCTCCTCCTGCTGGTCATTGCGGTCCAACTCCGCCAGATAGCCGCGAATCTGCTCCTCGATTCGTTCCGCACGCCGCTTTAGCTTGGCCGCAGTGAAAACCCGCTCGCGGCTGTTGCTCGCGCGGAACTTGCTGCCGTCCACCGCCACCAGTTCCCCGCCGTACAGGCCCAACTGGCGGCACAGCAGCACGAACTGTTGGCAGACTGCGGTCAGCGCCTTGCTATTCAGCGCGCGAAAGTCAGCGATGGTCTTGAAGTCTGGCTTGAGCTTGCGCAAAAGCCACATCAACTCCAGGTTGCGCCCCGCTTCCTGCTCCAGTCGGCGGCTGGAGCGCACCCGGTTCAGATAACCGTAGACATACAGCCGCAGCAGATCGCCCGGGTCATATCCCGGCCGTCCGGTCGCGGCCGGCTCGGCCCGCACGAAGCTCAATTCGGCCAGGTCTAGGCCGGCCACAAATGCTTCTATGAAACGCACCGGATTCTCTGGAGTGATATATTCGTCGAGCGACTGCGGGAACAACGTCGCCTGCGTCCGCTCCGCACCGGCTATGAACCCCATCCCACCACCTCCGCTCTCGCTACTCTACCGAACGCCGGGTTTTCACACAGCCTCGCGCTCGAAATGACAGGGAAAGGAGCGGCTTTTGTCATCCTGAGCCGCAGGCGAAGGATCAACGCGGAGCGATTTCTCAAAATGACCCGCCACCCGTGCGGGATTCGAGTTGAGTGATTTTCCGGCGTATGTTAATCCTCATCGATTCGGGGCGTGGCGCAGCCTGGTAGCGCACCTGCCTTGGGCGCAGGGGGTCGGCCGTTCAAATCGGCTCGCCCCGATTTCGCGCGCCAGTAGCTCAGGCGGACAGAGCAACGGCCTTCTAAGCCGTGGGTCAGGGGTTCGAGTCCCTTCTGGCGCGCCACACGAGCATCGAGGGGAGTTTGCGCCGGCACAGAACGTAGAACGATACGGAACGTAACTCGGAGGTGAGTGTAGCTCAGTTGGTAGAGCACCGGGTTGTGGCCTCGGTGGTCGAGGGTTCAATCCCCTTCACTCACCCCAAAAGTTTTGTCACGGTGGGCCGTTAGCTCAGTTGGTAGAGCAGCTGACTCTTAATCAGCGGGTCTCCGGTTCGAGCCCGGAACGGCCCACCAAATAAAGTCAAAGGGGTTAACCGATAGAGAGATTATCGCCCTTTTTCTCGTGTAGACGCCATGTCTATCTTCCCGGCCATTCGCGAGGAACGGGCAATGTCCCAATTTGAATTGTTCTCGATAGAAATCACGCCGCCCTGTCGGGTCGCGCTTGATGTTGCGTTGTATACTTTCGGGTCCGCGCAGCAAGCCCCACGACCGGTCGCGCTGCGGGTAGTCCATGTCAGACGTTGACTCTGCGAAATACTGGCTGTCGTGGATCGAATTTGGCGGAACAATAGCGTTGTTGTTGGTCGCCATGGGCGTTGGATATGAGTTCGTCGCGGATCGGTTGGCCGCGCCGCTACGGAAAAGGATCGAAATCGCGCGTGAGACCGAACTTGGGAAGCTACATGAAGAAGCGGCCGATGCGAACGCTCGTGCTGCGGAAGCGAATTTGGAACTCGCGCGTCTGAAACTGCCACGAACCTTGACCCAACAGCAGCGGCAGGAATTGACCGACGAAATGAAGGCATTTTCAGGGCAGCGGTTCTCGATGTCCGCAGCCCAAGACCCCGAGGCGATCGATTTGGTGCGAACAATCGGCGAGTGCCTGCGGGGCTCTTCATGGGAGCAGACGGCTCCCCAAACCGACATGAACATCGGTGATATAGGCGTTTCCATTGGACGCGGCGTTAGAATCCAAGTGCCGCATGGAAGTTCGCCGCGCACGCAAGAAATAGCCAGGGCGCTCGCGTCAGCGTTGAACGCCAAAGGTCTCGCTACCATCTTTGAGGAGCAGCCTCAACTAAGGGTGCTAGAAGTAGTCAACGTGATGGTCGGTACGAAACCGAGATAGCTATGGCCAAATGCGCGCAGCCAATCTTGTTCTTCCTCTGCTGCCGGCGCGGTGACTACCTCTCAAGCAAACCAACAGAACTTGTTCGTCCTTAAACCCACGTGCTAACGCATAGTTTGAGGCTCCCCCGTGACCACTTTTGAACTCTTGGCGGCATTCGACCTCTTCGAGGGGATTTTGGCGAATGCGAAGTATCTCCTGGGCAGCATCGAGGGCATTGTCGCAATCGCCCAGAACGTTAGCAATATCTTGGACAGCACAGTCGCCCTCGACAACATAAACGACGCACCCAAGGCGGTGAGTAGCGCCAGGGAGCAATTGGTCAGCGTCGCCGATCTCTGTA
>Ga0209517_10005836_pt1 | contig 15480 bp, 13 predicted proteins | sample PeaSoiMetSII2010_FD_187695 | JGI IMG/M metagenome (GOLD analysis project Ga0209517, IMG submission 187695) | Peat soil microbial communities from Weissenstadt, Germany - SII-2010 (SPAdes) (version 2) | ecosystem: Environmental > Terrestrial > Soil > Wetlands > Peat | place: Germany... | reverse complement strand
TGTGCGGCGCGTGCGCGCCGGCGGTCGCGAGCGAATGCACCGGCTGATCGCGTCGGCGTATCCCGCGTCCGGCGATGTCCCCAACCGGCCGCTGGCCGACGCCCTGGCCGACGTCGCCCTCGCGATGTTCGATGGGGCATTTCTGGCCGTACAGAACGATCCGCGCATCCGCTACGAGGCGCTGCTGACACAGATGGCGGACGCGCTCGCGTCCCTCGCTGAGGCGGCCATCGCCCCGAACCGGGCCGACGCAACCCGCGTGTCGGTTCCAACAAACCGCTTCCATTCCTCCAAACAACTACTTCCCAAATAGCGAATCTCTGGGTGTCGAGATCGCTACCGCGTTGAACCACAACGCGATCAGGAAATTGCCCCGCATGCGGCACCGTCCGGCGCGTCGCGCCAGGCGCGATGCCCCTCCAGCCACCGGATTGGAAAATACCAATGTACCAACTAGCGTCGGCCGTACCCAGATAGGAATACATCGACCGCGCGCCGTACGGCGCCACTGATGGCGTCCGGCTTCACCGACTCAATGACGCCCAGCAGGACGCGTTGCAGCGCTTCTGATTCCAGCAAGCCGAGAAGGTGCATGGCGGCGGTCTTCGCATCGGCCGTGCGGAGATTTCCGCGCTTCATATTCCGTTTCAGGAATTCGGCGACTCGCTTCTCAATAGGAACGGTCACTCGCTCAAAAGACACCTTCCCAACGTCGGAGTGCCGTGCTTCGGCGATCACCAGGCGCCGGACAGCAATTGCTTCCGGTGAGTACACCACAGCGAGGAATTTCTGCCCGAAATGCACTAGCTCCTGCTTCAAGTCATCCGCGTCTTGGTTCAGGGCACCTACGATTGCCTCCAGCTCGAGTGCCTTGGCATGGTGCATAACCTCGAAGAACAGCTTTTCCTTCGAGGGAAAGTAGTTGTACAGCGTCGCTTTGGAGCCGCCAATACGGGCGCGGATCTCCGACATGGAAGCGCGTTCGAACCCCACCTCGCGAAAGACCTCGGCGGCGGCTTCGAGGATAGCCTGACGTTTTGCTTCGGTCTTGGTCTTCATGATGCAGATTAGCAGAACCGATTGGTACAGTTTAACTGACCATGAGGGACGGGCGTAAGGCGCGCGGGCGCGTACGCCCTGAGGAAAGCGGCAACCGCACGACTTGCCGCCAGCGCGGTCTCCTTTTCATCCGGCGAAGCTTCTCGTACCCGCAGCAGCAGGGGCTCGAGGATTTCGGCCTCGAGCAATGCGCCTAAGTGACTGGCGGCCAGGTCAGGGTCGTCGCGGCGCAGCTTTCCGGATTGCATGCACGCGGACAGGAATGCGGACACGTGTGTCCGCAACGCGGCGATCTTGTCGAAGAACAGTTTGCCGGTGCCGGAGCGCGCCGCCTCCGCGATCATCAGGCGCCGCACCTCCAGCCGTTCAGGGGAACAGAGGAAGTTCAGGACGCTCGTGCCAAAGTGCTCGAGAGCGACCCGAGGATCGACCGATGTGTCGAGATGCTTGAGAGTGCTCGACATGTAATCTTCCACGGCCGCCATCATGCATTCAACAAACAGCACTTCCTTCGAGCGGAAGTGACTGTAGATCGTCGCCTTCGAGCCGCCCGCCAGGGCCGTGATTTCCGCAATCGAGGTCTTGTCGAAGCCTTGTGCGCGGAACAGCCGGTAGGCGGCATCCAGAATCGCTCGCCGCTTGAGGGCGCTTTTCTTCATGTTGTGAGCCTCGCCGCGAATAATTAACCGTACTGATCCGTTCAGTACAGTTTTACTTGACAAGCGCCCCCGGTCAATTAAAATGTACCGTACCGTACAGTACATGAAGGAGCACCCGTCAATGCCAGCGACAAAGAGCCCCCTCGCCAGTGGTTGTCAGCGCATCGTGAGCGTAGCGCTTGCCGCGAGCCTGCTCGCGGCCGGAGGCTGCGCCGAGCTGCCCCGCATGGATCCGCCCCCCGCCGTGAAAGGAGTCGAACAGCTCGCCAGCTCGAACTCGTTCGCCGCAGCGCCCATGGCGTGGCCCGCGGATGGATGGTGGCGCGCTTACGCGGACCCGCAACTCGATGCGCTAATCGAGGAAGCGCTGCGCGATTCGCCTGACCTCGAGCTGGCCCGGGCACGGCTGCACGCGACGATGGCCGCCGTGCAGGGCGCGGGCGCGACGCGGATCCCCGAGGTGACCGGCAGTGCCCTGCTCAACGAAGCAAAGCAGAGCTACAACTATCTGATCCCGCGCCAGGCCCTGCCCCAGGGCTGGAACGACTATGGGCTTGCGACGCTGGATCTGTCTTGGGATCTGGACTTCTGGGGCAAGAATCGAGCGGCCCTCGCTGCCGCGCTCTCGGAGCAGCGGGCCGCAGAGGTCGAGGTAGCAGACGCCCGTCTGATCTTGTCGACTGCCGTGGCTTCGGAGTACGCCGTCCTCGTCCATTTATACACGCTGCGGGACAACGCAGCGGAGACGCTGACTCTTCGCACGAAGACAGTGGCCTTGTTCCGCCAGCGGCACGATTTCGGTCTCGAGACCTTGGCCAGCGTCCGTCAAGTCGAGGCTCGGCAGGCAAGCGCGGAGGGGGACCTGCTTGGTATCGATGAGCGTATCGGCCTGCAACGGAACGGTATCTCGGCGCTCTTGGGCGCAGGTCCGGACCGGGGCTTGGCGATCGCCCGTCCGACGGCCCGGTTCGCCGGGTCCCAAGGCTTGCCCACGAACCTGTCCTTGGAGCTCCTCGGGCGCCGACCTGACATCGTCGCGGCTCGCTCTCGCACCGAAGCCGCCGCCCGGCGTATCGATCAGCAGAAAGCGGGCTTCTACCCGAGTGTGAACCTTATGGCGTTCGTCGGCGTCCAGTCGCTGGGCATCGCGAACTTGACCAAGTCGGGTTCCAGCATCGGCAGCGTGGGTCCGGCCGTCTCGCTGCCCATTTTCAATACGGAGCGGCTGCAGGGCCAATTGCGGGGTGCCCGCGCCGAGTACGACGCCGCTGTCGCGACCTACAACGCCACGCTGTCAAACGCCTTGCGCGAAGTGGCAGACGCGGCGACCAGCCGCAAGTCCCTGGACGGAGAACTCGCCGCCTCGCGCGCAGCGGTCGCAGCGGCCGCGGAAGCACATCAGTTGGTCAGCAAGCGCTACCAAGGTGCGCTTGCGACGTACCTCGACGTACTGGTTGCCGAAGATGACCTGATCTCAGCCCAGCGCGCCGAGGCCGAATTGGAAACGCGCGCCCTGATTCTTGATGTAGCCCTGGTGCGTGCGCTAGGAGGCGGCTTTTCTTCTGATGGCCCGGGCACCCAGCCCGGATCCCCCAAAATTTGATCTTTCATGAGGAGTGTTTTCAATGGACCAGCCAATTCAAGGTTTCACATCAACCATTTCAGCAGCTTCGACGCCGAAGAACTCGGAGGCCAAGCGCGGCATCAAGCGCGCGATTCTGTTCTCTTTGCTCGCACTCACCGTAACGGCTGCCGGAGCCGGCTATTGGGTTTACTGGAAACAGGTCGGATCGCGCTATGTGAAGACCGACAACGCCTATACCGCCGCCGAGGTCGCCCTGGTGACCGCGGAGATCGATGGGCCGGTTGCGCAGGTGAATGTCGTCGACAGCCAGCAGGTCAAGCACGGCGACGTCCTGGTCGTGATCGATGACACTGATACCCAACTGGCACTGCGGCAGGCCGAGGCGGATCTCGCGCGCGCCAGGGCGCAGGTCGCGGCGGCAACGGCCGATCTCCAGCGCTCCGGCGTCGACCTGAAACGGCGCGAGGCCTTGGTCTCATCGGGCTCAGTTTCGGGTGATGAGCTGACGAAAGTCATCAACGGCGCGAGCAATGCGCGCGCCTCACTCAACGCTGCCCGCGCCGCGGTGGCGCTGGCCGAGGCCCACGTCGACAAGGCGAACGTCGATCTCGGTCGTACGGTGATTCGCTCGCCGATTGATGGCGTCATCGCCCGACGGCAAGTCCAGCTCGGAGAGCGCGTCCAGGCCTCCACGCCGCTGCTGTCCGTGGTACCGGTGAGCGAGATGTACGTGGACGCGAATTTCAAAGAAGTTCAGCTTAAGCAGGTGCGCCCCGGCCAGAAGGTCGAACTCGTCTCCGATCTGTACGGCGACAAGGTCGCCTTCCACGGCGTCGTGGAGGGATTCAACGGCGGCACCGGCGCGGCCTTCGCCCTGATCCCGGCGCAAAACGCCACCGGCAACTGGATCAAGGTCGTGCAGCGGCTCCCCGTGCGCATCCGTCTGAATCCCGATGAATTGGCGGCCCATCCGCTTCGCGTCGGACTGTCAATGGATGCCAAGGTCGACCTGCGCAGCAACTCGCAGCAACTCGCATCGACCTCCGCGGTAACTGATAGCAACTCATAAGCGATCTTTGCAGCAACGCCTGAAGGACCCGTCATGACCAACGCTCCTATGGAAGCCAAGCACCCGTCCCCGCTCGAGGGCGGGATGCTGTGGGTGGGCGGCATCGTGCTCGCACTCGCGAACTTTGTCGCGGTGCTCAACATGACAATTGCCAACGTCACGGTGCCGAATATCGCGGGCGCACTCGGCGCCGGCTCGAGCCAGGGCACCTGGGTGATTACCTCCTACGCGGTGGCGGAGGCCATCACGGTTCCGCTGACTGGATGGTTGTCCGGGCGCTTTGGCGCGGTGCGGCTGTTTTGCATCTCTGTGGTGCTCTTCGGGGTCTTTTCGCTGTTCTGCGGTTTGTCGACCTCCCTCGGAATGCTGCTCGGCATGCGCGTGTTGCAGGGTATGGCGGGGGGGCCGCTGCTGGCGCTCTCCCAGACGCTACTGCTGCGTATCTTCCCCAAGGAGCAGTCCATGCAGGCCATGGGACTTTGGGCGATGACGACACTGCTCGCGCCCGTGGTCGGGCCGGTGCTCGGTGGATGGCTGTGCGACAACTACTCCTGGCCGTGGGTTTTCCTGATCAACGTGCCCATGGCATTGCTCTTCGGTCTGATCGCGTGGGTGCTGCTCAAGCGCTACCAAGATCCTGCGGTCATCAAACCGGTCGACAAGGTCGGCATGCTCCTGCTCGTCATCTGGGTGGCGGCACTGCAGATCATGCTCGATGAGGGCAAGGACAAGGACTGGTTCTCCTCGATGGAGATCCGCGTGCTCGCCATCACAGCCGTGATCGGCTTTATCAGCTTCCTGATCTGGGAATTGACCGAGCAGAATCCGATCGTCGATCTACGCGTCTTCCGCCATCGTGGATTCAGTTCCTGCATGTTGGTGCTCGCGCTGGCCTTCGGCGCCTTCTTCGGCCTCAACGTGCTGACGCCGCAATGGCTGCAGTACAACATGGGCTACACCACCACCTGGGCGGGACTCGTGGTCGCGTGGGGAGGGCTCCTGTCGGTCGTCTTCTCCCCGATCGCGGCCAAGCTCGCTAACCGAGTCGATCCGCGCGTGCTCATCTTCATCGGCTGCTTGTGGCTCGGACTGGATACGTTCTGGCGCGCCTACGCCACCTCCGACATGAGCTACTGGGTGATCTGCATCCCGCTCTTCTTCATGGGGGTCGGCATGCCGATGTACTACGTCCCCCTGACGGGACTTGCCATGGGGTCGGTCAAGGAGGAGGAGACCGCGTCCGCCGCCGGACTCATGAACTTCGTGCGCACGATCTCCGGTGCCATTGCGACTTCCCTTGTCACCACCTCCTGGCAGAACCGCAGCATCATTGCCCACGCCAGGCTCGCCGATATCGTGGACCCGACCGGTCAGGTCGCATCGATGCTTCCTCCCGGTCTGAACGGACAGATGGTGCGCGAGATGCTCAACAACCTCGTGACGAGCCAGAGCCTGACGCTCGCCACCAACGGCCTGATGCTGGTGATCGGCGCGATCTTCATCGTCGCATCCGTTTCGATCGTGCTCGCACCCAAAGCGGCTCGAGCGGTCGACGCTGCCTCGGTCGGCCATTAGGTCGGTTGGCTGTTGACTCGCACAAAGGTATCGAAAATGGCAAACGCGCGACAAACGGTTCACAAGCTACCCGTGTGTTCTACGTTCGAGCGCATCGCATTGCTCTTGCAAGGTGGCGGTGCCTTGGGCGCTTACCAGGCGGGGGTCTATCAGGCCCTCTCCGAAGCACGGCTGCAGCCAGATTGGGTTGCCGGAATCTCGATCGGCGCCATCAACGCGGCACTCATTGCCGGCAACACCCCGGAGACGCGTGTGGCTAAGCTGCGCACATTCTGGGAGCGCATCACCCCGGTGCAGCCGTTGGACAGCATCGCGAAGCTGGGACCCGTTTCTTGGATGAGCGGCGAGATTAGTCGGGGACTGCTCAATCAACTGAGTGCAGGCGCCGCGATGTTGACCGGCGCGCCGAGCTTCTTCGAGCCACGCGTCCCCGTTGCCTGGTTGCAGCCGCCCGGATCACTGGAGGCGACCAGTTACTATGACACCGCGCGACTGAAATCCACGCTCGAAGAGCTGGTCGACTTCGACCTGCTCAATTCCGGGGAGACACGCTTCAGCGTGGGTGCAGTCAATGTCACTTCGGGCAACTTCGTCTATTTCGACACCACGACTCACAGGATCAAACCCGAACATGTGATGGCGAGCGGCGCGTTGCCGCCCGCTTTCCCGGCAATCGAGATCGAGGGTGAGTTCTACTGGGACGGTGGTCTGGTCTCGAACTCCCCGATTCAATGGGTGCTCGAGAGCGAGCCGCAGCGGGACACGCTCGCTTTCCAGGCGGACCTGTGGAATGCGCGCGGTGCCCTTCCGCGCAACGTGGCCGAGGTAATGACCCGCCAGAAAGAGATCCAATATTCGAGCCGGACGCGCAGCAACTCCGATCGGTTTCGGTATACCCAGAAGCTGCGCAATACCTTTGCGAGTCTCCTGGAGAAGCTTCCCGCTGAATTGCAAAACCTGCCTGAACTTGAAGTGCTCCGGCCGGTTGCTAGCGCCAAGGCATACAACATCGTCCAGCTGATCTACCGGGCCAAGGGTTACGAGGGCGACTACAAGGACTACGGGTTCTCCCGGCTCAGCATGGAAGAGCACTGGCGGGCCGGCTACCACGATACGGTGCGTATGCTACGCCACCCCGAAGTGCTGCAACGCCCTAACAACGTTGAAGGTGTGTTCACCTTTGATCTCGGACAACACGGCCGTGAATAGGAGACCCAACGCTATGTGGGGCGATCCGATCGGGACAATTTTCAAGGTGGAAAGATCATGAACGAGCAAGAGGTCCTCGACCGGGCCTTCGCGATGCCACTGACGCAACCGGCATATCCACGCGGGCCCTATCGGTTCGTCGATCGCGAGTACTTCATCGTGACATACCGCACGGACCCCGAGCGCTTGCGCGCTGTGGTGCCGGCGCCGCTCGAGTTCGAATCGCCGCTGGTCAAGTACGAGTTCATCCGCATGCCGGATTCCAGCGGCTTTGGGGACTACACCGAGAGTGGACAGGTGATCCCAGTGTCTTTCCGGGGTCGCAAGGGTAATTACACGCTCTGCATGTACCTCGACGATCATGCGCCCATCGCCGGTGGCCGTGAACTGTGGGGATTCCCGAAAAAGCTCGGGCGTCCAACGCTGCGCACGGAAACCGACATGTTGGTGGGCACTCTCGACTACGGTTCGGTCCGGGTCGCGACGGGAACCATGGGCTACAAGCACCACTCGATGGACCGGGCCAGCGTCAAGACCGCTCTCTCGACGCCCAACTACCTGCTCAAGATCATCCCGCACGTCGACGGTTCTCCGAGGATCTGCGAGCTGGTTGAGTACTTCATGGAGAGTATCGAGGTGAAGGGCGCCTGGACGGGACCTGCTGCGCTCTCCCTTACGCCGCACGCGCTGGCGCCAGTTGCCGAGCTGCCGGTCCTCGAAGTCGTCGCAGCGACGCACATCCTGGCTGATCTCACGCTGGGACTGGGCAAGGTGGCTCACGACTACCTCTGCCGATCAAGCACCCTTAAAAAGTATGAAGTTAATACGGAGTTGTCACATGCGTCTTAAAGACAAGGTTGCCATCGTCACCGGGGCCGCAAGCGGCATCGGCAAGGAAATCGCCCGAACGTTTGTGCGCGAAGGCGCACGGGTCATTATCGCCGACCTCAACGCTGCGGCAGCAGCTGCCGCCGCAGCGGAACTGGATGCGTCGGGCAAGCGTTGCCGCAGCATCGCCATGGATGTCAGCGACGAGTCGCAGGTCGAGACCGGGATCGATTCCATCGTCGCCGCGTGGGGGCGCATCGACATTCTGGTGAGCAATGCCGGCATCCAGGTGGTGGCGCCACTTGAGGAGCTTTCCTACGCGGACTGGAAGCGTCTCGTGGCGATACACCTCGATGGCGCATTCCTCACTACCCGTGCGGTTCTGCGGCAGATGTACAAGCAAGGCAGCGGCAGCATCCTCTACATGGGCTCGGTGCATTCGAAGGAAGCCTCGATGCTGAAAGCACCCTACGTGACTGCCAAACACGGACTCATCGGACTCGCCAAAGTCGTCGCCAAGGAAGGCGCTAAACACGGCGTTCGCGCCAACGTCGTCTGCCCGGGCTTCGTGCACACTCCGCTGGTCGACAAACAGATTCCCGAGCAGGCTCGCACACTTGGGATCTCCGAGCAGGCCGTTATCAGGGACATCATGCTCAAAGAAACCGTGGATGGTGAGTTCACGACGACGGGGGACGTCGCCGAGGCAGCGCTGTTTTTTGCGTCTTTTGAATCAAACGCGCTCACGGGGCAATCACTCGTTGTGAGCCACGGCTGGTGCATGCAATAGCGGGTGCTCACGGGACTCATCGCACGACATTCCTGCGGCGTTACAAAACTCGACTAGAGATGACCGGTATGAGTGTCAAGGAAGCGCCAGGATGGCTGCGCGATCACAGCAGCCGCATCATGACCGCGGGAATCGTCCTGGCGCTCTTGTATCTCGGACGGGCCGTGCTGATACCGCTCGCGCTCGCCATCATGCTGAGCTTGTTGGTGGCGCCGCTGGTTCGAGCGCTGCGGCGCATCCGATTCGGCCGGACGTCTTCGGTGCTGATCGCGGTTCTGGCGCTCACGCTGTCGTGCATGGCTGTCGCCATGGTGCTCGGAACACAGATTCTGCGCATCGCCGAGAGCCTTCCTCAATACCAAGCGAATGTGCAACGCAAGATCAGGACCCTTGACGAGGTAACCTTCGGACGGCTCCGCCTGCTGACGAGGCAAGCGAGCCGCCTGATGGAGATCCACGATTCATCAGACACCTCGTCTGGCCCCAATGGCGAGGTCGAGCGCTCCGTGGCGGCAAGGGCGCCGGGCCCCGTGCTGTTGGAGCCGCGCGACGTGCCGTCTCAGCCGCTCGAGCTCATGGGCAAGCTCCTGACTGCCGCTTGGGGACCGATCCAGGCCACGGGTATCGTGTTGCTCGTCCTCATTTTCGTGCTGTTCGAGCATGAATCCCTGCGCGACCGCATCATCCGGATCGCCGGTGCAACCGATATCCGCTCGACGACTGCGGCGCTCAACGACGCCGGTGAGCGCCTCTCCAGGTTCTTCGTCTCGCAGTTCGCGGTCAATCTGGCCTTCGCGGTCGCAATCGGCGTGGTCTTGAGTGTCCTGCGCGTGCCGCAGGCAATTCTCTGCGCAACGCTGGCCGGGGTGATGCGCTTTGTACCGTATGTGGGTGTGGGAATTGCAGCGCTGTTTGCAACGGCGCTTGCCTATGCCGTCGATCCGGGATGGTCGCTCGCGCTGAGCACACTCGGTGCCTTCATCCTTCTCGACATGGTCGCGGGACAATTGCTGGAACCACGCCTGTACGGTCACGCCACCGGACTATCGCCGCTCTCGGTCGTGGTTGCGGCGATCTTCTGGAGTTCACTCTGGGGTCCCGTTGGCCTGATCTTGTCGACTCCCCTGACTTTGTGCCTGCTCGTCGCCGGACGTCACGTCAAGGCGCTCAATATCCTCGAGGTCCTATTGGGGGATGTCCAGCCGCTGACGCTGCCCCAGAACTTCTACCAACGGGCGCTGTCCGGAGACGCCCACGAGATCATCGCCAATGCGCGAGCATTCCTGAAACGCGATTCTCTTGCGACGTATTGCGATCGCGTCCTGCTGCCAGCACTGCACCTTGCAGCCCTCGACGCCGAACCCGGTGCGGCCACCGAAACTCAGCATGTGAAGATCCGCCGCGTGATCGTTGATGTCCTGACAGCCGTAGGCAGCGACAGCCTCAAACTCCCGCGACTGCGACGTCGAGGCTCGGTGCTCCAGGACGTGAGTGCCGGGCGCTGGCTGCGTCAGGAGCGCGAGCAATCGAGCGGCAAATGGCAAGGGCGGCTCGGCGTGCCTTCCGGATCCGTCGTGATCTGCTTGGCACTGGGGTCATCCGCGGATGATCTCGCGGCCGAGCTGCTGGTACGGATGTTGCGGACCCAGACCATCGATGCTCGGCATTTCTCTCCCGGAGACATAAATGTCGGGCTGCCACCCGGTGCGGACCCGGATGGCGTTTCCATCGTGTATCTGGTGAGCGCTTTCCCCAGCCCGGAACGCGACCGCGCCGACTTGCTCATCAAGCAAGTTCACGAGCTACTGCCTCACGCCTACGCCGTGAGGGTTTTTTGTCCCGGATTAACTGCTCAATCGGAGTCGGGCAACAGCGCCGGCGATACGCAACCGACCGTGTGCTCGCTCGGGCAGGCGATCGAAATCTGCGTGTCCTGGCGGGACTTTCGTCGCAAGCAAGACCCATCGCCGGGATCTCAACTGGCAGAGGTTGCGCGCGCTGAGTAGCGCTTTGCGGCTGTGAGTTCCTGTTAATCGCGTCGGTACGCTGACGAGGGGAACTCCGGCACGCGGCAGTGCCGGACATTAACTAGTGACGCAAGGGACAGTATTCAATGACATCGAGAGTTGGAACGACGATATTTCCGTCAGCTCGTGAGGACATGCTTCGAGCGCTCGCGCGACTCCTCGAACGGGTCGCATCGCGCGGACCGCTGCGGCGTTGCGGCCAGACGATTGCCGCGCCGGTCGAGAAGGGGATCCCATGACGGAGCAGAAGGACTCGGTGCCGAATCGGCTGCTGCTGATTGACGACGAACCGATGATCGTCGCGACAATCTCCGACTTTCTGAGACGCGCCGGTTTCGAGGTCACTTTCACCACCGTCGCGAGCGACGCGATTGAATCGGTACGCCGCGGCCGGTTCGCACTGACGATCGTCGATTATGCAATGCCGGGACTCAATGGCCTCGAAGCGGCCGTATTGTTTGCGCAACTGCGACAGCCGTTCATGTTTTTCAGTGCTTATAGCGACGAAGCGCTCGTCTCCGCCGCAATTGCCGCTGGAGCCCTCGCGTATGTGGTCAAACCCATCGATCCGATTCACCTCGTCCCGACCATACGCACAGCGATCCAGCGGGCACGGGAGATCGCGGCACTGGTCGAACAGGTCGAGCGGCTCACGCGAACAATCGACACCAATCGGTCAGACGATCATGGTGTAAATCGGCGTCGCGCCGTTCAGACGAAGGAGCTTCCAATGGTTGCGAAGAGAATTTGCCACTCCTTCGCAGGACTCGCTTCACTTGCCTGCGGTGTCGCGTTCCTGTTGTTCACTCTCCCAGGTCTGGCGCAGCAATCGCTCCAGGTATTGCATGATCATCTGCGTCCCGCGGTTTCCGGCGGGCAAGCGGCGCCAGTGGGTTCGCTGCCTCCGACGCAGCGCCTGAATCTCTCCATCATGCTGCCGCTGCGCAACCCAACCGAATTGATCAGCCTGTTGGGTCGGCTCTATGACCCATCCAGCCCCGATTACCGTCATTTTCTTAGCGTAGCTCAGTTCGCCGAACAGTTCGGCCCCACCATGGAGGATTACCGGGCCGTGGTCGATTTCGCCCAAGCCAACGGTTTTACGGTGACCGATACGCCGGCGAATCGCATGCTCGTGCCGATCAACGGCTCGGTAGCGCAGATCGAAAAGGCCTTCCATGTGTCGATGAGGATCTATCAACATCCGACGGAGAACCGCACCTTCTATTCGCCGGATCGCGAACCTGCGCTCGCTCTGAGCGTGCCGGTGTGGCACATCGACGGTCTCAACAACTTCTCCATACCGCGCCCCATGGTGACGAAAGCCTCTGCGGCGCAAGCTTTGGCCAACGCCACGGGCTCAGGCCCGGGTGGTTCGTACCTTGGCAGCGACATGCGGGCAGCCTACTACGGTGGGACTGCCCTCACCGGCAGCGGCCAGGTAGTTGGGCTTTGGGAATCGTACAGCTATGACATCAACGACGTGAATTTAGCCTTTAGCAGTGCCGGACAGTCCTACAGCGTCCCCATTAACAACGTTCTGTTGGATGGTGTCACCGTCGGTAACGGCGAAGACGATGCCGAACCGGTGCTGGACATCGTGCAGGCGATTGGTATGGCCCCAGGCCTGAGCCAGGTTCGCGTGTACCTTGGGAACAACCAAGTGGACATATTCAACGCGATGGCCACTGAGAATATTGCCAAACAACTGAGTGTGTCGTACATCTGGGAACCGGATAACTTTTCGACACTCGATCCCTTATTCGAGGAGTTTGTCGCGCAGGGTCAGACTCTTTTCGCTTCTTCCGGGGATAACGGCGCCTACCAAGCGTCGGCGCCTCAATACTATCCGGCGGAAGACGTTTACGTGACGGCTGCCGGCGGGACCAGCTTGGTCACGAATGGCGCGGGTGGCTCTTGGAACTCGGAAACGGCCTGGGAGTACAGCGGCGGTGGCGTCGGTCCCTTCCCCTACGTCATTTCGATTCCGGCCTGGCAGGTGGGGGTGGCCAATTCGTCCAACGGAGGTTCCACAACCCTGCGCAATGTGCCGGACGTAGCTATGGACAGCGATTGGAACAACTACAGCTGCGAATCGGGCGCATGTTCAGGAGGTTGGGGCGGCACCAGCTTCTCGGCGCCACGCTGGGCAGGCTTTATGGCGCTGGTCAATCAGCAGGCCGCGGACCAGGGCAATCCGACTCTGGGCTTCATTGACCCGGCCATCTATTCGATCGGTCAGAGTTCCAACTACGGCAGCGACTTTCACGACATCGTCAGCGGGACTAACGATTGCTGCAGCCAAACGGTCTGGTACATCGCCGTTCCTGGCTACGATCTGGTGACTGGATGGGGAAGCCCGAACGGACAGGCCCTGATCAACGCTCTGGCGGGAGGCTACACGCTTTCGGCTTCGCCGAGCAGCTTGACCATCACCCAAGGCGGCTCCGGCACAACTACCATAACGGTGACGGACGAGGGCGGATTCGCCGGCAGCGTAAATTTAGCCGCGTCGGGCCTGCCCAAGGGCGTGACCGCAGCGTTCAGTACGAATCCCACAACTGGAACCGATCTGCTCACGCTGAGCGCCAGCAGTTCCGCCACCGCCGGAACGGCCACAGTGACCATCACTGGCACCTCTGGCAGCCTCACCGCAACCACCACCTTTCTTCTGACAGTCAAACTGCCGAGCCTCACTATTAGCGTGTCGCCCAATCCTCTGCGGATCAACCAATGCGGCTTGGCCACAGCCAGCATCATGGTGACCGGATTCCAGGGCACCGTAACTCCAACCCTATCCGGTCTGCCCAATGGTATATGGGCATCGTTGAGTCCCAACTCCACAACCGGATCCACGTTGCTCACACTGATCGCGAGTTGCTCCGTCCCCACCGGATGGTACACGGTGACCGTCGCCGCCGAGGCTGGCAGCGAGACTGCATCGACCACCCTTCATTTGATGGTCAATCCCGCGGCGAAAACCTTCACCATAGACGCCTCGCGCACCTCTCTGACCGTAATCGAAGGCAAGAGAAGAACCAGCAGGATCATCGTCACCAGCGTGGACGGATTCAATTCCGCAGTCAGACTTAGCGCCACCGGACTGCCCAGTGGGGTGACGGCGAGGTTCTCTAGGGAATTGGTAACTCCAAAAGCGAACGACAGGGCGACCTCAGTCCTCCGGTTCATCGCTTCCCCCGAGGCACCCGTTGGAACTGCTACCGTAACCGTGACCGGAACTTCCGGCTCAATCAGCGAAAGCACGAACATCACACTAACGGTGCAGAAAAAGTCACGGCATCAGGGTTAAAGCATTCTTCAGAAAACGACGATGGGGATGACGTGCAGCGCGTTGTCGCTCGCCGAGTCGGTCGCGTCGAGCTCAACCGCCCCCACGGGCTTTCCGCTATCGAACGCCGGCTATATGAGCCGCTTTGAACCTGTGTCCTACCGGGCACATTGCTGGTGGTCGGGGTGAAGGGATTTGTTCTGTCCCTGCGGGCTTCGTCCGGGTGCAAGTCAAGGCGGCAAGTCGCCCAAAATAGCCCGCCCAGGGGGCCAGGCCTCGGATCCACCGTTGGTACACTGATCTACTCTGCAGGTGAAGTGTTCCCCTCTGTCATGGCCGCCGCCGTTCCACGGGCGGCAACACGTCCGACAAGGACTCCGATAGCGACCGTGCCAGCGTGAGGCGGCGCAATCGATATAGCCGCTGCACGTAAGCTCGTTCGCTCAAGTCCTCGGGATCCTCGAAGTGCTCGCGCGCCAGGTCATTGAGCGGCCGTATCCGGAACGCCCAGGAGTTCGGCCAGTACCAGGCGACGAGAAAGGGAATCTCGGCGCGGTCGGCGAGTCGCCTGAGCGCCAGGAAGACGGCGGCCGCCGAATCGACGGGCCGGGCGCGAAAGTGCTTGTACTCGACCAAGGCGGCGGGCTCGCCCACGTGGATCTCGGTGAGCAAGAAGTCGAGATCGACCGCCGGGCAGTCCGCGCCCCAACGTCGGTGCCGGTCGGAGATCTCCTGATCCCGCCAACCGGTGCGCTCCTGGCGCACGCCGCCGGCAAACTCGGTCCACGACGAGCGCGGCACCGTGGGGAAGAGATCGAGCGTCTCTTGGGTATTGATGGTCATGAAGCTGGTGGCACGATCAGGCTGATCGTCACTCCTCTTCGTCGGACAGCAGCTCGTCCAGCTCTTTCTGCGCCGCCTCGACTTCCTGCTCGGTGGCGTCCCGCTTTCCGAGAGCATAGTCCTGCAGGAAATCGGTGAGCTCCTCCGCTCGCTTTTGTTCGGGTGGTTTCTTTGCCATGGTGATTTCTCCGGAAGAAGCGCCGGCGACACGCCGCCGCCGGCGTCCTATCTCAGTAAATGCTCGAGGGAATGCCGGCCTCGCGCAGCGCATCCTCGACCTTCGCGGAAGCGTGCACCATGGAGTAGGCGCGCTCCGTGCGCTGCGCGTTGCCCAAATGCGGCTCAGTGCGCTGGAAGAAGTCCTCGAAGCTGCAGCGGCGCAAAAACATGTGCAGGTATGCCGCCTGGCCCTCGTCCTCGAATTCGACCGTCAGCTCAAACGGTTCAGGCACCGAGACTCGGCGCGCGCTCATGACGACGCACCGAGGTCTCGCCGAGCGGGTCCTCTAGCGAACCGCGACAGGATGGTAGCGGTTGCCGCAGCCGC
>Ga0209517_10005834_pt1 | contig 15481 bp, 12 predicted proteins | sample PeaSoiMetSII2010_FD_187695 | JGI IMG/M metagenome (GOLD analysis project Ga0209517, IMG submission 187695) | Peat soil microbial communities from Weissenstadt, Germany - SII-2010 (SPAdes) (version 2) | ecosystem: Environmental > Terrestrial > Soil > Wetlands > Peat | place: Germany... | reverse complement strand
CCCTTCCTCCGGCAGATTCCCCGCAATGTCTTCCGGCAACGAAATAACATCGTAAATTTTCAAAGTTCGCGCTACGGTCGCCACCCACACCCGCGCCGCTCCAGCTCGGAGCAGCACCCGCGCGCATTCGGACGCCGTAGTCCCCGTGGTATAGACATCATCGACCAATAAGATGTCGCGGTTCACGAATCGCGCTGGATCGCTCACCGCAAAGGCGCCACGCAGGTTCTTGCGCCGTTGATGACTGGTCAGGCCAATCTGGCTTCCCGTGTCGCGGCGGCGCAGCAGAACTCCGGTCGAGAGATCGAACCTTTTCGGGCGCGACAGTTGCTTGAGCGCGCTCCGTGCGATCATCTCCGCCTGGTTGAATCCGCGCTGTGCCTGTTTGCTTGCATGCAGGGGAACGGGGACGACCACGATGGTCCCGACCGGCATCGCCTTTTCCAGGTTGGCAATCGTTTCTGCCAGCACGCGTCCCAGCACTGCCGCCGCCGGACGAACCCGCTCGAACTTGAGCACATGGATCAAATCGCGCAGTCCGCCGGCATAGCTGCCGTACGCGACTGCCCGCTCGAAGGGAGGATCGATCCGCTGACAAAGCAGGCACCGAACCTCGCCGCCATTCGCCTCTCCGCGATCCGCCTCTCCGCCATCAAGGTAGCCCGGCCAGTGCATCGCGGCTCCACAAACGGCGCAGTACGACCCTTGTAGTGGTCGCAGCGCGGTCAAACAGGTTTCGCAAACGGGAAGCCGGGAAACTCGGAGTAGCGGGGAACCACAGATGCGGCAATCGGCAGGGAATAACGTAAAGAATAAAGTCGCAGCAAGCCGCTCGGCAAAGCGGCCGAACCCATGGTTTGCCAAACCACGACTCACCGCTTGGCCCTGGGCAGCCCGTATTCGAAACCCAGTACTGCTACTGCTGAAGACAGCCTCCCGCACCTGGCAAGCCGACAACGGCTCGCCAAGTTACACTCCGTCAGTATAGCTGCGGCGCACGCCCTATGCAACGCGGCCATCGGACTTCGAATCGCCCGCCCGTTCACTCCGTGGCCGCTTAGGATCGGGCGGAACGCGTTCGAGCGCTGGAATTGTGCTCAACACGTAGCTTCGGTGAGAGCAACGCTCACAGCGGACCGCTTGCAGCAGCAAGAACGGAAGCACATGTCGTTCAAAGAACCCGCGAGGGCGGGAGCGATAGGCGCGGTGAGCGCCACATCCCCGGCAGTGGAATTCCTCCAAGAATCGGCTCCAAGAGGATCTGGCAACGGAAGTCACGGAATACCTGCTGGTTGAGACCATTCTAACCCCGGTCAAGACGCAAAGTTGCAAGTAAAAGGTTTCGGATAAGAAAGCGGGTCATCGCTCACCCCACCTCGGCAAGTGAGACCGGCACAAGTGAGAGCTGCACTTGTAAACCTGCCTTTCGTCATGGTAAGGTGCGCCGTCGCGGCTACTGTTAATCTGTGATGAAATCTCTATTGACCACGAGGTCCTCATGAGCACGACTGTGGCGAGTACCGAAGCCCCCCGCAAGCATCGCCCTTATGTTCCGGAAACGATGGAAATGAAGGAGTTCACCTTCCGGGCTGTACTGATCGGACTGTTCCTGACCGCCCTGCTGGGCTCGGCCAACGCGTATCTCGGTCTGAAGGCGGGGATGACGATTGCCGCGACCTATCCGGCAGCCGTCATCTCCATGGCACTGCTGCGCTTGATGAAGGGCTCGCTGCTGGAAGAGAACATCGCGCGAACCGTGGGCTCGATCGGAGAATCGGTAGCGGCAGGCGCCATTTTTACCATCCCCGCCTTTGTGATGGCCGGGATCTGGCCGGGGCTCACTCGCGACGAATATTGGAAGTCGGTAGCTCTGATGTTGATTGGCGGCACGCTCGGTATTCTGTTCGTGACCCTCCTGCGCCGCGTGATGGTCGAGGATCCCGACCTGCCGTTTCCCGAATCCGTGGCCGCCTCCGAGATTCACAAGGCGGGGCAACAGGGAGCCAAGGCCGCCAAGATTCTGTTCGCCAACATGGGCTTCGGCGCGTTCATGTATCTGCTGGGAGCAGTCAATGTTTTCAATCCCAGCAACACCTTCCCGATGAAGATCAGCGCCCTGGGGAAGAAATTGCTGCTCCGCACCAGCACGAATCCCAACGTGGCTACGACCATTACCGGCGGCGCGACACTGATGACGGCGCCCGACATCAGTCCCGCCTATCTCGGCGTGGGATACATCATTGGCCCCAGACTCGCCGCCTTGAACTTCGCGGGAGGCGTGTTGGCATGGGGCCTCCTGGTTCCACTCCTAACCTTCACCATTGGTCCGTACATCCAGGCGTCGATGCCCGAGGGACAAAGCGTCGCTTGGCCGCTGCTGGCGCAAGCCATCTACTTCTCGATAGTGCGGCCGATCGCGGTCGGCGGGATGCTGGTGGGCGCGACCTACACGCTTTTCAAAATGCGCAAACAGTTGGCGCTCGGCATGGGCCGCGCCGTTTCCGATCTGAAGAAGTCGGCGGCTGCGCAGGCGGCCACCAATCGCACCGAGCGTGACCTGCCCGCCAAAGCTGTCTTCGCCGGGATCGCCGTGGTGTTCGTTGCCATGATCCTGCTCTATCACTTCTTCATCAGCGGCGCGGGGACGCTCTCCGCTTCCAAAGTAATGTCTGGCTCGCTGGTCGCGGCCGGCGTCATGATCATCGTCGGATTCTTCTTCGCCGCGGTTTCCGGCAATCTGGTCGGGATGATCGGCTCGTCGAACAATCCAGTGTCGGGGCTCACGCTCTGCACGCTGGTGATCGCCGCCCTGCTGATGGTCGCTCTGGGAGTCTCGGGTACGGGTGGCGTCGCGGCCGTGCTTGGAGTAGCAGCCGTAGTCTGCGTCTCGTCGGCGGTCGCGGGTGAGATGCTGCAGGACCTGAAGGTCGGACACATCCTCGGTGGCACGCCTGCGAAGATGCAGATTGGAGATCTTTTCGGCATCGTCGTGGCATCGCTTGTCCTTTTCGTACCCGTGGCGATCCTCGATAAGGCCTATCACTTCGGCAGTCCCGCTCTCCCCGCCCCGCAGGCGGGCTTGATGGCCATGCTGTCGAAGGGAATTGTGGGCGGCGACATGGCGTGGCCGCTGGTGATCGTTGGCATCCTTTTGGGATTGGCGATGATCATGATCGAGGTAAAGAGCGTGATGCTCTTCGCCGTCGGCATGTATCTGCCGCTGGGCACAACCTTTGCCATTTTTATCGGAGGCGTGATCCGCTGGATCACCGACACGTTGCGCGATCGCCGTGGCTTGAACGAGGCGCAGAAGGCGCGCGTCGAAAACGCCGGCGTCCTGACGGCCTCGGGTCTGATCGCGGGCGAGGCGCTGTGCGGCCTGGCCATCGCGGCTCTGGTGGGCTCTGGCCGCGACGTCACGTTGTTCACGTGGACTCCGTCATTCTTTCTGGCGCTCGGCGCGCTCGCCGTGCTGGCGCTTGTCATGATCCGTGTTCCGCTGGCGAACGCCGGCAGGCCCGAGGATCCCGCTCCGCCGACGGCGATCATGTGAGGTCGGAGGTTAGAGGTCAGATTGCAGAGGTGAAGACCTGCGTGTGCGAGCGGGTGCTACTTCTGCATTCTGACTTCTTCAGCTGTTGCGTTCCTCCGTGCTCCTCTGTGTCCTCTGTGGTTAAATCTTGTCAGTGTCCATTGCCGAAAATATTGCTCACATCCGCGAGCGGATTGCCGCCACCGCCCGCCGTACCGGGCGCAATCCCGACGAAATCACGTTGATGGGGGTGAGCAAGACATTTCCTGCCGAACGCATCCGCGAGGCGTACGCGGCCGGGCTGCGCGTTTTCGGCGAGAACCGGGTGCAGGAGTTTGCCGGGAAGGCCGACGCTTTACGCGACTTACTCAACGCCGAATGGCACCTGATCGGACATCTGCAGTCCAACAAAGCCGCGAAGGCAACGGAGTTGTTCGACGCGGTCGATTCCGTCGACTCCGTGCGGCTGGCGGAGAAGCTGAATGCATCCGCGGAAAGCGCGGGCAAGACGTTATCCGTCCTGATCGAAATCAACGTCGGCGGCGAGCAGGCAAAAAGCGGGATTGCTCCCGGGTCGGACGAACAATGCTCGGACGAACTGGAGCAGATTCTGCAAGGCGCGCCGCGGTGGAAGAACTTGACGGTCCGCGGTTTGATGACCGTTCCGCCATACACTGAAGATCCAGAGGGTGCGCGGGCTTACTTCCGGCAGTTGCGCGAAATTCGCGATGGGATTGCCGCTCGACGCTTGCCCGCTGTCTCGATGGATGTGATCTCCATGGGCATGTCGCACGATTTCGAAGTCGCGATTGAAGAGGGAGCAACGTGCGTACGCGTGGGGACGGCTATTTTCGGGGAAAGAGAAAAACCTTAACCACAGGGGGCACAGAGGTGTACGGGGGAACCCAACGTCATTTTCTGCAATTCCCCTGGGCTCCTCTGTGCCCTCTGTGGTAGAGCCTTTCGATGGCAGCGATAAGAAACTCGCCCGCAGGCGCCACCTTCGCGGTCAAGGTCCACCCGCGCGCAAAGAAGAATGCCATCACTGGCGAAGTCGGTGACGCGCTGAAACTCTCCCTCACCGCCCCTCCCGCCGACGGCAAAGCCAACGAAGCCTGCATTGAGTTTTTCGCGAAGCTTTTGAAGGTACCGCCTTCCTCCGTTACTATTGCAGCCGGCCAGACCAGCCGGAATAAGGTGATCCGCGTGGCGGGCTTGTCGGCGGAGGAAGTCCGAAGGCGGCTTGCACACTGACCCTTGGAATACACTCGCGAAAACAGGCCGCAAAAAGAGGTCTTTGCCATGCTACAGGTGCACGATTCCGCCGAGACGATGGCGCACGAACTCCGGCAGATCAAACTGCTGCATACGGCAATCTGGGCCGTCATGGCGGCCTCGATCCTCGCGTTGCCCTGGGCTGGTTGGGTCGGGCAGTTTCACTGGGCTTTCGGGCTGACGCTATTGATCCTTGGCGAGTGCCTCGCGTTGGGACTCAACCGTGGACGTTGTCCGCTGACTGACGTGGCCGCCCGTTATACCGACGACCGAGCCGATAATTTCGATATCTACCTTCCGTTGTGGCTAGCACGCTACAACAAGATTATTCTTGGTTTCTTGTTCGTTGCCGGTGAACTCATTGTTTTGTGGCAGTGGGCTAGGAGGCCCGGACTTTGACCTTTTCCGAACGCTTCCACGAGATCCGCACCGGCTTCGAACAGCCCTTCTGGATCGCCAACATCAGTGAAATCTTCGAACGTCTTTCCTACTACGGGGCCTTCGCTTCGCTGGCCCTGTATCTGCAGGAGAAGCTGAATTTCTCAACCGAGCAGACCGGGACTCTGACTGGGATCTTCGGCGGCATGGTGTGGTTTCTGGCTATTTTCGGAGGCGCTGCCGCCGATCGGCTGGGTTTTCGCCGCGCTCTTTCGATGGCCTACCTGATTCTTGGCGCCTCGTATTTCTTGATCGGCTCAATCGGCGCTTCATGGCTGGCTCCGGTGCGCAACGCCGTGCCGCTGGGTTTATTTGTCGGCTGCATTCTCATCCTTCCCGCACTCGGCATCTCGCTGGTGAAACCTTGCGTGGTCGGCACCACGGCGCGAGCCTCCAAGGAAAACGTCCGCTCCATCGGCTACTCGATTTATTACACAATGGTCAACATCGGCGGCGCTGCCGGACCCTATTTTGCTTCCTGGGCCCATCGCCATCTGGGAGTCGAGAACGTGTACCGCGTGGCGGCGGTCAGCGTCTTCGCGATGTTCTTTGTGGTCCTCCTCTTCTTCCGGGAACCGCGCAAGCCAGGAGACGCGCCTCCGCCTTCGATCGCGACGGTCGCGCGCAACTTTTGCGTGGTGGTGGGCAATTACCGGCTGGTGTTGCCCGTGTTGGCAGTCGCTTTATTACTGCGGATCGGGTTGTGGGTCTATCCCGCGTTCCATTTGCCGTGGTGGATTTGGGTCGTCCTTCTGGCGCTTGTGCTCGCCGGTTTGAGCCGCTTCATGTGGTTTCTGGCGCTGTTCACGGGCTACTGGGTCGTGTTCTGGCAGCAGTACATCAGCCTGCCCGGCTACATCCACGGCTACATCAACGCCAAGGCCGACGCCGAGATCGTATTGGTAACGGACGGACTGACAGTGATCTGTCTCACGCTGGCAATGAATTACTTGACCCGCAAGATCCCTGCGTTTCAAGCCGTCATTCTGGGGACGGTGATCACCTCCGCTTCGTGGTTGATCCTCGCGTTTCGACCGACGATCTGGGGCGCGGTGCTTGCGCTGTTTGTACTGGCGCTCGGTGAGATCATCCAGGCGCCCCGTTATTACGAATACATCTCGCGCCTCGCGCCTCCCGGACAACAGGGGACATACATGGGCTTCGCGTTTCTGCCCATTGGCATCGGCTCGCTGATCGGCGGCTGGTTTGGCGGAACCTTGGTCCACCACTTCGGAGAAGTTACTCATCAACCGGCGAGGATCTGGTGGAGTGTCACGGCGGTCGGCCTGGTCACGGCGGCGGCGCTTTGGATTTATAACAAAGCAGTGAGTACGGGCAACGCAGCGGGTGCTCCATCCTAGCATCGTGCTCTTCGACGTTAGGGTGGGGCAGTCGCAAACATATCTCTGTGACGCCCGATCACTGCAATTCGCTTCGCACTTTCTTATCATGAGTGACTCTCCGCGCACCGACGCGCGGGGACGCTAGTGGCTACATGAGGAGAACGTGTCCAACAGCAAAGTCACTCCCAACTACATCGCGGACCACATCCGGCGCGTGCTGAAAGATGGCGGGTCGGCGCCGCACTCGGAAGACGTGCAACGCTTTTTCAAGGAAGAAATCCAATCGCGCGGCTGGTACACGGCCGAACTAAGAAAATTTGCGCTGCGCTTCCGGCGCGCGATCGCGCGCGAACGGGGGATGGATTTCCTGGTGCAGGTCGCCGACCAACTTTTCTCCGGCCAGATTCTGGAAGAGAAGGTGATGGCGGTTCTCCTGCTCGAAAGACAAACGGACAATTTTGGCGACAAGGAATTTAAGCGGTTCGCCTCGTGGCTCGACCGCGTGACCAGTTGGGCCGATCACGACGCGTTGGCGCATTATCTGTTGGCGCCCATGGTGGCCGCCCAGCCTGCCCGCTGCCGCGAGGTTTTCCGCTGGGCGAAGTCGCCGAATCGCTGGCGGCGGCGCGCGGCGTGTGTGGCGCTGATCCGGGGAGCGCGGGAGCGGCGGTTCTTTGCCGAGATCGTGCGGCTCTCGAATCAATTGCTGCGTAACCAGGACGAAGATGACATGGTGCAGAAGGGATTAGGCTGGCTGTTGCGCGAGACTGCGAAAGCCGATCCGAAGCGCACCGTGCCTTATTTGATAAGGATCAGAAGAAACGCGCCGCGGCTGGTGCTGCGCACGGCCTGCGAAACCCTGACCGTCCGCGCGAAAAAGAACGTTCTCGGCTAAGAAGTCCTCCGTGAACCCTGTGGCCTCGGTTGTTCACGCATTTGACTTCCCAACCACAGAGGCCACAGATTCGTTTCCGGCAGGCCGCGATTCGGAAACTTCAGAATGTATGGGCTGGTCTCAGTGCCCTTGGTTTTCCAGAAACTTCTCCACTTCCAGCGCCGCCATGCAGCCCGAGCCGGCGGCGGTGATGGCCTGGCGATAGCGGCGGTCCTGCACGTCGCCGCATGCGAACACGCCCGGCACTTTAGTGAACACGTTCTTCTGCGTGACCAGATAACCATCGGCATCGGTTTCGAGCTGGCCTTCGAATATTTTGGCGTTCGGGATGTGTCCGATGCCCAGAAACATTGCGCTCGTGGGAAATTCCCAACTTTCGCCGCTCTTCAGATTGCGCAGGCGCAGGGCGGTGACTTCCTTCTTGCCGACATCGAGAACGTCGTCCACCACGGTATCGGTGAGAAACGCGATCTTTGAATTAGCCCGCGCGCGGTCGAGCATGATTTTCGAGGCGCGAAACTGCTCGCGGCGATGGATAAGCGTCACCTTGCTGGCAAAGCGCGTCAGAAATATCGCCTCTTCCATGGCGGAGTCGCCGCCGCCAATCACCGCGATTTCCTTGCCCGAAAAGAAGAAGCCATCGCACGTGGCGCAGGAAGAAACACCGTGGCCAATCAGCGCCTGCTCGTTCGCCAATCCCAGCCAGCGCGCCGATGCTCCGCTGGCGATGATGAGCGTGCGGGTCGGAATGGTCTCTTTGCCGAAGCTTAACTCGAAGGGATGTTTGCTCAAATCGGCTTTGACCACGTGCCCCATGCGATATTCGGCGCCGAAGCGCTCGGCCTGCTTGCGCATGTTCTCGATCAGTTCCGGCCCCTGGATGCCTTCAGGAAAACCGGGGAAATTTTCCACCAGCGTGGTCAGCGAGAGTTGTCCGCCCGGTTCATGGCCTTCGATTACGAGCGGCTTGAGGTTGGCGCGGGCGCTGTAGAGGGCGGCGGTGTGACCGGCGCATCCAGAGCCGATGATGACAACATTGCGTATATCCATAGTAGTTAGAAAGTGGTTAAAACAAGTGCTAGTAGATAGATTCTGAAAAACAGATTTCGTTTCAAGCCGCACAACACAGGGGCAAACTACTCGTTATTCTTCTTGCTGCCGCCAGCCGCCTTGGCTGAACTTCCCGCGCGCAAGTGAGCCAGTTCCTGGGGCACCATTTTGCGCGCGCCCAGAGCGTCGCGATAGCGCTCCATAATCGAAGAGGCGGCGCGGAAGATCGGTTCGTACGCGCTCTGATCCGTTGCCGGATTTCCTTCCGCTCCCGAGCACCGCGCCAGCGCCACCGACGGCTTCCCAAAGCGCTCCAGCCTGACGCGCGACACCGGCGTGCTGGCCGACAACATCGCGGCCGCGGAAGCAACGCTGGAAGCGCTGTCCTCGATCGAAACCTGCATTAGATCTTTGGGATCCCGCACCCGCAGCACCAGCGTTTCCACCATATTCGTCGTATCCACGCTGAACGAGTATTGGACGTTGCTGAAGAGGGTGGCGCCGGGGAACTCCCGCCGAACCCGAACATAATCGGCCGCCGACACTGCCCCAGCCGGCAAGGGTTGCATGCCGGGGATGGGAGTGCTCGCGTCGAGTGTGGAATGCCCGCGAGAAACTTCGTAGTCCGCGCTGAATACCGGCTTGCCCGGAACTTTGGCCAGTGCCGACGACAATTCTTTCTGCTCGTCCGCCGAAGGCGCGCACACGTTGAGGACGCTCACTTTTACCGGAGGCTGCTGGGCGTTAACCGGGGACTGCTGAGCGGGAGCAGCGGGAACCAAAGCGGTGGCCGCAGTCAAGATCAGAATCTTGTGAAGGAGCACGGCGAAATTGTATCAGGGGAATGCAGAGGTTAGAGGTCAGATTGCAGAGGTGAACCCTAAACTATCCCGTTAACATTAGAGGGTGTTACCTCTGCAATCTGACCTCTGACCTCTGCACTCCTAGTCGCCTGCCCCGGAATCGGGCTCGATGGCCCCATGCCGGCGCAGCAACTGCGGCAGATTCTGCGAAAACGCCGACCGCGGCAGCACCATATCACAGCCCACTTCATGCGCTTTCTGCTTCAAGTCGCCCTGCACGTGCGAGAGGAATCCGATGATCGACGTCCCTTTCTTCAGCTTGCTTTTCAGTTTTGGGATGAGCGTCAAAGGCTTGGCATTGGCATTGTTCAAGTCGAAGATGATCAGCGAAGGCTTCTCTTCGCCGTTGCTCTTCATACGCTCGGTGAGTTCCTTCTCGTTCTTCACGAACTCCACCTTCACATTCATCTTTTGTCCGGTGGCCTGAATCTTGCTCAGGAAGAACAGGTCTTCGACAAACGCGAAAACGCGCGAAGCGGCATCCTCTCGTGGAGCGGGCAGAGGCTCTGGATCGGCCACCGGGTACGACGCCGAGAAACCCGGCCGTCGCGGTCCCCGACTGCTTCCGCTGCCGTTGCCATTGCCACCATCCATGCCCATATTGGCGCGGTAGCTATGATCCATGGGAGCGGTAAATATGCCCTGCTGCTCCTGGCGGTTGCGGCCCATCGGGCCACCCGCGCCTCGTCTCGGCGGACGCCGTCCACGGCGCCGTTTATGTTTCCCTCCCCCCGAGGAGGAGTGTCCCGGTCCTGCATTCATATTTTTCTCTTGTGAAGCTTTGAAGTTAATTTCCGGCCTGGATCACAGGCCCGATTGTTTCGTCTTCCCCTGCGGTCGGCACGTTAAGTTGTGGCGTGTGGCGCAACGCGCTGCCTACTGCAAACCGCACACCGCCTAACGGCAGACCAAACCCCACCTCGGCTGGATACTATTCGAGAACGCAAATCGAGAACGATGTTTCAAACTATCTTTATTCTGGGCGCCTGGAGTTTTGCTGGGCGCGAACGGCCAGCCTGGAAGCATGGCCATTGGGAACACCTTGATGTTACTCACGAAACCGTCGAACGCGCAAGGGGGGAGTGCCTTTAGTTTTCCACATAGGCCGGTTACCAAATACACGATCTCCCAAAGATCAAAGATCCAAGATCCAAGATAACCAATCCACGGCTCCCGCTGAAGTTCCGCCGCGGCTGCGCCGATATAAAAAACGTGAAACCAGCCGCTGCCACAGAGAAAGCCACTGACCCGAACGTCCTCGCGTTGCCGGGGCAGCGCTTCGTTGCCCGCCAGCCGATTTTTGACCGCTCGCAGAAGGTGTTCGGATACGAAATTCTCTTCCGCAACGGCGTCGAAGACTACTTCAACGCCGACCCGGAACTTGCCTGCCGCTCCACCCTCGATAGTTCGCTGCTCTTCGGTATCGAGACCATTTGCGATCACCGCCGCGCCTTCATGAATTGCACCCGCGAGGTCCTGTTTAAGGATTTGCTCACCTTGCTGCCCCCAGACCAAACCGTGGCCGAGATTCTGGAAACGGTGGAGCCCGACGACCGCGTCATCGCCGCCTGCAAGCGCCTGAAAACGGCGGGCTATATGATCGCCCTCGACGACTTCGCACCCAACGATCCGCGCCTCCCGCTCTGCGAGTTTGCCGACATCATCAAAGTCGACGTCCGGGCCACCAAGCTCGAAGAACGGGCCGGCATGATGCGCCGCTTTGCATCCCCGAAGTGCAAGATGCTGGCCGAAAAACTCGAAACCCCGCACGAGTTTTTTCAGGCCCGCAACATGGGTTTTGTCTATTTCCAGGGATACTTTTTCTGCCGCCCCGAACTCGTCGTCGGCCGCGAAGTTCCCGCCAACCGCCTGCACTATATACGGCTGCTCGAAATGGTCTGCCGCCCGGAAATCGACATGCGCGAACTGGAGAAGATGCTCAAGCAGGAAGCCTCGATTTGTTACCGCTTGCTCCGCTACCTGAATTCCCCGCTCTTCGGATTTTCCCTCGAAATCAAGTCGGTCCGCCATGCCATGGCCGTTCTCGGAGAACGGGAAATGCGCCGTTGGATCCGCCTCGTGGTCACCGTCAGCGCGGCCGAGCAGAAGTGCAGCGAACTGGTGCTGATGGGCTTAGCCCGCGGCCGTTTCTGCGAACTGCTCTCCGCCCGTTTGAAACTCAGCACGGATTTGTTCCTGATGGGCCTGCTCTCCATCATGGACGCCATCCTCGAGGTCGCCATGGACGTGCTCCTTCAACAACTGCCCGTGGAGCGCGAAACCAAAGCCGCCTTGCTCGGCCAGGAGAGCAGCCTCCGCCCCTTGTACCGGCTCATGTTGGCTCAGGAATCGGGGGAGTGGGCGCAATCCAGCGAACTCGCCAAACAATTGCAATTGACCGATGAAGAAGTCGCCTCGACCTGGTGGCAGGCCCTGCAGTGGGCGCAGGAAGCCACCAGCGGAGTGTGAGAAGAGCCGTCAGCCATCAGCTCTCAGCGGTCAGTGAAGTCAAGAACTTTAACGCCGAGCACGCCGAGAGTGCGCCGAGATCGCAGAGGAGAACTCGTTCTTGCCAAGAACTTCTCCGTGCACTCTGCGTTGAAGGGTTTGACTGAGAGCCGAGAGCTGACAGCTCTCTACGGCGCTTCAATCAACTCCATCTTGCCTTCCCGCGTGCGGTGCAGGATCATCAACTTGCCCTCGGGATCGCGGAACACGAAAACATCTTTGTCGCGGAAGTGCGTCTCTTTAATCGCTTCTTCCAACGTCATCGGACGGAGTGCGACCGAGTCCGTGGCATGCACCAGGTGCACTTCCGTGGTTCGCGCCACCGAGGGAAATTTATGCACCAGAACGGAAACGGTGGCATTCTCCGCCAGCCCGAGCGCCGCCTCCAGGTTGTCCTGTAACGACTGGCCATCAAACTTCTTGCCCGCCTTGCGTTTCTTGCTCAGCCATTTGGTTTTATGTTTGAGCGCCTGTTTTTCCAGGTGGTCGAGCGCTTCATTGATGGCCGACATCATGTCGGTGGTCTGAGCTATCCCGACAATCGGGCCGTTGGGCGGATCGATCGTGATCTCGGCTTTGTGCTGCCGTTTTTCGACGGCCAAAATGACTTTGGTCTCGAAGCGGTCGCCTAGAATTTTGCGGATCTTGTTGAGGCCAGTTTCAACTTCCTTGCGGATGGTGGGAGTGATTTGGTATTTTCTCGCGGTATATTCCACGTTCATTGCACTCTCCAAGAGTCAGAAGTCAGAAGTCAAATTGAAGAAGTAAAATCTAATTGCCACGACTCGCTGTTACTTCTTCAATTTGACTTCTGACTTCTGACTTCACTTTTTCACTCTTCTTTGATGCGTACTCGGAATCTTCATATCTTCCCGATATTTCGCGACGGTTCGGCGAGTGACCTGGATGCCTTGCGATTGCAGAATGCGGGTAATCTGTTCGTCGGTTAGCGGGCGGCTCGGGTCTTCTTCTTCGATCAGTTTCTTGACGCGCCGTTTCAAAATCAGGAGTGAAGTGCCTCCGCCCTCGGGCCCTTGCACGCTCTCGGAGAAGAAATACCGCAGTTCGAACACGCCCTGCTGCGTGTGGACGTATTTATTGGCGACCGCGCGGCTCACGGTCGAAGGGTGCACGCCGATCTCTTCCGCCACTTCCTTGATCATCATCGGCTTCAACTGATCGATTCCCCGCTCGAGAAAATCCTGCTGGCGCGCCACGATCGAGTAGCAGACCTTGGCGATCGTCTGCTTGCGCTGTTCGATGTTCTTGATCAGCTGGATGGCGGACTTGTAGCGGTCTTTGACGTAGTTGCGTGTGTCGCGGTCATTGTTGCCGTCGCGGGTCAACAGGCGCTTGTAGGCGGGATTCAAGCGCAACTGCGGCATGTCTTCGTCGTTCATGATGACCAGCCACTCGTCGCCATGCTTCACGAACGCGACATCCGGCTCAATCCACCGGGCCGGAACTTTGTTGTAGCGCAAGCCCGGCCGCGGATCCAGTGTGCGGACATACTCGAGCGCCGCCTGCACCGCTTCCACCGGACGCCCGATCGCGCGCCCAATTTCCTTGAACTGCTTCAGCGTCACCGCTTTCAAGTGCTGGTCGACAATGGCAATCGCGTCTCTCACGACTTGCTCGGTCAGGCCGTTGCCGTTTCGGTGCAGCGGCAACTGCTCCAGATGGTAGCGCAACTGATACAGCAGGCACTCGCGCAGGCCGCGGCAGGCGATGCCCGGCGGGTCGAACTGGCGCACAACTTCCAGCGCTTCATGCAGATCCGCGAGGGTAAAGTTCACCGGCGCATAGCGCGCCGGAGCTGTGGCGGCTCCCGTGGCAGCAGTTGCCGGTTGCCAGTTGCCAGTTGCCGGTAACCCTGACTCGGGCTCGGCGTTAACAACTGGCAATGGCGCCTCGCTGACGACTGGCAACTCCGCGCCTTCCGCGGCGAGATCCTCCGGCGCGAAAACGGAAGCCTCCGGCAACTGGCAACCGGCAACTGGCAACTGTTCTTCGACGGCAATCCCCAGCGCCTCCGCTTCCCCAACGATCTTGGCCGCCACTTCCACATCGGCCTCGGGAGCCGCCACCGGAGCGATGCCCAGCAGTTCCTCGTCGCTCGCAATCAGGTAGCCTTCTTCGTTCAGATTCCCAATAATCAGCTCAGCGGCTTGATGGACCGCGGGCCGCACCGAAATCGCGCCCAACTGCCAGAGCAGGTGGTCGCTCAAATTCCCAGGCTTCGACAGGAAGTTCTCGAACGAAGGCTTCTCGATCTCTTCCATTTCTCCCGAGCTGCGATAGCCCGGATCCAGATATTCCTGGAAGAACGAACCAAAATCGATCTCTTCGAAAGGATCCTTCTTCTCGTCCGCAATGGTCGCGGGACCCTCTTCCGGGGTGGTTGCCTTGGCGGCGAGACGGTCGCGTTCTTCCTCCTGGCGTCCGACATCGTCGAGCATCGGAATGGCATCTTCCAGCTCTTCCAGCACCGGATTCTCCACCATCTCGGCATTGATCATGTCCTTGAGCTCGAGCTTGTTGAGCGCGAGCACGGACACCATCTGCACCAGACCCGGCGTCAGAATCTGCCGCTGCGATAACTTGACGTTCAGTTTGTGCTGAAGAAGCATAAAAGCAGTTGCCAGTTGCCGGTTGCCGGTTAGAGTCAGGGTTACTGGCAACTAAGAACTGGCAGTCTAATCCCTATCGTTCTTCACCCACCCGGCGCGCCTTACGCTTCTGCACTTCCGAGTGTGGAAAACTTAGCTTCTCATGCACCGAGGCAGATCGCGTGCACACGAAAGGTCAATGCGCCCAAGCCTTGGTAACTGAAAGCAGTTCCCACTTGTCAGTTCCCAGTTAGAGTCGCGGTCACTGGCAACTGGTAGCTGGCAACTGTCACACTAATGAGAAGCTTTCCCCCAAATAAACCCGCCGTACCTCCGGGTCGCTCCCCAACTCCTCCGGCGTACCGGAGCGGAAAATTCGGCCTTCGTTGATGATGTATGCCCGATCCGTCACCGACAACGTTTCGCGGACGTTGTGGTCCGTGATCAGGATCCCGATCCCGCTGGCTCGCAAATCGGAAATGATCTTCTGCAAATCCAAAACTGCAATCGGGTCAATACCCGAGAACGGCTCATCCAGCAGAATGAACGTGGGGTTGATGCAAAGCGACCGCGCGATTTCCACCCGCCGCCGCTCCCCGCCCGACAACGCATACCCACGATTCTGCCGTATATGCTCCAGCCCGAGTTGGTCAATCAGCTTCTCCGCCTTTTCCCGGCGCTCATGCCAGGAGATCGGCTGGACTTCCAGCACGGCCAGGATGTTCTCCTCGACCGTCAGTTTCCGGAATACCGAAGCTTCCTGAGGGAGATAGCTGATGCCGTACTGGCGTGCCCGTATGTACATGGGAACGCTGGTGATATCTTCGTCGTCGTACAGCACCCTGCCTGTATCGGGAGGAACCAGACCTACTATGGCATAGAATGTGGTGGTTTTCCCGGCGCCATTCGGTCCCAGCAGGCCCACGACCTCGCCCTGCAAAACCTGAAGGCTGACACCGTTGACAACG
>Ga0209517_10005832_pt1 | contig 15486 bp, 11 predicted proteins | sample PeaSoiMetSII2010_FD_187695 | JGI IMG/M metagenome (GOLD analysis project Ga0209517, IMG submission 187695) | Peat soil microbial communities from Weissenstadt, Germany - SII-2010 (SPAdes) (version 2) | ecosystem: Environmental > Terrestrial > Soil > Wetlands > Peat | place: Germany... | reverse complement strand
CTTCAGGAAATCCCGCACGCGATCCATGTACGCGCTCCGGTCATGGTTTGATACTAACGCTCCCGCCATCCGGACGGGGTCTCCGAAAAAGAACCGCTCGTACAGCACCTGCCGCGACGCGAACGCCGAGACCGCCGTGTCCCACGCCAAACGAAACAGCGGAATGCGGTCGTGTGCTTCGGCGCGCGCCGCCTGGAAATAGCGCTCGATCTCCTCGGCCATCGGACCGCGAACGTCCGCCTCGGCCGGCATAGCGACCAAACCGCTCGCGCCCATCTGCTGGATGATTTCCACCATGCGCGGATAGAGCCGTGGATAGAGATTGCGCGCGGCATCCAACGGATCCCAGGCCGGACGCATCATTCCATATTCGTCGAGCGCCGCGTCAGCCTCCGCCGCTCTAAGAAAAGCTCGCATGGTTTCCATGTTGACCCAGATCTCGGCCAGCTTTTCCTGGATATGCTGGAAGCTTTCGATCGCGATGCTGTGCGCCATCAGCGATGCCAGGCCCATCAGGTATTCGGTCTTCGCCAGATCCTTCACCACCACCTGATGCGACATGCAGGCCAGCGCGCCCGTTCGCGCATAAGCAGCGTTGCAGCGGGCCACATCGCGGTAGAGCAGCACGCGCTCCCAAGGCACGAACACATCTTCGAAGATCACCACCGAATCCAGTTCTTCGAAGCGCGAGCCGAACGGTTGATCGTAATGTGAGCGCCCGTAATCCAGGCTCTCGCGGCACAGGAACTTCAACCCAGGCGTGTTGGTGGGAAGGCACAGACCGAATGCGTAAGGCGCATCTTCTTCCTGATTCTTCAGCAGCGTGGACGGAAACACCATCAGTTCGTCGGCGAACGGAAGCGTCGCGAGCATCCGGCAACCGTGAATCACCAGTCCCGCTGCGGTTTCTTCCTTGACGCGCGCGGCGAGAAACGGATCGGCCTGGCTGGCCGTTCCAACCGATCGATTGGCCTGCGGCGTGATCAGCGTGTGCGTCATGCACAGATCGTTCTCGCGCAGATACTGGTAGTAGCGTTTCGCGTTCTCTCCGAAGCGCGGGTCACCCTCGGCCAGGAACGCCGCGCCGGATGCATAACCCGCCATGGCGCGATTCAGGTAGTCCGGAGCGCGCCCCAGCATGCCGAAGCTCCAATCCGATCGCACTTTCATCGCACGACTGATGCTGCGCAGCTCTTCCGTTGTGTGGGGGATCAAGAATGTTCGGCTGACTTTGGCGCCCGAACTGGGCGAGTCACACAAGGTGACCTCGGGCTCGCTCCACTGCCGGTCATACAGCGACGCCAGTGTTTCCACTCCATGCCGCATCGCCGGATGCGCGGTGGGATCTTCCACTCGCCGGCCGTCGTACCAGAGATTGGGCGGATTCGCGCGGAGCCTTTCCAGCACCTGTGCGCCACGTCGCGCTCCGGTTCCGGCGTTGCTTTGAGACATAGCGCGTATTTTATCTCCCTTTGAGCTATAAATGATTGATTGCCTACTCGCCACAAAATAAGGAAGCCACTGCCGCCGGGCCTGGAGACGTGGCTGCAGATGATCCGCACCTTTTGGACGCTCCAGTCCAAAGTGGAAGATTCGCTCAAGAAGCATAAACTGACGCTTGCTCAATTCGATTTGCTTGCCATGCTCTTGGACCTGGAAGGCCTGAACCAGCAGGATTTGGCGAAGAAATTGGCCGTCACGAAAGGCAACATGGTGGGTCTGGTGAACCGCCTCAGCCGGCGCGGTTTCGTCAAACGCGTTCCTTCGCGAACCGGGCGGCGCGCCAACGTGATTCGTCTGACGACAAGCGGGCGCAGGTTAGTCATGGCCGCGCTTCCCGATCACCTGCGTCTGATCACTTCGATGACCAGCCCGCTCGGGGTCGAAGAACTGTACCAGCTGCGCGGGTTGCTCAGAGAGTTGGAGCAAGGCGTCGCGAAACCAGATTGACACTTAATATTCATCTCACAGCGAACCCAGGCCCATAGAATTGGGAGTCTATGAGCGCTGGCGCCGTGATGGTCTCGATTGGTGACGAAGGCGTCTTGAACCGGGAATTGTCCCCGGCGCTGTCGGATGTCTGGATCGATCGCGACTTAGGGTGGCTGGACTTTAACGACCGCGTGCTTGCCGAAGCGCTGGACGATCGCACGCCGTTGCTGGAACGGGCGAAGTTTCTGGCGATCTTCAGCTCCAACCTGGACGAGTTTCTCATGAAACGAATTTCGGTCCTGCGAAAGGGCGCTGCACCGGAGAAAACTCGTCTCTTGGCGGCGATTCGTGATCGGTTGCTGTGCAGCCTCGAGCGTCAGGCCGGCTGCTTTCGCAAAACACTGGTGCCTGAGCTGGCCAAACATGGAATCCATCTCAGGCGCTGGGACGAGTTAACGGCCGCGCAGCAAGACGAGGCTGGCGCCTATTTCGACTGTGAAGTTTCTCCCGCTCTAACGCCGCTGGTTTTCGATCCGGCGCATCCGTTTCCGTTTCTGTCCAATCTCTCAACTTCTCTCGCTTTTCTCCTGCACGATCAGGAGAAGGAAGCTCCCACCTACGCCCGCGTGAAAGTTCCGCCGGTACTGGAGCAGTGGATTGCGCTGAAAGCCGAAGTTCCCTCGGGAGAAACGCTGCTCGTGCCTCTGCATGAAATCATCCGCGGCAACGCCCACAAGCTGTATGGCGGCATGCGACTCACCGGAACGACGCTGTTCCGCGTTACGCGCGATGCTGAATTTGAGATCGACGACGAATCGGACGAAGCTTTGCGCGATGTCGTGCGCGAACAGGTCCGGCAGCGCCGCTATGAACCGGTGCTACGGCTCGAGTTCGCCCCTGACGCGGATCCCACAATTCGGGAAATGCTGCGGGAACGATTCGGGCTTTCCGCTGCCGACATTTATGATCTACCGGATGAGCTTGACTACACCACGCTATTCCAGATCGCTGGGATGCCCGTACCAGCGCTGAAGGACCCGGCCTGGACTCCGCTTCCCTCGGCCGCCATCGAGAACAGTCACGACGTTTTCGCGGCGATTCGCGCCGCGGATGTTTTGGTGCATCATCCATATGAAAGCTTCGACGCCAGCGTGGAGCATTTCATCGCCGCGGCTGCGACCGATCCCGAAACCGTTGCGGTGAAGATGACCGCCTACCGCATCGGCGACGATACACCGTTCGTGAAATCGCTGGTGAAAGCGGCGGAGGGCGGCAAGCAGGTCGCTTGCGTGATCGAAATCAAAGCGCGCTTTGACGAGGAACGGAATTTGCACTGGGCAGCCGAGTTGGAGCGAGCCGGCGCTCACGTGACGTTTGGCGTCCAGGGCCTGAAGACGCATGCCAAGCTGGCGTTGGTGGTTCGCAAAGAGGTTACGGGTCTGCGAAGCTACGTGCACATCGGCACCGGCAACTATCACGTGCGCACCGCGCGCCTCTACGCCGATCTGGGGTTATTCACCTGCAATCCGCGGATCACGCGAGACGTCGTGAATCTTTTCCACTATTTGACGGGGCGCTCGCAAGCGCCCGCTCCCAAGGAATTGCTGGTGGCGCCAACGATAATGCGGAGGCGCTGGCTGGAGCTGATTCACAGAGAGACAGCCAACAAGCGAGCCAATCTTCCGGCGCGGATCGTCGCCAAAATGAATCAGCTCGAAGATCCGGAATTGATCGAGGCTCTGTGCGAGGCTTCCTCGGCCGGGGTATCGATCGATCTGATCGTACGCGGATTCTGCTGCCTTCGTCCGGGAGTCGCCGGCCGCACTGAAAACATCCGGGTGCGGTCCATTATTGGCCGCTATCTGGAACACTCGCGCATCTTCTACTTCGCCTCCGGTTTCGACGACCCGATACAAGGCGAATTCTTTATCGGATCGGCCGACTGGATGTTCCGCAATCTGTCGAAGCGCGTGGAAGTAGTCACGCCTGTGCTGGCCCGGGAATCAAAAGAAAAGCTGTGGAAGGTCCTCGACACCTGTCTGCGCGATCGCCGGCAGGCCTGGGTATTGGGCGAAGATGGCTCGTATTCGCAATTGCGCCCCGATGGCGCTGAGGGGCCGGAAGCATTGGGCACGCATGCCACCTTGATGGAGCTCGCGCGCCGCGTAATAGAATAAGTTACGCGCATGAAAACTCTTGCTGTCTTAATCGCTGCCGTGTCACTGGCCGGGGCCGCACCGGCCAAGAGCGCCCTGGACAAACCGACGCTCGAGGCCTATCTCCGCCACGTCGAATTATTTCGAGGCGAAGTTACCTTCAAGATCGATGATCCAAAGCCGTCGAAATACCTTCCAGGATTTTCGGAAGTGCTGGTACATCTGATTTACAACGGCGTCGAGAAGGACGAGTTGTACTACATCTCGGCCGACGGACAGGTCATCATCAAGGGCGACGTCTACGACTTGGGCAAGCGGCCGTTCCAAGGAAACCTGGACAAACTGACGCTGGCTGATCAACCGAGCTTTGGTCTGGCCGACGCTCCGGTGACGATCGTGGAGTTCGGCGACTTCCAATGCCCGGACTGCCGCATGGAGGCGCCCATCCTGCGTCACAACCTGACCGAAGCGTTCGGCGGCAAGGTTCGTGTGGTCTTCAAGAATTTTCCGCTGGAGTCGGTGCATCCCTGGGCTCGCGCCGCCGCGATCGTTGGCCGCTGCGTCTATCAGCAAAACCAGCCGGCGTTCTGGAAGTTTTACGACTGGATTTACGAAAACCAGGAACAGATCAGCGGCGACAATCTGAACGCCAAGACACTGGCTTGGGCCGCCGGAAACGGCGTCGACGCGGCCCAGCTTGGCCGTTGCATCGACACCAAGGCTACCGAGCCCGAAGTGGATCGCAGCATTGCGGAAGGCCGCGCGCTGGGCGTTCAGGGCACTCCCACGCTATTCATCAACGGACGCAAAATCGGAGGCCTGATGTGGCCCGATCTTCAGATGGTGGTGAACAAGGAAGTGGAATACTCATCAGCGGGTCGATAACGGAGTCGGCCGCAGCGGCTCCGGCATATCCGCCAGCACATAGGCCATCACAGCCATGGCTGCGATGTTGGCGCGCAAATCTTCCAGCTTGACCTTGTCCAAGGTGTCGGCGCGAGAATGGTGCCAATCGAAATAGTGCGTGCCCACGGTGCGTAGGGCCAGTCCCGGCACGCCATCCACCATGATGGGCGCGATATCAGCGCCTCCACCGCCGAGCTGAACGGACGCGGCGTCAATGCGGGTCAGCAATCCGGCAATGTCACGCGCGCGCGCCAGGATGGCCGGCAGGTCGCCATTCGCGCTGACACCGAAGCCGACAGGCTTCTCGGCCCCTCCATCCATCTCGATGGCCGCTACGTGACTCCTCACCGAGTCGCCGGCCCACATTCGATAGGCTTCACCGCCGGCGCCTCCGTTTTCCTCGTTCGTCCAAAAGACCACGCGCAAAGTGCGGCGCGGTTGCAGACCTAATTGGTGGATCAAGTGAGCAGCCTCGAGCGCGGTGATGCAACCGGAGCCGTCGTCCTGCGCGCCGGCGCCTACGTCCCAAGAATCCAGATGCCCGCCGATCACAACGATTTCATCCGGACGCTCGCGGCCGGGAATCTCGCCAATCACGTTGGCTGACTCGGCTTCGGGCAACATGTGCGCTTCCATATCCAGGTGCGCGATCACCGCATTTCCGGAATCCACCAGGCGCTGGATCAGCAGCGCGTCTTCGATGGTGACGGCCGCGGCCGGGATCTTCGGAAAACCGTCGGTATATTCGAGCGCGCCGGTGTGCGGCGATTGAATGCTCACCGGCGCGATGGAACGCACCAGCGCAGCTACCGCACCCAAGCGTGCCGCGCGCGAAGCACCAGCGGTCCGATAAACCACTGTGCGGTTGTAGCCTTCATAGGGCGTATTGAAGAGAACGATCTTGCCTTCGATGCCCGCGCGGCCGCGTTTTTCGAGATCCTCGAAGCTGGAAACGGGGACCACTTCGGCGGTGATTCCCTTCTTCGGAGTGGCCACGCTGCCACCGAGTCCAAGGATGGTCAGCGGCCTTGCCACCGGCCCCAGTAGCGCGGCGCTCTCGTTGCCACGCACCCAATGCGGAACCTTGACACGCGGGGTTACGACGTTGGTGAGCCCGTCCGCTTTCATCCGCGCGGCGGCCCATGCGATGGCTTTGTCCAGCGCCGCGGAGCCGCTCAGGCGATTGCCGATTCGATCGCACAAATACGCCAGCTGATCCATTCCGTCCTGGTCAACCAGTGCGGCGTCAATCAGACGGCCGGTGCTCTCGCGATACTCTTCGGCTAGCGTGCTGGTGGTTTGCGCGCACAGCCCCGCGCCGACAAGAAATACGATGACTCGTTGGTTCATCGCGCACCCTCCACCAATCCGTGAAACTGGAACCCATGCTGGCGCATAATCTCACGCGCTTGCTCCACCGCTTCCGGCAGAACGTAAAAGAACGCGCCCATGCGCTCGCTGCGAAAAAGTACGCCGCCAAGGTATTTGTCGGTCTCGACGGCGTACTCCACGCCCGATTCGGTGAAAGCCGATTCCAGCCGTAAGGCTTCTCGCAGCTTTTTGGCGATGTAGACCAAGTCCATCTCACGATCTCCAAAGAAATCGGCTTCGCGGTGCATGGGCAGATTACTAGACGAGCCGGGCGGCTACGCTCCTATGCCTTTCACTCGCGCCGAAAACGCCTCGTAGGCTTTGGGATTGGCGCGATTCATGTTGTCGATCATGGCCTGCGCCGCGGTTTCAAGGTTGGAAAGATAGCCGGGATTTCCCATGGCTTTGCGCGAGTCGGCGATGGCGCCCTTGGTCTTTTCCCAAACGAACAGCAGCTCGCCCGCGCTTTGCAGGAACAGTTCCTTGTTGACGGCTCCGGAGTTGACGAACGACGCCGCCATGTCCCAATAGCTAGTGACCATCCGATAATAAGCGTCCTGGTCCGATCCGGGCGGGCATGCGGCCTTATGCTCGGCCGCGTTGCTGGCCTTATATCCAAAGAGCCAGCCTCTCGCCTTGCGCATGCGATCTTCGCGGCGCAATTCGTAGAGCTTTAGAATGACTTCCACATCATGGTGATTAGGTTTATCCATATGGAACAGTGTAATGGGAGAGCGGGCGTTGCGCCAAGTTAGCGGGGACTCCGTTACACAACGTTGAACAGCAGCTTGAATCCGTAATCCATATGGAGTTGCTGGTGGCAATGGAAAAGAGTCAGCCCCTCCATCGCCGGCGTTACGTCAACTTCGATCTGCCGGAAGCCCTTCACCAGAACGACATCCTTCAAAACACCCGCCGTAGGCTTGCCGTGCACCTTGGTAAGCTCGAAGCTATTGCGGTGCAAGTGGACCGGATGAGCATCATCGGTCTGATTGTCGAACACAAGGCGATAGCGCTTGCCTTTCTGCAGCGTCCTCGGCTGCGCTTTTTCATCGAAGCTGACGCCGTTGATGGTCCAAAGATTGAAGGCCCCCTTGCCGCCGTTGATCTTCCCAAAGGCAAGGGAGATGGTCTCATCAGGTTGCGGGACGGCACGGCTCCGACCGAAGAGAGTGTAGTCCCACGGCTTCTTTTGTGGCTTTATCCAACGAGGCGAACCCGTTCTGTTGGCGTATTCGACGACGATTCCCATTCCATTCTTGCGATCATCGTCCATCGGCGTGCCTAAGATCCACACGCCTGGATTCTTCATCTCCACAACGGCCGAAATCCTCTCGGCGGTACCCAGTTCGAGCACCTCCACGGTTCCCGGCTGGGGCACCGGGTTGCCATCCAGGGCGATTACCTGAAACTGGTGCCCCGGTAAGGCCAGTTGAATGTTTTCGGTGGCGCTGGCGTTCAGAATATGGAAAAGAACGCGCTGGCCTTCTTTTACGCGGACGGGCTCGCCGAAGCCCAGACACTTTCCGTTGATCGTGAACCGCTGATAGCCGATTTCCCACCCGTTCGGTTTTCCCTGCTTCTGCTGAAACTCCTTCGTCTTGCGCTTCGTGTCCTCGTCTTCCTCGCCGCCCTCCTCCATCTCTTCGGCCCCGAAGAACGGCTCGAATTCGTGAGTTGCTAAGAACACTTCCTGATCGTACTGTCCCGGATTGCTCCTGGGCTCGATGTAGACGAATGCGAACTGGCCCGTGTAGGCGCCACGGTTTACATCCGACATCGGCATGACATGGCTATGCACGAAGCGCGCTCCGGCCGGCTGCGGCGTCAGCTGGTAGCGAAGCTGACCGTGAGCCGGAACCTCGAGGCTCTTCTCTTCAGCGGCGCCGTCCACTGACGCTGGGATAATCTGGCCATGCCAGTGGACGAGCTCGGAGGTATCGGTGTCGTTGAATAGATCGACAGTCACCGGAACGCCCTCGCGAAGCCGGATGAGCGGCCCAGGAACTGAGCCGTTATATCCAATGGTGCTGATGGTATGATCCTTCGCGATATCGGCCAACACCGGTCCGATGCGCAGCGTCAGGTCGGCGGGAGTAATTGCCGTGTGTTCAGATCCAGTGCCCGCGGGGCGGCTACAGCCACCCAACAGCAGGGCAGATCCTGCCGCAACATTGCCGAGAAAATTGCGCCGCGTCTTTTCCCTCATTGACAAGCTCTCCTATTGGCATTATGCTAGCATCATTCGTAATCCTATGTCGAAATCGAAATCAGACAAGGAAACTTCCGCCGCGGACCGCGATCTGTACTCAGGCCTCATCCGGCTCCACGTTCTTCATCATGCAGTGGAAGAACCCATTTTCGGCCTGGGAATGATCGAGGAGCTGGCACGGCATGGCTACCGCATCAGTGCCGGAAGCATGTATCCGCTGCTGCAGGGGCTTGAAAAGAAAGGTTACCTGCGATCGACGGAGCAGCGACGCGGCAAGTCGTTGCGGCGGGTGTACCGGGCAACGTCGCTGGGCCGAAAAGCGTTGGCGGCATCGAAAAGCAAGGTGCGGGAGCTCTTTCATGAACTCATTGAAGGTGACTAGATGCCTCTCAACAATGTTCGTGGTTGCAGGGGCATTGTGGGCGCAACCGGCCGCGCCTCCCGCCGGATTGACGCTCAGCCAAGCAGTCGAGAACGCGCTGAGAAACTATCCTTCGATCCGCGTCACGCAGGAACAAATGAATGCGGCCGCGGCCGGAATCCGTTTGGCGCAGACCGCGTACTTGCCGCGGGTGGACGGCTTGGCGCAGATCAACCGCGCGACGCGGAACACTTACTACGGACTCCTGCTCCCGCAAAACATCATCCCCGGTGTGGATGGCGTTCCGGCCAATAATCTCGGCTCCGTCTGGGACAGCGGCCTGGGAATCCTCGTCACTTGGCAGCCCTTCGACTTTGGTTTGCGTACCGCCAACGTCGCAACCGCTACCGCGGCGCACAACCAGGCGCAGGCCAGCATGAACCGGACCCGCTATGAGGTTTCCGTTGCCACCGCGGATGCGTTTCTGACCGTGGTCGCCGCCCAGCAGACCGCGCAGGCCGCCCGCGCAGCGGTTGATAGTTGGCAAATTCTTCTCAAAAGCATTCATGCGCTGGTGGCCGCACAACTTCGGCCGGGCGCTGACGAATCGAGAATGCAGGCGGAATTAGCGGCCGCGCAGACCCAACTCGCCCAGGCCGAGCAAGCCATCGACGTCGCTCGCTCGACAGTAGCCCAATTCGTCGGTCTCAGCTTGTCTGAGTTGAACGTGAGCCCTGGTAAGTTGGCGGAGCAGCTGCCGCCCGATCAGCCGGAGCCCACGCTGGAGATTGCTGCAAACCCGCTCGCCATCGAGCAGAATGCCGTAATCGCGCAGGGGCAATCCCAGCTCAAGTCGATCGAACGGACATATTATCCACAGTTCCTCGTCCAGGGCTTAGCCGCCGCGCGCGGGACCGGTCTGCTGAACGATGGCTCAAGACTGGGCGGATTGAATGGCTTGGCGCCTACCACGCAAAACTACAGCGTGGGGCTCACGGTTTCGTTCCCGGCCATGGACCGGTTCGCAATTCGAGAGCAGGAGGCGATGGAGTCAGCAAATATTCGCGCCGGCCAAGCGCAATACCAGCTGATCGCCAACAATCTACAGGCTCGATTTAATGCCGCGCAGGCGACACTCACCGGAGCACGGCGCGTCGCTGCCAATACACCGATCGAGGTTTCCTCGGCTCGCACGGCTCTCCAACAGGCCACGGCACGGTACCAGTCGGGGTTGGCTCCCATCGACGACGTCGCGCAGGCTCAACGGTTGCTCGTCCAGGCCCAAATCGACGATGCTCTGGCCCGCTTGAACGTCTGGCGCGCGACGCTCCAGTTGGCAACGGCTCGTGGCGACATTGATCCCTTCCTGGCGGAAGCAAGCCAATGATTGCGAAGGGTGACGTATGCGATTTGTTCTAGCCGCTCTCAGCCGCCCGATCACGGTGGTGGTCGCATTGGTCTCCATCGGGCTCTTCGCGTTTCTCGCGGTGCAACGGATGCCAGTCGACATCTTCCCCAAGGTGGGCGAAAACGCGATTTACGTGGCTCAACCGTACGGAGGCATGGATCCGGCTCAGATGGAGGGTTACCTCACCTACTATTACGAGTATCACTTCCTCTACATCACCGGAATCGAGCGAGTGGAGAGCAAGAGCATTCAGGGCGCGGCTCTGATGAAGCTGATCTTTCATGAAGGCACCGATATGGCCTCGGCGATGGGGGAGACTGTCGGTTACGTGAACCGCGCCCGGGCCTTCATGCCTCCCGGTACGGTGCCGCCTTTCATCACCAGATTCGACGCCGGCAGCGTCGCCGTCGGTCAACTGGTTTTCAGCAGCGCAACGCATAACCAGGGGGAATTGCAGGATTTTGCGCTGAACCGAGTCCGCCCGCTGTTCGCGACGTTGCCGGGGGTGTCCGCGCCGCCGCCCTTCGGCGGGAACCAGCGAACGATTGTCGTAACACTCGATCCGGACAAGCTTCAGCAATACCAGATCTCGCCGCAGGAGGCGATTTCGGCGGTCAGCAAGGCCACGCTGGTGATGCCTTCCGGGAATATGTGGACCGGGGACATCAATCGCATTGCCAGGACGAATGCGGCCCTGGGAGGAAACCTTGCGGATCTGCTGAGCACGCCTATCCGGCCGGTTTCCGGGACGACGATTTACCTCAGAGACATCGGAACCATTGAGAACGGCACCGACATTATTACGGCCTACGCGCATGTCGACGGCAAGAGGACGGTTTACATCCCGGTGACCAAGCGCGCGGACGCATCCACGCTGGCCGTGATCCAGGCTGTCAAAGCGGCGATCCCCGATTTCAAGAAAGCGGTGCCGGACGACGTGGATGTAAGCCTGCGATTTGACCAGTCGCCATTCGTGACAAACTCGCTTCGCGGATTGATTACGGAAGGATTGCTCGGCGCGGCTCTCACGGGCTTGATGGTCCTCATCTTCCTGCGTGACTGGCGCAGCGCGCTGATCGTCATCATCAACATACCGTTCGCGCTACTGAGCGCCGTGATCCTGTTGTGGGCCACCGGGCAGACCATGAACATCATGACGCTCGGCGGGCTCGCGCTGGCCGTCGGCGTTCTGGTGGATGAAGCTACCGTCGAGATCGAGAACATTCACACTCAAATGCTTCCGGGAGTTTCGCGGGCGCGCGCGGTGGTAGAAGCATGCAGCCGAACCGCGATGGCGCGCTTGCTTTCGATGTTTTGTATTCTCGCGGTATTCGTTCCCTCCTTCTTCATGGTCGGAGTCGGCCGCCAGCTTTTCGTGCCGTTGTCGCTGGCCGTCGCGTTCTCGATGATCGCGTCCTATCTCCTCTCGAGCAGCCTGGTGCCCGTGTTCTCCACCTGGCTCATGCGGGAGGCCCACCGTGGCGAAGAGCATGAGGGGATCTTCGGGCATCTGCGCTCGTTCTACGAGGGCTATCTGCGGCTGGTGCTGCGGCTTCGCTGGCCACTCGTGTTGGGGTACCTCGCAGTGGCGTTTGGACTCCTTTATGTGCTGCTGCCGCGCATAGGTACGGAATTGTTTCCGGATGCCAACGCTCCGCTGTTGCGGGTACGGCTGCGCGCTCCGGCCGGCACACGGATTGAAGAGACCGAGCGCATTGTCCTTCGCGCCCTCGACGTCATTCAACAGGATGCGGGCAAGGACAACGTGCAGATCACGAGCGATTTCATGGGCGTCGTTCCATCCAGCTATCCGGTCGACCTGATTCACCTGTTCACCAGCGGGCCTCAGGAAGCGATCATTCAGGTCGCCGTGAAACCCAACACGCCACGAGGCGAAGCCCTGCGAGAACGGATCCGGGGAGACTTGCGGCGCGAGTTGCCGGCCTGCCAGGTTTCGTTTGAAGCAGCGGACATCGTCTCCCAAGTGATGAGCTTTGGATCGCCCACTCCCATAGAGGTTGCGGTGCAGGGGGCCAGTCTTGCCGACGACTATGGATATGCCCAGAAGATTCAATCCCAACTGGCAAAACTGGACTTTATCCGCGATCTGCAATTCGCTCAGGAGTACAATTACCCGACGCTCGATATCAATATCAATCGCGAACGGGCAGGCCAATTCGGGCTGACAATGGCGGATGTGGCCCGTTCGGTTGTGCCCGCCACGTCCTCTTCCCGATTCACCGAGCCGAACTATTGGCGCGATCCAAATTCAGGCAACGCATTCCAGATTCAGGTGGAGCTGCCGCAGAACCGCATGCAAAGCGTCCAGGCAATCGGAGAACTCCCGATCATGCTGGACGGCCATCGGAACACCGAACTGACAAACATTGCGCAGATGAAACTGGGGACCATGCCGGGACTGATTGAACGCTTCAATGGCCAGCACATTGTGAGTCTCACCGCAAACATTCACAGGATCACGCTGGGACAGGCGGCGCAAAAGCTGAATCAAGCGCTGGCAAACGCCGGGGCACCGCCTCGGGGCGCGAAGATTGTCATGAAGGGCCAGATTCCTCCGTTGGAGCAGACCATCTCCGGACTGCGGATCGGTTTGCTGCTGGCGGTCGGAGCGATCTTCCTGTTGCTTTCCGCGAATTTCCAATCGATGCGGCTGGCGCTTGCCATCGTCCTTACGGTTCCCGCGGTGCTGTGCGGAGTTGTCCTCATGTTGTTGGCGACTCATACAACACTCAACATTCAATCGTTCATGGGCGCGATCATGGCCATCGGCATTGCGGTGGCAAATTCGATTCTGTTGGTCACGTTCGCCGAGCGCGCCCGGCGCGAGAATAGGCCGGTGATGGATGCGGCCCGCGAGGGCGCCGCCAGCCGGCTCCGGGCCATCCTGATGACTGCCGCGGCGATGATTTTTGGCATGCTGCCAATGGCGATCGGATTTGGCGAGGGCGGATCGCAGTCGGCGCCTCTGGGCCGCGCCGTCATTGGCGGTTTGCTCGTATCCACATTTGCAACTTTGACCATCCTGCCGTCCATTTACGCCATCCTGCAAGGGAGGGCTTCGCTGAGTTCTCCGTCACTCAATCCGATGGATCCGACGAGCCGATATTATGACGCACACTAGAAGCTTCCTCTGCCCGATCTATCTTCTCGGATTGATGGCGCAGATTGGTTGGGCACAAACTGGCGACCTGGCTCGGGTGGTGTCCAAACCAGTGTCGCGAACGGTCGAGTTGCCGGGCGAGTTTCTGCCCTTCCTCACCGTTTCCCTGCACGCCAAGGTTCCCGGCTACGTGGATCGCGTTTTGGTTGACCGGGGGAGCATTGTCAAGCAAGGTGAGTTGCTGGCCGAAATGAGCGCCCCCGAAATGGCCGCGCAAATTGCCGAAGGGCAGTCCAAAGTGCAGGCGGCTGAGGCGGACCGCCTGCAAGCCGAGGCTCAACTTGCAGCGGCGCAGAGCACGTACGATCGCATGAAAATGGCGGCTGAAACGCCCGGCGCGATCGCGGGCAACGAGTTGATCCAAGCAGAAAAACAAGTGGACGCCGCCAAAGCTCTCCTGAATTCCCGAGTGCAGGCCAGCCGGGCAGCGGAGGCGGGGGTCCGCGCGCTTCAGGATTTGCAAGGCTACTTGAAAATCAGCGCGCCTTTCGACGGGGTTGTGACTGACCGCATGGTTCACCCAGGCGCATTAGTTGGCCCCGGGAACGACGTCGCGCTCCTGGTGATCCAACAGATCTCGCACCTACGGCTGGTGGTGCCCGTGCCCGAAGAGGACGTCAGTGGGATCATGAGTGGGGCAAGCGTGCCGTTCCAGGTGCCCGCCTGGCCCGAGCGAGCCTATTCGGGGACCATCGCGCGGATTTCCCATGCCCTCGATCAAAAGACCCGCAGCATGGCAATCGAGTTGGATGTGGTTAATCGGGACGGATCGCTCGCTCCGGGTATGTATCCGACCGTGAAGTGGCCGGTACTACGCTCCCGCCCTTCGCTTTTCGTGCCGAAGACCAGCGTGGTCACCACCACCGAGCGCACTTTCGTGATACGCAATCAGAGCGGCCAGGCGGAATGGGTAGATGTCAAGAAGGGCGTGACCGAGGGCGATCTGGTGGAAGTGCTCGGGAATCTGAAACCCGGAGATATGCTGGTGCGGCGCGCAACGGATGAAATCAGAGACGGCACAGCAATCCAGGCAGCTGCAAGGTCGAAGTAGGGCTCACCTGGACACCATCAGAGAGTGAGAATTTCTAACCAAGGCGGTATCAAATCATGTTCAAGCTTGTATTGCCATTGCTGCTGTTGACGAGCATGTTGCCGTCGCGGGCGGCCAGCTACAAGATCGAAGAAGGCTACGTGGATGCCGGCGGCCTGCTGATTTACTACAAATCCTTCGGCCAGGGCGCGCCGCTTGTGATTGTGCACGGCGGCCCCGGAGCTTCCCACGATTACTTCCTGCCGTACCTGGCTTCGCTGGCCCGTCACAACCGCTTGATCTTCATTGATGAGCGCGGCTCGGGACGGTCCCAGAAGCTGGACGATCCCACCGGCTACACAGTCGAGAACATGGTGGAGGATGTCGAGGCCGTGCGGCGCGAGCTCAACCTCGACAAGATTGCCTTGATGGGCCACTCCTATGGTGGCGTGCTGGCGCAAGCCTACGCGCTCAAGTATCAGCAAAACCTATCGAAGCTGATACTATGCAGCACGTTTTACAGCACGTCCAAGATGAACGAAGTGTTTCAAAAACAGCTCGCCGCAATGACGCCGGAGCTTCGCAAACGTATCCAGAGTTTCGAAAAGGCCGGGCTTTTCGGACACGGCAAGGAATGGGAACGGAACCGCTACCCAGAGGATTACATGAAGGCGGCATGGGGCGAGGGCTATCATCCGTACATTTACCAGCGGCATCCGGATCCCAACGAGGATCCCGTGGCGCAGGGCATCATGTCATGGGATCTGTACCGCGAAATGTGGGGATCGCATGGGGAGTTTGTGATCGACGGCAATCTCAAGTCAGTGGAATACGGCGATCGTCTCTCGATCATTCACGTCCCGACGCTGATTACGGTCGGCGATCATGACGAATGCGATCCATCGCTCGCCCGCTACATGAGCGACAAG
>Ga0209517_10005831_pt1 | contig 15487 bp, 15 predicted proteins | sample PeaSoiMetSII2010_FD_187695 | JGI IMG/M metagenome (GOLD analysis project Ga0209517, IMG submission 187695) | Peat soil microbial communities from Weissenstadt, Germany - SII-2010 (SPAdes) (version 2) | ecosystem: Environmental > Terrestrial > Soil > Wetlands > Peat | place: Germany... | reverse complement strand
CTTTCTTTTCTCCCCAAAGCACGCTAACTTTTCTCTGCACTGTTCTGTGCCTCCGTAGATTTTGTCTAACCAACTCCAATCTAACGGATTAAGCACGGAACAGTGCACATCAATCTACGAATTCGGGATTAGCGCATATTCTGTGTACCCGGGAGCCGTCCGGCAGGAGTATGTGCTTTCTGCTTTCTGCTTTCTGCTTTCTGCTTTCTGCTTTCTGCTTTCTGCTTTCTGCTTTCTGCCTTCTACTTTCTGCTTTCTGCCTTCCTCCCTCACTCACTCTTCAACGCTCCCTTGCGACGGCATCAGTAGAACTTCTTCCACCGTGGTCCGGGGCGGCTGCGTCAGCGCGTGGAAGACCGCCTCCGCCACGTCCGATGGCTGGATCAAGTCGATGCGGCAGACGGGAAATCCAAATTGGTTAGTGAGGCGAGTATTCGTCGAGCCCGGCAGGATTCCGGTGACGCGTATCTTCAACGGCCGCAACTCCTCGCGGAGCACGCGCGTCAGGCCGAGCGCGCCGAATTTGGAAGCCGTATAGGCCGAGCAATTCGCGTAGGCATGTATGCTGGACACTGAAAGGACGTTCACCAGGTGAGCCGAGCGGCTGCGGAGAAGCAGGGGCAACGCGGCATGAGTGCACAAAAAGAGGGCAGTCAGGTTCGTCTCGATATTACATCGCCACTCGTCGAGCGAGGTGGACGCAAAGGGTTTGAAGGTGAATACACCGGCGTTGTTGATCAGGATGTCAAGCTGCCCCATGCGGCGCTCCACCGTCCGGAACAGCCGCGCGACTTGCCGGGGCTGCGTGATATCCGCCTTGATCACCGTCGCGCCACCCGGAACTTCCTCACCGGCCTCGCGTAAAGCCGCTTCATGGCGCGCCACCAGCACCAGCCTGGCGCCCTCGCTTCCGAGACGCCGCGCGATCGCCAGGCCGATCCCTCGGCTGCCCCCAGTTACAACGATGACTTTGCCTTCGAGTTTGTTCATAGAAGTGACGAGTGATGAGTGACGAGTGACGAGCGGAAGTACAAGTGTTAAGCGACCAGCGCCGGCGAAAACCTGTAATTCCGAGCGGAACGAGGAATGACACGAACGCTTCCGCTTCCCTGCTCGTCACTCGTCACTTGTCACTCGTCACTGCCTTTCCCGCACCAATCGTAAGAATTCCGCCCGTGTCGACTCGCTGTCCTTGAAAACTCCGGTCATGTGCGAGGTGACGGCGACGGAGTTCTGCTTCTCGACCCCGCGCATAATCATGCAAAGATGCTTTGCCTCGATGATAACACCCACGCCTTGCGGTTTAATCCGTTCCATGAGCGCTTCGGCAATTTGCATGGTCAGGCGCTCCTGGATTTGCAGGCGCTTGGCAAATACGTCCACTACGCGCGGAATTTTGCTCAGGCCGATGACCTTCTGATTCGGAATGTAAGCCACGTGGCAGCGGCCAAAAAACGGCAGCAGGTGGTGCTCGCAGAGGCTGAACACTTCGATGTCCTTCACAATCACCATCTCGTCGTAGGCCACGGGAAAGAGTGCCCCGTTGAGGACCTTGTCCAGCTCCTGGCGGTAGCCGCTGGTCAAATAACGCAGCGACCGGGCCACGCGGCCGGGCGTTCGAATCAGCCCATCGCGCCCCGGATCTTCTCCCAGCTCGCGCAGCATGCTGTGAATCACCGCCTCCAGCGGGTCGCCTTCGCTCGCTTTATCAATGTCGTTCACTGCTACAGTTGGGTCTTCAATCATCCCAGTCCTCTCAGCATCTGCTCCTGAGGCTCGTCTTGTGTCGGGGCGGCCCTTGTGACCGCCCAGGGGCAACCACAAGGGTTGCCCCTACAACGCTCGGGGCAAATCGCCCTCGTATTCAAAGAAGTTCGAACTCGTCTCCTCCAGCCGCACGCGCGCCAAGCTGGCAGCGTGCAGAGGTCCGCCACCCTGCAACTTGTCGTCGAGCAGATGAAAGATCCGCTCGCACACGTTTTCCGTGGTGGGCACCAGGCTGCAAAAGTCTTCCACATCCAGGTTGAGGTTGGTGTAGTCAAAGCGCTCGAGCACGTCCCTCTCGACGATGCCATCCAGCGCCACGAGGTCGAACACCATGCCGGTTTCCTGGTCAATCGGCCCTTTCACGGTCACTTCCAGCACATAGTTGTGGCCGTGGCCAAACGGGCTGTCGCATTTGCCGTAGATCCGCAGATTGGCTTCATCGGTCAACGCCTCGTTATGAAGCCGATGGGAAGCGCAAAAGCGGTAGCGGCGGGTTAGATAAACCATTTTCCTCAACGCGCGTGACGATCGCCACGCTGTCATCATCGCCACGCTGTCATCATCGCCACGCTGTCATCATCGCCACGCTGTCATCATCGCCACACTGTCATCATCGCCACACTGTCATCATCGCCACGCTGTCATCCTGAGCGAAGCGAAGGATCCCGGCATTGGGTTTTGAGTTCAGCGACGAACAAGGAACTGCAGAGGTCCTTCGCTTCGCTCAGGATGACAGGCCTCCGAACTTTCCACGCCTCTCTCCGCAGGGGCACGCCATGGCGTGCCCGCACGATTACTCTCCGTAATAATCCACGTAAAGATCAGGTGTTTCGTACAATCTTATACGATGCAGTTTGCCAAAACTAAGTTTCGGCGCCAGCCGCTTCCAGATCTCGACGGCGATGTTCTCCGTGGTCGGAATCTTGTTTGCAAACGCCGCCACTTCCTGGTTGAGGAATTTGTGATCCATCACCTGCAGCACCTCCCGCTCCAGGAGCGTCTTCAGCTCTTTTAAGTCCACCACCATGCCGGTGGTGGGGTTAATCGAACCCGCGACCGTGACTTCCAGCGTATAGTTGTGCCCGTGGCCATGGGGATTATTGCATTTGCCGAAGATGCGCCGGTTCTCTTCCGGCGAGAGCTTGGGATTGTGATAAACGTGCGACGCGGAGAACTCCGCGCGGCGAGTGACGTGGATCATACGCTGCTCCCTGTTGAATAATGGCGTCCCTTCCATTCTACATTGTGCGAAATGCGATAAGCTATGACCGAGTTAATTAATAGCGCACAAAAGATCAACGCGCCGACCCACTTCTTCCGGGCAACTCGCGGTGGAAACCCCAGGCGCTCGACAGCCCGCAAGTAGAAGGCGCCCCTTACAAGGACTATAAGCACACACCCGATGAGCAGCCAAGTAACGGCGCGGCCGTATGCGCTGCCTGAGATCAGCCCGATCAAAAGGCCGAGCAGTGCGAGGCTCGGCAGCAAATCCAATAGGCAAAGTTCCGCCAGGGCTTTGAAGATCCTGACCAGGCTTTGTCCGTAAAGCAGAAACAGATTCTTGGTCCAGCCGCGCCACATTTCACCAAAGGTGCGGTACATGCGCGTCCGGACCCACTCCGCTCCGGGCAGGAAGATCAGCCTGCCGCCCGCTGCCTTCACCCGCTTTGCCAACTCCACATCCTCGAGCACTTGGTTGCGAACTGCCCCGTGCCCGCCGACGCGCTCGTACATCGCGCTCCGGATCAAAAGGTATTGGCCATTCGCCGCCGCCGCCGGCGACGCGGGGTTCGACACCTCTTCGAACCTGTAAAGGCGCGCCAGATTCACATAGACAAGCGGTATGACGGCCTTTTCCCACCAGGTCGGAGTTATTTGCCCGGGCGAAAGAGAGAGCAGATCGGCGCCCTCCCGCTCGGCAATCTCCAGCGTGGCCGCCAGGCTGCCCGGCAGGTGCTCCGTATCGGCATCGGTGAAGAGCAGCCAATCGCCTGCCGCCTCGCGCGCCCCCAGCGCCACCGCGTAGTTCTTGCCCAACCAGCCTTCCGGCAGAGAATCGACGCGCAGTATGCGAAGCGTTGGAATCTCCTCTTTCAAAGCCCGGGCAATCTCAGCCGTCCGGTCCCCCGAGTTGTCGTCGACGACCAGAATTTCCCGGACGCTCTGCTGGCCCGCGAGCGAGCGCAGCACGCGCTCGAGGTTGGCTTCCTCATTGCGTGCGGGCACGATGACGGAAACCTTGCCGGGATCGCTTTCACTCATTATTGATATTATAATAAAGGGCCTGACGATGAGCAAAAAGAACGCGGTTAAGATCCTTGTATTGGCGATCATTCTGGGCGGAGCGATCCTCGTGGCGTGGCGAATGCGGCAGCCGCACGCCGTGGATATCGGAGAACGTGCGCCTGACTTCACGCTTTCCGGTCTCTCGCAACGCTCCGTTTCACTTCACGATTACCCGCGCCAGGTGGTGGTGCTGAACTTCTGGGCCACCTGGTGCCCGCCCTGCGTCGAGGAAACTCCCGGCCTCGAAAAGTTCGCCGAAGCGATGCGTCAGCAGGGTGTAACCGTGCTGGGCGTCAGCGTGGATCAGGATAGGACTGCCTTGCAGAGTTTTGCGGCAGAGCAACACCTCTCGTTTCCTGTCCTCCGCGACCCCGACCGCTCCCTCGCCCACCGCTACGGAACATTCGCTTTCCCGGAAACCTACATCATCGACCAGGACGGCCGAGTGGCCGAAAAACTGATCGGGCCCATGGATTGGCAAGACCCCCGCATCGCGACCTTTGTTCGTGACCTCGCTCATAGGACGGGGTAGGCAGTGGGCAGGTGGGCAGTGGGCAGGTGGGCAGGTGGCGCTAAGGGTTTTCTGCCCTCTCCCGTGGGGAGAGGGTGTCGAGCTGCCGGCGTTTTCATCAGCCGGAGCGCGACGGGTGAGGGGTCGGTTGCGCGGCCAGATGAACGATAAACAATTCAAACGGCAAACGGCAAAGGTCAAATGGCAAATGGTTTTGCGATCTGAACAAATTAGAAATTGTAAACCATTTGAATTTTGCCCTTTGAATTCGCTCTTTCCGTGCAGACCGAAAAAGGAAAAGAACACCTCATCTGTCCGGCGATGAATCAAGAAGGCTTCGGTCGCACCGAGCTATTCAGACTCCGGCTCTGGCTTCACCACCGGCTGTAGCTCCTTAACCGTGTAATCCGCAGGCACCTGGAAAAGCTCAGCAGGCGGCTCGTCGAGCACGAGGTTAGTGAGGCGCATCACCGTCTCGCCGTATCGCGGATCGTTGGTTGTGCTCATCAGCTCAATGCGCGGCCTTGCTACGGTACGCCAGATTTCCTGAGTGTACTGGATGGGCCGATCATTGCCCACAGCGCCTTCAGGGATAGTTCTAGTGATCCGTTCGCCCTTCGCTTCGAGACCCTCAATCACTTGCGTGCCGAGATCTTCACGCGTGGGTTGCGGCAGGACCGGTGGCGCCGGCGTGGGATTAGCTGAGGCGGCCGTCTGACGAGGAGGCGGGGAAGCAGGCCTGCGTAAGTCCGTCTTTCGAGCCGTGTGATCGCGAGGATTGAGGTTGTAAGCGACGCCGGCGACCGGATCCTGGATGCTTATCGACAAAGGTAAGTCATTGGGCTCCGCGGATTCCAAGTTAGTCGCAAAGGTCTCGTGGCGTATGCGCCCCGCGCTATCCCGATATATCTTGTACGAGTGCTTCACTGTGATTTTGGTACCGTCCGCTAACGTTCGAGTCGTGACACTGATCTGATCCGCTGAATAGGCACTCACATTCGCACGTGCCACGCCTTGGGTGTTCGCAGAACCTGCCGCGCCGTCCGGCGATGCAGGTTGCGCCGCCTGCTGCGCGGCCAAAGGGCAATAGGCCGCGGTCAGCGCCACGAGAGACGTAAGCAATACCAAACGACAAATAGGATTGTTCACGTTGTCACCTCCGGATCTTAATCCCATCGATGCTCGCCAACAGCTCCCCGTTGCTCCCAGCAAATGATAGCATGTGGGTTTGCCCCGGCCCGGAAGAGACCGCGGACCTCTAAACCGGGGGTCCGCGCCACCTGGCTTAAACCTTTAATAAGCTCCCGGGATTGTCCTTGAGAACTACACCTTCGCCGTGGCCGCCCTGATCGACGATGAGTTCGCGCAACGCGGCTTCGTGCAGCACGTTATTGGCGATGACGCAGTTCTGGAGGCCCTTGCACACAATTCCAAAGGATGGGCTCCAGACGCCCGTGCCGCCGTCGTCGCGTCCGGCGCAGAGAGTGTTGCCCACGCAAGTGACGCCCTTCGCTCCCTCGATCCAGATCTGCGAGGAATCGTGGCTGTCCGCCTCGGCCAGCTTGCCGCTCCGCTTGAAGTAGTTTCCGCTGATGGTGATCGAGAAGCATCCGTGGCGGCTGTTGCGCAGGGCGATTCCGCAAGTGCCCGCGCGGTCGAAGAAATTGCCGGTAATCTGGTACCCGTCCGAGTTGTTGATTACCATATTCTCCTCGCCGTTCCATTCCACGCGATTGCACGTGAAGGTCACGGAGGCATTCTCGTCGCGCGCCCCGAAACCGGCGCGCCGGTTGCCGGAGAACCAGTTGTCGCTGATGAATCCGTCCCAACCCCGCAAGCTCAAACCGTCGCCGCCATTGTAACCCAGCATCGACTGCCGGACGGAGAAGCACCAGGCGTGCGCAAGGCACACTCCATCGCCCGTGAAGCGGAGCACCTGGCAGCGCTCGATGCGAAAGGCGTCCTCGTGCTTTCCATAGTCCGGCTTATCGAGGAAAATTCCGTGCACGCCTTTTCCCAGCCGCGCGCCCTCGAAACCCAGGCCGTCGATCGTGGCGCCCTGAGCCTCCCCGATATCGAGCAGGCATTTGGCGTCGCCGCTCGAGAGCTTCAGGACCGTTCCGCCCGCCTTGTGATAGTCCCACGTCGGCACGCCCATCAGGGCAGTGTTGGGTCGCATCTTGAGGTCCGCGCAAAGATACACGCCGGGCGGCACAAACACCGTTCCCCGCACTTCTCCCGCCGCGTCCAGGGCCCGCTGGATGGCCTTCGTATCGTCGCTCTTGCCGTCGCCGGTGGCGCCAAAATCGCGCACGCTCATGTGTTCCCTTGTCGTGGGCGGAACCTGCGCCCGCGCTGTCGCCTGCGCGCCGAAAAGCAACGACGCGCCACCAAGCAGGCTGCTCTTCGCCATGGCACGACGGCCGAAAAATCGTGAATCGTTGTTTGTCATAGTCGTTCTCCTTGGTGCAACATTATGTGATAAGATTCGCCCATCATGAACACAAATATCATTTCACGTCGTACCTTTCTTGGTGCTATGGCGGCGGCGCCGCTGGTGGCGGCCGCGTCAGCTTCGAAATCTATTCCGGTGGGTTTGGAACTCTACTCGGTGCGCGACGATCTGAACAAAGACCTGATGGGAACCGTTCGCGGCGTGGCGCGCATGGGTTACCAGTGCGTGGAATTCTACGCGCCTTACTACGACTGGACAACCGATTATGCCGGCAAAGTGCGCGCCGAACTGGATGAACTCGGCATCCATTGCTACTCGACTCATAATGGCTTGAATTCGTTTACCCCGGAGGGCCTTGGCAAAGCGATGGACCTCAATAAAACGCTTGGAAGCCGCTACGTGGTGCTGGCTAGCCCCGGCGAATTGAGGAGCCTGGATGACTACAAACGTGTGGCGGAGACCCTGAATAGGGCCGACGACACCATGAAACGCCAAGGCCTGCACGCGGGCTATCACAACCATGATGCCGAATGGCGCCCCGCCGAAGGGCGGAGACCCATGGAAGTGCTTTCCGCGACGCTGGACAAAGATATCATGCTGCAATTGGATGTGGGGACGTGTCTTGAGGCGGGCGGCGACCCTGTGGCCTGGATCAAGCAAAACCCCGGCCGCATCCGCTCCATGCATGTCAAGGATTGGTCTCCCCAGCGGGGATACAAAGTGCTGACAGGCGAAGGGGTGGCACCGTGGAAGAAGCTCTTTGCTGCCGCTGAAACAACGGGTGGAATCGAGTACTACCTGATCGAGCAGGAGGGCAGCGACTACCCGGAGATGGAGACGGCAGAGAAGTGCCTTGCGGCGTTCCGGAAATTGCACGGCGCGAGATAATAAGCAGCGAGCTTGCCTTGGCCGGCCGACGCCGAGAAAGCGCCCCCGGCCAATCGTTGCGCGCACCTGTTCGTTAGGTGCGCCGCTCGTTTGTTGCCTAGCCGGCGCTCCCGCAAGTCAACTCGGGAAATCGCAGACCCCAAACCACAGGGGTCTGCGCCAGGCTGTTTACATGCCTACCGGCGACAAAATTCGCCATCTGCCTGACACCGTGCGCCGCAAGATAAAGGCGCAGCAAACGTTTAAGGGCGAGTCACTCGCCGACAGGGGCGGCCGTGAGATTCGCCGTGTCGGCAAGAGGCCCACCCTGAAGAAAGTACTGGCTCACTTGGCCAACCTCTCACCGGTCAATCCTCGGGTTCCGCCCGCTCAGGTCATTCGCGAAGAGAGGGGAGAGCCAGTGTTGACAAAAGTCCGTGAGTGCGCCCTCAGGCCACACACACCCGCGTCACTTGCCGGCTGCATCGAGGAACTCACTGAGGGTTAATCTCGCTTTCGCGATCAGTGCACGCAGCGTTCCGCGCGCAACCTGAGGATGATCAGGGATTGAAAGTGAGGCGATGTGGCCAGTCTTGATGAGAATGATATGGCTGCCCCGCTGGCGGGCCACTTCCCAGCCTAGTCTTTGGAAAGCTCGAATGACATCTCGAGGCCGGAGCAATGGAACGGGCGGCATCAGCTTACAACTTCCACTTCACGCGTGGTGACCGTCAGAGGGAGGTTGTGTGCGGCCCGAACTTCAAGGCATTCTTTGATGGCTTCGCGGATGTTTTCCTCTGCTTCCTCTTCGGTTTTGCCCTGACTCACGCAGCCGGGAATGGATGGGCATTCAGCAATGAAAACGCCGTCCTCGTCCGGGTAAATAGTAATAAGCAGTTTCATGCCACCTCCTGGCTCCTATTATCGCACAGTTTTCCCGAAGGGCGGTTTCGGCGGATCGCCCGCGGTCATAGCACAGTCCGCCCCCAGCGCTGCCTTCCATTTCTCGTCGCTGCGGCTGGTCCACGCTATCCGCAGTTGACATGTGCTAGATTGAGGCTGTGGGGAACCAAGCTGATGACCGAAGCGGCGGCGAGCGGCCGAGCCAGCAGGCGCCGGCAAGCGCCACCGTGCTCGATCCCGTATGCGGAATGGAGATCAGTAGCGAGGATGCAGTGGGCAGTTACGTCCACGAAGGTAAAGAATACTTTTTCTGCAACCCTTCCTGCCTGGAGAACTTCCGCGCCAATCCAAATCAATATCTGAGCTCCGGCGTAGGGGCGAGCGGCGCTCGCCCGGGGCCGGACGCCGTTCGGCCCTACGGTGCGGAGGCAACTGCGATCTACACCTGCCCGATGCATCCCGAGGTGCGAAAGCAAGCCCCTGGCGCGTGTCCGAAATGCGGGATGGCGCTTGAGCCGCTCACGGCCGCAGCCTCTGCCACCCGCACCGAGTATGTCTGTCCCATGCACCCCGAGGTGGTGCGCGACGGGCCTGGAACTTGCCCCATTTGCGGCATGGCTCTGGAGCCCCGCACGGTGGCGCTGGCGGAGGAAGCAAATCCTGAATTGGTTTTGATGACCCGTCGATTCTGGGTGTGCCTGGCCTTGACGCTTCCCGTGTTTCTCCTCGAGATGTCGGACATGATTCCGAAACAGCCGCTCCAGCACGTCTTTTCCGCGCGCCTGCTCAGCCTGGCGCAATTCGCGCTAGCCTCGCCGGTAGTCCTTTGGGGCGGCTGGCCGTTCTTTGAGCGCGGCTGGGCCTCGCTCGTCAATCGCCACCTGAACATGTTTACCCTGATCGCCCTCGGCACGGGCACCGCCTATGTTTACAGCCTGGCCGCGGTTCTCACTCCCGGCAGCTTTCCGCAGTCGTTTCGCGGCGCGGGGGGAGAGGTTCCGGTGTACTTCGAAGCATCGGCCGTGATCACCACCCTGGTGCTTCTGGGCCAGGTGCTGGAGCTTCGCGCCCGAGCCCAGACGAGTAGTGCGATCCGGGGACTGTTAGGACTTGCGCCCAAGACGGCGCGCGTGGTGCGCGACGACGGCAGCGAGGAAGACGTGCCGCTCGACCGCCTGGCCGTGGGAGACCGGGTGCGCGTCCGCCCCGGAGAAAAGGTGGCGACGGATGGCGCAATCGTTGAAGGCTCGAGTTCGATTGACGAATCGCTGGTGACCGGCGAGCCCATCCCGGTCGAAAAGAAGGCTGGGGACCGGGTGACGGGCGGGACGGTGAACGGCTCGGGGAGCTTTCTGATGCGGGCGGAGCGCGTCGGCAGCGACACCCTGCTGGCGCACATTGTGCGACTCGTCTCCGAGGCGCAGCGAAGCCGCGCGCCCATCCAGCGGCTGGCGGACGTGGTCTCTTCCTATTTTGTTCCGGCGGTAGTTTTAATTTCCGTGCTCACCTTTGTCATCTGGGCAGCCGTGGGCCCGCCACCGCGGTTCGCCTATGCGCTGGTGAACGCGGTGGCCGTGCTCATCATCGCCTGCCCGTGCGCGCTGGGGCTTGCCACGCCGATGTCGATTATGGTGGGGACGGGCCGTGGTGCGCAGGCGGGCGTGTTGATCAAGAACGCCGAGGCGCTCGAGGTCCTCGAAAAAGTAGACACGCTGGTGGTGGACAAGACCGGCACGCTGACGGAGGGTAAACCGCGCCTTGCCTCGGTTCAGCCTCAGCCCGGGTGGGACGTGGCGGAAGTGCTTCGCCTGGCCGCAACTCTCGAGCGGGGGAGCGAACACCCGCTGGCCGCGGCCATCGTGGCCAGGGCGCTGGAAAGAGAACTCGTGCTCGGCGAGGCTCGGGAATTCCGTTCGATCTCTGGCGAAGGCGTGACGGGCGAGGTCGAGGGCAAATCTGTGGCGCTTGGAAACCACCGGTTGTTCGAGAGGCTGAAGATCGACTTGGCCGCACTGGACGCCCAAGCCGGCGAGCTGCGCGCCGAGGGCCAGACTGTGGTCTTCGTGGCCGTCGATGGGGTTGCGTGTGGTTTGCTGGCGGTGACCGATCCCATCAAACCGTCTGCCCCGGAAGCCTTGCGGGCGCTGCAGCAGGACGGCATCCGAGTTGTGATGCTGACCGGCGATACGCGCCGAACCGCCATGGCCGTGGCGCGAGAACTGGGCATCGATGAAGTTGAAGGAGAGGTTCTGCCGGAAGCGAAGGGCAAAGTCATCCAGCGGCTTCAGGCGGAAGGGCGCGTGGTGGCCATGGCCGGAGACGGCGTGAACGACGCCCCCTCCTTGGCGCTGGCGCAGGTTGGCATCGCCATGGGAACCGGAACGGATGTGGCCATCGAGAGCGCCGGTATCACGCTGGTGAAAGGAGATCTGCGCGGCATCGTGCGGGCGCGCCGCCTGAGTAAAGGCACCATGCGTAATATCCGTCAGAACCTTTTCTTCGCGCTGGCTTACAATAGTCTGGGAGTGCCGTTGGCGGCGGGAGTGCTTTATCCGTTCCTGGGCCTGCTTCTGAGCCCCATGGTCGCGGCCGCGGCCATGACGTTCAGTTCCGTCTCCGTCATCAGCAACGCGCTGCGGTTGCGCAGGCTGCAACTGTAGGCGGGAAGTCGGTCCGTAGTCAGTTGTCCGTGGTCCGTGGTCCGTTGTCAGTCGTCCGTTGCCCCCACACTTGGTCCCTTCCGCGGCTGTAGCGGGGCATCAGGGGGGAAAATCACGAATAGGAAAATGCCTTGTTACCAAGGACAACTGACCACGGACGACGGACCACGGACAAAGAACTCTCCCATCGAGGTTCACCCATGACATTCTTGACCACGCGTTATCAGCTACAGCGGGAATTGTCTCCCCAGGACTTTGAGCGCCTGCACACACTCTCGACGGTTTATGGCATCCGAGGACTTTCCATTGATGGCTCGTTTGTGGTGGTCGAATACGATGCCTCGCGGATTCACGAAGCCGAGGTCCTGGCGCGGGTGCGCAAGGCGGGAATTGCGGTAGAGCCTGAAAAGCCCATTGCCGCCGGCAGCTTAGATTACACTGGTGAGTTCCGAGATTTCGCCTGGCCGATCGAAGGCCTGAGCCCTGCCAACAAGAAAGGGTAGCGCCGGCCCGGCGCTGTGGTGCGGGCGTCCCGCCCGCTGTCGCGGGAGCGTCCCGCTCCCGCGCGCGGGCAAAGCCTGTCCTGAGCACTGCGAAGGAATGCCCCTGCCACAGCGGGCGGGACGCCCGCACCACACAGAGCGAAACGAAGGGTGACCGATTGAGGATAGCTCAGCGTCCGAGCCCGACAGCCAGCGTCTTCACCATGGTTCCGTTGGCGTCATCGTCTTTGAGGGCCCACACAAAATTCCCGCCCAGTCCGCCCGGTAAGCGCGTCTGAACGTAAACCGTCTTCAGGGCCGCCGTGAAGCGATCATCATAGGACCAGAAGGTTCCCGTGGTGGGGTCGTAGAGCCACGCCGCAACGCTGACCGGGTCGAAGTAGCGGCTGTACCCGTTGGCGGTGAGGGTTGAAAGCGTGGAATAGGTGGCCGCGCCCGCAGTCAACAAGGCGTCGCATCCGGGAGTGCTGCCGGTGGTGTCCGTGCACAAGCCGCTTCCGTTCGCCAGCAGAACCGGCGCCGGCCGCGAATCTTCCGTCGTATCCGTCGAAGTTTGATAGAGGCCATGATTCACGTTCGGAATGCCGGTCCATCCCGCTCCATACAGCGGCACGCCCATGACGTACTTGGAGGGGGGCACGCCGGCGGCCAGGTAAGCGTTCACGGTACAGGCAATGCAGAGACCCTCGCCGAATTCAGGGTCTTTCCAGGAATCGAAGAGCCGTGAAGCGTGATGGGCAACGTTTTCCCGGGTCCCATTGTAGTTGTAGCCATCGATGGTGATGAAATCCACCAGTTTCGCCGTCGTTGCGAGGTCGATGTTGGAATAATTCTGGTCGCCTGCCGGCCCGTCGAAGGAGAGTTCGTAGTATTTGCCGTTGGCCTTCCCCAGCTCGTTCAGTTGCTTGCGGAATTCCTGCAACAAGAGCGTGAAGTTCTGCGTGTCGGTCGCCGTGGGGAATTCCCAGTCGATGTGAATCCCATCGAAGAGGCCCGGAGCGCTGACGCCGCTGGCTACGTTGCCGGTGATGAACATGTTGAGGCATGAGGAGGCAAGCGCCCGGCGGCCCGCCTGCGTGCTGGCTGCGATCGAGAAAGCCATGGTGTTCGTCGCACCCGCGCCGCCGAGAGAAATCAGGGTTCGCAGACGGGGATGAAGTTGTTTGAGCTTCAGGATTTCCGCGAAGTTGCCGTAAAGCGGCCCTTTATCCGCGATATTGCCAACGGGAGGAAGGTTGGGAGTTTCGTAATCAGCCCAAGTGTCAGCAATGGTGCATGCGTCCGACGACGGGTTGGACGAGTCTGCCGACACATTGGCAAAGGCGTAGATGAAGTGCGAGAGCCGGTTGGCGACCCCGTTGTTCTGGAGATCAGCGATGTTGTAATTGGCGTAATAAATGCTCCATTCTTCGAAGAACCCCGCCAGAATCTTTCCCTGGCTGTTAGGGCCGCCGGCCAACAACGTCGCTGCGCAAGCCAGCGACACGATGAAGCTAACTACGCCGGCACGCCACGGTTTGATTCGAGACCCGTTCGTCATGGTGAATTTCCCCTCAATCTCTTCCGCCTATTGCTCCCGGCCGAGATAACCCCGGCCGTCTCGTTCCGGCCGGTCCGGGTTGGAAAGATGCGCCCCAGGCCCCTCCCTACGATATCGGCGAATGCCTGACGCAACCTGAGAAGTGAACGTCCTCTACACCCGTGTTTCTGAAATGACTCTCTTACGATACAGGATTATACCTTTACGAGTTTCGCGGGAAAACACAAATCGGCGGTGTGCGGTAGGGCCTCACTTTGGCAAAATACTCGAGAAGCCTAGAGCCTGTCATCCTGAGCGTAGCGAAGGATCTCCGCAGTTGCGTGGACATACGGGACGGGGCGAACTGCAGCGATCCTTCGCTACGCTCAGGATGACAACCGAGGTTGGTCCGCCGGTCGCGCATTTTGCGCAAAGGCGCCTCGCCGGGAATCCGGTTGCAGAACACGGCATGCCGATGGCATTCTGACCTGAAGGGAATAGGCAGGTTGATTATGAAAATCCTGGTACTCAACTGCGGCAGCTCGTCAATCAAGTTCCAACTGATCGAGACCAGCGTGGAGATGATCGCGGCGAACGCGGACCGTTGTATTGCCAAGGGGAGCGTCGAAAAGATCGGAACCGACGAAGCGGTGTTGCATCTGGCCGTGCCGCCCAACCCTGCCCAGAGCCTAAGGGGGGAAATGCTGGACTACCAGACGGCTCTTATGCGCTGCGTTCAAGCTCTGAAGGAAGCTGAGGCGCTGGGTGACATTTCACAGATCGAGGCGGTGGGACATCGCGTGGTGCATGGCGGTGAGCGCTATTCGGCGTCGGTCATGATCGACGAGGAAGTGGAGAAGGTCATCCAGCAGTGCAGCGAACTGGCCCCCCTGCACAATCCCCACAACCTGCGTGGATATCTTGTAGCGCGAAAAGTCTTCCCCCAGGTCCCCCAAGTCGCGGTGTTTGACACGGCGTTTCATCACACCATGCCTCCCAAGGCTTATCTCTACGGTCTGCCCTATTCCTATTACCGGCGTTACAGAATCCGGCGCTACGGCTTCCACAGCACCTCGCATCGTTATGTGGCGTTCTATTGCCGGCAGTTGCTGGGCAAGCGCAAAGACGAGGCCAACCTGATTACGGCTCACCTGGGCAACGGCTGTTCGATTACAGCCATCGAGAAAGGCCAGTCGGTTGACACCTCGATGGGTTTCACGCCGCTCGAGGGATTGCTGATGGGCACCCGCTGCGGCGACCTCGACCCGTCCATCATTCTCTATCTAATGTCAAAAGATGAATTAACCATTCACGATGTATCTACGCTATTAAATAGGTTCAGCGGCCTGTACGGCATTTCGGGAGACTCGAACGACATGCGGGAGCTGATCGACGCGGCGGCAAAAGGCGACACGCAGGCGGAAACGGCGATCGACTCGTTCTGCTATCGCTTGCGGAAGTACATTGGCGCCTACACGGCCGTGCTGGGCCACGTCGACGGCCTGGTTTTCACGGGAGGCATCGGTGAGAACGCGCCGCTGGTGCGCGAGAAAACCTGCCAGGGACTGGCGGAACTGGGTTATGAGATCGACCCGGCCCGGAACCAGGAGGCCATTGGCAAGTCGAAGGAAATCTCCGCGGCCTCCAGCCGCGTCCGAATCTTCGTTATTCCGACCAACGAGGAACTTCTGATCGCCCGCGACACCTTCCGGGTGATCAAGGGATTACCGATTCCGTCGTAGTCGTAATGGGCAGGACCGCCTTGATGGAAGTGCCCCCGTCGCCGGAGTTGATTTCCAGCCGTCCTCCCAACTGGGCGACGCGCTCCCGCATGCTCAGCAGGCCCAACCCCTTTACATGACCCGGCGGAATACCGCTGCCTTCATCGGTCACCTCGAGGGTCAGCGCGCTGTCACCCTGCGCCACCACCACCTTGACCGTCTTGCTCCCGGAATGGCGGTGGGCGTTGGTAAGGGCTTCCTGAACTAAACGAAATGCCGTCAGCCGAGCCGGTTC
>Ga0209517_10005829_pt1 | contig 15491 bp, 7 predicted proteins | sample PeaSoiMetSII2010_FD_187695 | JGI IMG/M metagenome (GOLD analysis project Ga0209517, IMG submission 187695) | Peat soil microbial communities from Weissenstadt, Germany - SII-2010 (SPAdes) (version 2) | ecosystem: Environmental > Terrestrial > Soil > Wetlands > Peat | place: Germany: Weissenstadt... | reverse complement strand
GTCGCGGCAAATATCCTATGGTCGGGAGGACACTTGGTATGGCGTTCGGCAGTCGGGCTTCTGGATTATTCCGATCCGCAAGCCGGTCGGAAAATTCGGGACAAGCTGGATGTAATTTGCTCGGAACTGAACATTCAATACCATGGCGTACGCTTCCGAACCACCGGATACCGCCAGATCATCGAAGTGCACTTGTTGTTCCCGCGCCTGACATCGGTCAGCGAAGCCCACCGCCTGGCAACCATTCTGGAAGAACGCCTGCCGGCCGAACTAGGGATGCCCGCCGAGATCATGACTCACCTGGAGAGCTTAGAAGACCATGCCGATGTCCACCGCGAACAACACTACACGGGGAAACCCGAGTAGGCTCTGTGCGTGGCGCCGATACGACTGGAAGAGGAAAAAACTCTTTCCTATCGCGAATTGATGTTTCGCGCTGGGAACCCCCAAGTCAGGCGGAGGAGCGCTGACCCTCCTTATCCTTTTGCGACGGGCAAATAGCCGTCGTGTTCCCTTAGTGGTTCTGTCCCACCAAAGCAACCTCGTTGAGCCTGTCCTCCGGATGGGCTTCCGCTTTTCGTCCACCAGGCCGCTTCCGGAACTTTGCCTGTAACTTGTCGAGGTATACGTAGTAAACCGGCGTGATGTAGAGCGTTACGATCTGCGAAAAGAGCAGGCCGCCCACCACCGCCAAGCCCAAACCTCGCCGCGAGTCTGCGCCCGCGCCAAAGCCAATCGCGATGGGCAGCGTTCCCATCAGGGCCGCCATGGTGGTCATCATGATTGGACGAAACCGGACCAGCGCACCCTCATGGATTGATTCTTCCGGGTTCTTTCCTTCCGTCCGCTCCGCTTCCAGGGCGAAGTCAATCATCATGATGGCATTCTTTTTGACGATGCCGATCAGCATGATGATCCCGACGAACGAGTAGAGATTCAGCTCCTGGTGGAAGAGGTTGAGAGTCAGGAGCGCGCCCACGCCGGCGGAAGGTAAACCGGAAAGAATAGTCAGGGGATGAATGAAGCTCTCATACAGAATTCCAAGAATGATGTAGATCACAAGAATCGCCGCCAGCAGCAACAGGCCCATGCCGGTGAATGAGTTTTGGAAAGCTTGAGCCGTGCCCTGGAACGTGCCTTGGATGTCTCCGGGGAGCACTCGATTGGCCTCGCGCTCAACCAGTTTTGTCGCGTCGCCGAGCGCGGTTCCGGGCCTAAGGTTGAAGCTGATGGTTGCCGCCGGCAACTGGCCCAGGTGATTCACCATCAGGGGACCAACGGAAGGTACCAGCTTCGCGACGGTGTCGAGCGGAATCATTTTCCCTCCGCTGGAGCGGACGTATAGCAGGGAAAGCTTGTCAGGATTGTCCTGGAATTCCGGCAACAATTCTACGATGACGTAGTACTCATTGTTGGGCGAGTATATGGTGCTGATCTGGCGGGTACCGTACGCAGAATAGAGAGCATCGGAAACCTGAGCCGGCGTCAATCCCAGCGCGTACGCTTTATCGTGGTCGACTTCCACGGTGAGCTGCGGGTTCTTTACCTGCAAGTCGCTGGTAACATCCTGCAATTGCGGAAGTGCGCGGAGAGCATTTTCCAGCTTGGGTGCATCCTGGTAAAGCTGCGTCGTGTCGGGCGATTGCAGCGTGTACTGATATTGCGACTTGGTCAGAGATCCGCCGATGCGGATGGTGGGCGGAATTTGCATGAACACGTTCAGGCCCGGAATCTGCGACACTTTCGGACGAAGTTCCTGAATCACCTCCATCGCGCTCATGTGGTTGACGCGGTCTTTCTTGTCCTTCAGCCGAAAGAAGATGCGGCCCTGATTGATGGGATTGCCGATCGCAGACATAGTGTTCACGACGCTGGGATCGAAGCGCACCACATCCGCCACCTTTTGCTGCAACTGCATCATGTCCTGAAATGCGATCCCCTGTTGCGCCTCGGTAAAGGCGAAGACCAGGCCTTGATCTTCGTCGGGAATGAAGCCGGTCTTCGAAATCGTGTACAGATAAAATGTCAACCCGATTACAACGAAAGACACCATCAGCGTTGCGAACTTGTGCCGCAGAACTGCCTTCAGGCTGCGATCGTAACCATGCAACCATCCAGCGAAGACGCGCTCGCTGAAATTGAAGAGCCGTCCGTGGCCCGACCGCTCCTGGTGACGCAGAAACCGGCTGCAGAGCATCGGAGTCAGGGTTAGCGATACGAATCCCGAAACCAGGATTGCGGCGCCAATGGTCACCGCAAATTCATGCAGCAAACGTCCGATGATTCCGCCCATGAACAGCAGCGGAATAAAGACGGCGGCCAGCGACAGAGTCATAGATAGAATGGTGAAGCCAATCTGGCTGGCACCATCCCTGGAGGCTTGCAGCGGTGTCTTGCCCATCTCCATGTGGCGGACAATGTTCTCCAGCATGACGATGGCGTCGTCCACCACGAATCCGACGGACAACGTCAGTGCCATCAAGGAAAGATTGTCGAGACTATAGCCCAGCAGGTACATCACCGAAAAGGTCCCGATGATGGACATGGGCAAAGCGAGAGACGGGATGATGGTGGCGGAAACGTTTCGCAGGAAGACGAAGATCACCATGATGACCAGAGCGATGGTCAGCAGCAAGGTGAACTTCACGTCGTTGACCGACGCGCGAATGGAGACCGAGCGGTCATAAAGCGTGTCGATTCGGACCGCGGCCGGAATATGCTCTTCCAGTCTGGGCAGCAGCTTCTTGATGTTGTCGACGACTGCAACGGTGTTGGTCCCCGGCTGCTTTTGAATCGCCAGCACGATGGCCCGAACTCCGTTGAACCAACTCGCGGTCTTGTCGTTCAGCACGCTGTCAGTCACGCGGCCGAGCTCGTTCAGCCGAACCGGGGAACCATTGCGATAGGCCACCACCATCGGCCCGAACTGCAGAGCATTCATCCGCTGCCCGTTGGATAGAATCGTAAACGTATGGTTCTGTCCATAAAGCGTGCCCGTGGGAAGGTTGGTATTTCCCGATTGCAGCGCCGTCGTGACGTCATCGATCCCGATCTGGCGTGAAGCCAGAGCACTCGGATCGAGCTGCGCCCGCATGGCGTATTTCTGCGCTCCGTACACCTGCACCTGCGCCACACCGCTCACCATGGAGACGTTCTGGGCAATGGTGGTCTCCGCGGCCTCGTCAACGTCGGACAGCTTCATGGTCGGCGAACTCAGCGCCAGATAAAGGATGGGCGAATCGGCGGGATTCACTTTCTGGAACGTCGGGGGCGTCGGCATCTCCGGAGGCAATTGCCCCCCAGCCGCCGTGATCGCTGCCTGGACGTCTAATGCAGCGCCATCGAGATTCCGGCTGAGGTTGAACTGAATGGTGATGCTTGTTTGCCCCAGAGAATTCGTGGACGTCATCGAGTCAATGCCGGCGATCGTCGAGAATTGCTTTTCCATTGGGGTGGCAACGGAAGAAGCCATCGTGTCCGGACTCGCGCCCGGCAGAGAAGCGCTCACCAAAATCGTCGGGAAGTCCACATTTGGAAGGTCGCTGACGGGCAGCAGTTGATACGCGAAAATACCAAAGATCAGAATAGCGGCCATGACCAGCGTGGTCATAATGGGCCGATGAATGAAGAGCTCGGAGAGACTCACAGTCCGCCTCCGGCAGGACCGCTGGCAGCGGTCTGAGTTCCGGGCAAGGTGCCTTGCACCGTCACTTTTGCGTTCGGGGCCACGCGCAACTGGCCGTTTACAATCACGTGCTCGCCGATCTTCAATCCGTCCGAAATCAGTGTCAGATTCTGATACACCCCCGCCGTCTTCACCGGGCGCGATTCAGCCGTGCTGTCGGTTCTGACGACATATACGTATTCGCCTTGTTGTCCGGTTTGAATCGCCTTGGTCGGGACCACGACGGCATTCTTCTGTGTTGAGAGCACCAACGCAACATCGACAAACTCTCCCGGCCACAGACGTCGATCCTGGTTCTGAAACGTGCCTTTTAGCTTGAACATACCGGTCGTTGTGTCGACTCCGTTGTCAATGAACGTCAACCGCCCCTCTGCCGGCCTGTCCGATTGTCCCTTGGGATAAGCCAGAACTTTGAGCTTCCCAGAGGAGAAGTGCGGTCGCACCCGATCCAGGTTCGCTTCCGGCACAGAAAACGTGACATAGATGGGAGTGACTTGGTTCAACTGCAGGAGATACGGCGTATCATTCGCCTTCACCAGATTGCCCAGATTGATCATCAATGTTCCAGTGCGTGCGTTGATGGGAGCAACAATATCTGTGTACTGCAGTTGCACGCGAGCCGCCTCGACGGCGGCCTTGTCTGCCTCCACTGCGGACGCATCGGCTTTTGCCTGGGCACGCAGCTGGTCGGCCTGTTCATGGGAGACAATACCTTCTTTTTCCAGGCCGGAGTAGCGCTCTGCCTGCATCCGGGAATTCTCCGCCTGCGCTTGATCGTGCTTCATCTGGCCAATGGCTTTTGCGAGGTCCGCCTGGAAAGGCCGTTTGTCCAGCTGAAACAGCAGTTGGCCCTGGCGCACATCCTCTCCTTCTTTGAAGAAGATTTTCTGGATTTGACCGTTGACTTGGGACCTGATCTGCACCGTCTGGTACGCTTCAACGTTGCCGATGGCCTTGATCTGTACCGGAATGTCTTGCTGCGCGACACTGGCCACGACCACCGGTGCAGGTGGACGCCCCCCGGAACCGCCTGCTACCTGAACTTGTTCTCTGTTTCCGCACCCGGATATGAAGAGAACAGCCGTCAGAGGGAAGAACAAAATCGACGACCGCAGTCGCTCGACGGCGTGTTTCATGACGGTAGGCTCCCGCAAGCGTGAGACGCTCATCATTGTATATTGAAGGGCTGGATCGGTTCTGGTCGACTCTCGGGACTCTATCGGAACTGCTCCGCAGAGATGGCGCGTTTGGGTCGGGGAGTTGGGGCGGAGCAGTTTCGATAGAGCCGTGAGAAGGAAGCCGCTGGTACGGTCGGGACTCTCTTCTCCTGGACTATAATTTTGAGCCATTCGGACCGAAAGGAGACTCCTTTTGACCATTGAAACCAATGAGCATCCCTTTATCGAGCGTAACCATCAACTCCCGACTCACGGTTCCGAATCTCACCGGCATAAAGTGGCGTGGATCGTCATATGGATTCTGTTGTTGCTCGTCCTGGTGCTTGCAGTCATGCTGGTATGGCGCCACCTCGCTGCCGCGAAAAAAGTCGCGCCCGCGCCGCCGAAGATCACGGTTACGAGCGCGACGGCTAAAAAAGGTAACATCGGCGTTTACCTTGACTCAATCGGTACGGTCACTCCGGTCTATACCGCTTCGATTTCCAGCCAGGTGAATGGCCTGGTCGTCGCCGTGCACTATAAGGAGGGGCAACTGGTAAGTAAGGGCGATCCGCTGATTGACATCGATTCGCGTACCTACCGCGCAACGCTTTTACAAGCGCAAGGGGCATTGGAACGAGACGAGAATCTGCTCGCCCAGGCACAGATGGACCTGGAACGCTACCGTGACGCATGGGCGCGCAACGCGATTGCCAAGCAAATCGTGGATGACGAAGAAAAGCTTGTAATGCAGGACGAGGGCACAGTAAAGAACGACCAGGGAGCGGTGCAATACGACCAAGTGCAGGTCGACTACTGTCATATCACCGCACCCATCGCCGGCCGCGTGGGTTTACGGCTGGTGGATCCGGGCAACGTGGTGCAGTCCTCTGGAACCGCAACTCTGGCCGTCATCACGCAGTTGACGCCCATCACCGTAATTTTCACCATACCGGAAGACAGTCTAGGCCCGGTTGAAGCTCAACTGCGCAAGAAGGCTACGCTCACCGTCGATGCCTTTGACCGCACTGCGCAGACGAAAATCGCAAGCGGGAAGCTGTTGACGCTCGACAATCAGATTGACACTACCACGGGGACAGTAAAAGCACGATCCGTCTTCGACAATAAGAATGATGCGCTCTTTCCCAACCAGTTTGTTAACACGCGGCTGCTGGTGAATACGTTGCAGGGGGTGACGCTGATTCCAGCATCCGCCATTCAACAAAATGGTCAAGCATCGTTCGTGTATGTGATTCAAAACAATATCGCTCATATGCGCAGTATCAAGACGGGAGTTACAGACGGCGGGGTAACGCAGGTTGACGGCGTCAATCCTGGAGACGTTGTCGCCAACAGCAGCTTCGATAAGTTGCAGGACAACGCTGCGGTCGTCATTTCGAACAAGCCTGCCGCGGCAGGCGCGAATGGGAGCAGCGCCCCGTGAGTCCATCTCGTCCGTTTATCTTGCGGCCAGTTGCCACCTCTTTGCTGATGGCTGCCATCCTCTTGGTCGGCATTGTTGGCTATACACAACTGCCGGTCTCCGCATTGCCGCAAGTCGATTATCCCACCATTCAGGTGCTCACGTTTTATCCCGGAGCAAGCCCGACGGTGATGGCGACGACGGTGACGGCGCCGCTGGAGCGCCAATTCGGTCAACTGCAGGGTTTGAGCCAGATGACCTCCACCAGTTCCGGAGGCACTTCCGTCATTGTGCTGCAGTTCAACCTCAGTCTGAATATTGATGTAGCTGAGGAAGAGGTGCAGTCTGCCATCAACGCGTCGCAGAGTCTTTTGCCATCCATCCTGCCCGCACCGCCGATCTACAGTAAAACGAATCCTGCCGATGCCCCTGTGCTCACCCTGGCCATCACCTCAAGTTCCATGCCGCTTTCTCAGGTCGAGGACCTTGTGGACACGCGCCTTGCCCCTAAGATCGCGCAGATCAGCGGGGTCGGTCTAGTAACCATCAGCGGCGGCCAAAAGCCCGCCGTTCGCATTCAAGCCAACCCTACAACTCTGTCCTCCTACGGCATGAACCTGGAAGACCTGCGCACCGCGCTAACCAATGCCAGTGTGAACGCCGCCAAAGGGAACTTCGACGGGCCGCGCCAGGATTACCAGATCGACGCCAACGATCAACTGATCACCAGCGACGACTATCGGAGGGTTGTCGTTGCCTACCGTAACGGTGCGCCGGTGATGCTGACCGACGTAGCCAACATCGTGAATGGCGTAGAGAACAATAATCAGGCAGCGTGGATGAACCAGACACCAGCGGTTATCCTGAATGTGCAACGCCAGCCCGGGGCCAACACCATCAGTGTGGTCAAGAACATCAAGCAACTCATGCCGCAACTGGAGGCCAATCTGCCCACGGGCATTCAGGTGACCACGCTCACCGATCTTACAACTGCCATCGAAGCATCGGTTTCCGACGTTGAGTTCGAATTGCTGTTGACGGTCGGACTGGTTGTGCTGGTCATCTTCCTCTTCTTGCGGAGTCTCTATGCCACCATTATCCCGAGCGTGGCTGTGCCGCTGTCGCTGGTTGGCACCTTCGCGGCGATGTACATCCTTGGTTACAGCCTGGATAACTTATCGCTGATGGCGCTGACCATCTCCACCGGTTTCGTGGTGGACGATGCCATCGTGATGATTGAGAACATCTCGCGGTACATCGAAGCGGGCGATCCACCCATGGAAGCGGCACTCAAGGGTGCGGAGCAAATTGGTTTCACCATTCTCTCGCTGACCGTGTCGCTCATCGCCGTACTGATTCCGCTGTTATTCATGGGCGACGTGGTGGGGCGCCTGTTCCGCGAGTTTGCTGTGACCCTTGCCGTCACCATCGTGGTTTCGGCCGTGGTCTCCCTTACGCTCACGCCCATGATGAGTGCGCGCATCTTGCGGCGCCAGCCCAAGGAGCAGCAGGGCCGCATCTATCAAGCCTCGGAGCGTGTTTTCGCGGGGATGATCGCGTTCTATGGCCGGACGCTGAAGTTTGTCCTCCGATACCAGACGATTACACTGTTGGTCGCGGTGTCCACACTGCTGCTTACGGTTTTCCTTTACATCGTCATCCCCAAAGGATTTTTCCCGGTGCAGGATACGGGAGTCATCCAGGGCATATCGCAGGCGCCGCAGACGATTGGCTCCAAGGCCATGGCAGAGAAGCAGCAGGAGCTTACAAAGGCAGTTCTGGATGACCCGGCGGTGGATAGCGTCTCGTCGTTTATCGGCGCCGATGGAACGAATACAACGACGAACAGCGGTAGGATGTCGATCAATTTAAAGCCGCTCGAGCAGCGCAAGATCAGTGCGTCAGACCTAATTCGCAGGCTCAACTCTAAAGTGAACCCGGTGCAGGGAATACAGCTGTTTATGCAACCGGTGCAGAACATTACCGTGGACGATCGGGTGAGTCGCACGCAATATCAGTACACGCTCGAGGACCCCGATGCGAATGAACTGAATGACTGGACCAATCGTTTCGTCGACCGTCTGAAGCAGTTGCCGGAACTGGAGGATGTTGCCACCGATCAACAAACCGGAGGGCTGGCCGTATCTCTGGTGATTGACCGGGTCACTGCCTCGCGATTTGGCATCGCGCCGACGACCATCGATAACACCCTGTATGACGCCTTCGGTCAGCGGCAGATTAGCACGATGTACACGCAGGTGAATCAGTACCACGTTGTGCTTGAGAGTGAACCGCAATTTCAGAAGGACCCCAACAAGCTGAACCATCTCTACATCCAGTCCAATGCGTCAGCAGGCACAACCGGCGCCGGGGCCTCTTCCTCATTCGCGTCCTCCGGAGCATCCGCCGCGGGGTCCAATGCCCTGACCACTTCAGCGCTGTACACTCCGGCGGCAAATACCCTTGCTCCTCCTGGGAACGTGCTTTCGGCGAGCGCCTCCTCGACCTCGAGCCGGGGAGCCAACTCTGCAGGCGCTACCAGTTCGGCCACAAGCAGTGCCGTGCCGCTGAGCGCTTTCTCGCACTTTGAGAAGACGACAGAGGCGCTCTCCATTAATCACCAGGGTCAATTTCCAGCCATCACCGTATCGTTCAATCTCGCGCCGAATGGCGCGCTGGGCAACGCCATTACAGCGGTAGACAAAGTGCAGAAAGACATGCACATGCCTCCCAGCCTGCAGGCAGGTTTTCAAGGCACGGCGGCATCATTCACGAATTCGCTAGCCAACGAGCCGTTGCTTATTCTTGCCGCGTTGGTCACCGTGTACATCGTGCTTGGCGTTTTGTATGAGAGCTTTATCCACCCGATTACGATTCTGTCCACGCTGCCGTCAGCCGGGGTTGGCGCTTTCCTCGCACTGCTTCTCTTTCACCAGGATTTGAGCGTGGTCGCCATCATCGGTATCGTCCTGCTGATCGGTATCGTGAAAAAAAACGGCATCATGATGGTCGACTTCGCGCTGGAAGGTGAGCGCCAACACGGGAAGAACGCGACGGATGCAATTTACGACGCCTGTCTGCTCCGCTTTCGCCCCATTATGATGACCACCATGGCCGCGCTGCTGGCGGGGCTGCCGCTGGCGCTCGGAACTGGCTTCGGTTCCGAGTTGCGCCGGCCGCTGGGCATCGCCATGGTGGGCGGACTGCTGCTGAGCCAGGTGCTCACGCTTTACACCACGCCCGTCATCTACATCTTTTTTGACAATCTGGCGCAGCGTTTTGCGCACAGATCGAACCAGCCGGAAACCGAAGATGGAGAACTGGCAGGGCCCGCATGAACATCTCCGCACCCTTCATTCGCCGGCCCGTGGCGACCACGCTGCTCACGGTGGCGATTGCCCTGGCCGGGGCGATTGCGTTTGAGGTGCTGCCGGTGGCGCCCCTGCCCGAGGTCGACTTTCCGACTATTTCAGTCGGTGCAGGCTTGCCGGGAGCCAGCGCCGGCATTATGGCGTCGTCCGTCGCCACTCCCCTGGAGCGGCAGTTCGGTCATATTGCAGGGGTGACCGAGATGACCTCCGCCAGCACGCTGGGCAGCACCTCGGTCACGATTCAGTTTGACCTCAGCCGCGACATAGACGGTGCGGCGCGCGATGTGGAGGCCGCCATCAATGCGGCGCGATCCTATCTGCCCGCTAACCTGCCGGGCAATCCGACCTACCGCAAAGTCAATCCCGCCGATTCGCCGATCATGATCCTCGGCCTTACCTCCGACAAATACGGTCCCGATAAAATCTATGACGAAGCCTCCACCGTCCTCGCGCAAAAGTTGTCGCAGATACAGGGCGTAGGGCAGGTCTCTGTCGGAGGTGGCGCGCTGCCGTCCGTGCGTGTGGACGCAAATCCCACACAATTGGCCAGCTATGGACTGACCATTGCGAGTTTGCAGTCCGTGCTGAGCTTGCAGAACTCTGACCTAGCCAAAGGCCAAATCTCCGATGGCACGGTGACTGCGGACATCCTTGCCAACGACCAGATCTCGCACGCCGACGACTACAAGCCGCTCATCGTCGGTTACAAAAACGGCGCGGCGATCCGCCTGTCCGATGTCGCTCAGGTGACAGACTCGGTGCAGAACATCCGTGCCGCCGGCTATTTGAACGGCAAGCGCTCGGTTACGGTCATCATCTTCCGCCAGCCCGGCGCCAACATCATTGCGACAGTCGACCGCATCCGCGCTCAACTTCCGATTTTCAAGGCATCCATTCCGCTGGGCATCGATACCACCATCGTTCTTGATCGCACCACAACCATCCGCGCCTCGGTCAGTGACGTCGAGAGGACGCTGCTGATTTCCATCGGCCTCGTCATCGTCGTGGTGTTTGTCTTCCTGCGCAACGGCCGCGCCACGCTCATTCCCGCGGTCGCGGTGCCGGTCTCGCTGGTCGGTACGTTTGCCGTGATGTATCTGTTCGGATATAGCCTTGACAACCTCTCGCTGATGGCGATGACCATTTCTACGGGATTTGTGGTCGATGATGCCATCGTGGTGATGGAAAATATCTCGCGCCATCTGGAAAACGGTATGAAGCCCTTTGCCGCGGCGCTGAAGGGCGCGAAAGAAATCGGCTTCACCGTCTTCACCATCAGCATCTCGCTCATTGCCGTCTTCATCCCTCTTCTGTTGATGGGCGGAATCGTCGGCCGTCTCTTCCGCGAGTTTGCTGTCACTCTTTCGACAGCCGTTTTCGTGTCGATGCTCATCTCTCTGACCACGACGCCGATGATGTGCGCCTACCTGTTGAGGAACGAGCGCGCGGAAAAGCATGGCCGCATCTACATGGCCAGCGAAAAGTTTTTTGACTGGGTGTTGTCCGTGTATCGCAGCAGCCTGCATTTGGTACTTGACCATCCGACCCTCACCCTCGTCGTACTCTTCATCACCATCGCGCTCAATGTGGTGCTGATCGTCAAGATACCCAAGGGCTTTTTCCCGACGGAGGACACCGGATCGATCACCGGTAGTGTGCGCGGGCCGCAGGATTCATCTTTCGCGGCGATGAACGATTCCATTCAGCAGATCGGCCGCGTGATCAAGAATGATCCTGCCGTCGAGAATGTGATTGCGTTTACCGGCGGCGGTGGGGCCACCAATAACGGCTCCCTATACATTGCGCTCAAGCCGCTGGCGGAGCGCAAGGTCAGTGCCGCTCAGATCATCGACCGCCTGCGCCCCCAATTGAACCGTTTGCCGGTGGCTTCCGCGTTTCTCCAAGCCGTGCAAGATCTGCGCATTGGTGGCCGGTCCAGCAATGCGATGTACCAGTACACGATCCAATCCGACACGGTGCAGGATCTTTCCAAGTGGGGACCGATCATGCTCGGCGAGATGAAGCGCCTGCCCGGCCTGCAGGACGTAAGCTCAGACCAGCAGAATGGCGGTCTGGATGAGCTAATGACCTATGATCGCGTCACTGCGGCAAAGCTCGGCCTTACCGTAAAGTCGCTGGACTCGGAGTTATACGGCGCATTCGGCCAGTCGGAAGTGTCCATCATCTACACCCAGTTAAATCAGTATTACGTGGTCCTGGAAGTTGCTCCCCAGTATTGGCAAAGCCCGGAAGGATTGAAAGACATCTACTTTCATACGTCTGGCAGCGGCAACATTCCGCTGCTCGCGGTGGCCAAGGGCCAAGCCAACACAACACCCCTGGCCATCAACCATACGGGCTTATTTCCCTCGGTGACCTTGTCCTTTAACCTCGCCTCGAACCTGTCTTTGAGCGATGCCACGCTGAGCATCGCCCAGATGCAAAAGCGGCTCGGCACGCCTTCCACGCTGCAAGGTTTTTTTGCCGGCACGCTGCTGGCCTACCAGCAATCTCTGGGCACCGAGCCCGTGCTGATTCTGACGGCACTGCTGGCGGTGTACATCGTTCTCGGTATTTTGTATGAAAGCCTGGTCCATCCTCTGACGATCATCTCCACTCTGCCGTCGGCAAGCGTAGGCGCAATGCTCGCATTGATGCTCTTCAAAGAGGATCTGAACATCATCTCCATCATTGGCATTGTGCTGCTGATCGGAATCGTTAAAAAGAACGCCATCATGATGATCGATTTCGCTCTTGAGGCAGAGCGCCAGGAGGGAAAGAACACCGCCGACGCGATTTTTGAAGCCTGCATGTTGCGCTTCCGTCCCATCCTGATGACGACGATGGCTGCGTTATTGGGTGCTCTGCCGTTGGCGCTGGGGACGGGCACGGGGTATGAGCTCCGTCGGCCCCTGGGCATCACGATTGTGGGAGGGCTGATCCTGAGTCAGTTGCTTACGCTCTATACCACGCCGGTCGTCTATTTGGCGTTCGACCGGCTGCGGTTGCGGATGCAGGGAAAGCAGCACGACACCTTTGACTATGGGGCCGGACCAGCTCCTAGCGCTACGGATTAATTCGGCAGGCTGGCTCGGCGTCGGTTGGGACGGTGATAGCGTCTGCGTGAAACTCATTTTCGGGCAACCGGGTGAAACGAAATGCTCAAGAATCCAGCCCCGGAGGGGCGAAACAGCATTGCCCGGCGCTTCAGTCAGCCTGCGGAAAAACTCTGGTTCACGCAGGTTTTTGGAAAGGGCACGATTTTAGTCGTGCCGTAAGTCGCTGAAAATGCGCTCGCGCTTTAGCGCCTGAGGTGAGCTTCTTGCGCTGTTGATGACTTTTTCCGCAGCCTGTTAGGGCAACGGTACGCCAGCGAGTCTGGTTTTCGCACGCTGGCGGAGCCGTGCCAACTCCTTTTTCGGGCCAGCTTCAGGGCCGCATCTCAGCGGCCAATTTACAGAAAAGGAGCTACACCTACCCGACAAGCCCGTCATCCCGTCAACGTCCACGAGTACAATCGGAGATAGAGGGCGTCCTCTATGAGGGATCTGGCCGAGGTCCTTGGCGGTTTTGGCGCTCGTACAACTGATCTTTTGCGCGATGCCTGGAAGTTTACTCTTTCGCTGAATAACATCATCACGTATAGCCCGGTGGCCTGGAACTACAAAGGGCTTGACCCGATCCCGTTCTCAAGGGCGATGTTGCGGCTCGAGGACGAATTGAAGTCTCTGTCGAGAAGCATCGTAGACGCTCAGGACAGTCGGAGCGTGCCCGCGCTGGAGCGGTTGTACGAGAAGGTTGAGCCCGCGTTCAGAGTTGTACTTGGTGACGGGAAGCGTGAATCCCAGCTGGCGGCGGATGCGATCAGCCTGTATCTCGAACAGCAACAGGTTCTGATCTTCACCTACACAGGGAAGACGTCGCTGGTCGTACGGTCGTCTTACCAAGATATTTTTCTCCGTCAACTGGCCAGCCATACGCTTGTGAAGCATCCATTTCTCTCGAAAGAGTCGCTGGATCGCGCCGGCGTGGAGTTAAAGGCGTATGCGGAAGACTTTTTGCGGTCGCTCCAGCGGATCTACCAGACTGATATCGAAGGGATCTTCAGGAATTATCACGCCTTGCTTGTCGATATGCACGACGCCCTCTCCGAGCATCCTCTCCGAGTGCCTACCTATGGAGGGGTTCCACCTCGGCGGATTGCCCGCACGGATGCCGGCGTGGCGTCAGATTTCATCGGTAAGATGCGAGAGATGCCCGATCTCGAAGACGCACAGCGAGAACAGATCCTGACCCTCCGCGACGCTGACGGAAGCGCCGAAACTAAACTGTACCGGAGACTTGCTGCCTCGCCGGACTGGGGCGCTGAACTCAGTCATGTGGTGGCATTCATGCATCAGCACAACCAGGACCCGATTGCCAAATACAAGGTTTTTGAAGCTGGACTCCAAGGGGAGCTTGAGCCTGTCGAGATTGAGGAAGCGAAGAGCGATCAAGTTATCGATCAGGAGAAGAATGTGGCTCGACTTCGGACGCTGCTCACCGCGTTCGTTAAGGGAAGTCATATGCCCTTCACCCTCCTCGAAGGTGAGGGTGGTGTAGGCAAGACACTCTCGCTCCAGGCGCTCGTTCGTGAGATCGATGGTTTGAAGCTCGTCCTGATCTCTTCCGACCATCTCGGTCAGATCAGGGAGTATGCCCAACGCATGGCCGAGGAACCCTGTAGGACCGTGCTCTACATTGATGATATGACCTTTGACCCGCGCCACTATGAGAGTTTCAAGATTGGGACGCAAGGCATGAAACGATTCCATGACAATGTCACGGTTGTGGCGTCTGCCAACCCATCGTCATTGGCGCATCTTCCACCAGAGGTGTTGCGGCGATGGCCGATCCGGATTAAGTATGGGCGGCCGAATTTGGCAAATGGCGCGACGCTGCGCAAAGTGCTCAAGGCAAATTGCGACCGCGTCGGAATGGAGTATGCCCCCAGTCTCGCGACTTCGTTCCGGAAAGAACATAGAAGCGCGCTCAAGACTCTGCCACCGTCCGCGGTCCATGATTTTTTGCGGGAAGTAAAACTGACCCAAGGATTATAGTCAGGATCGCACCATCCACAAAGATCAGAGCGGGGTTGCGTCATGGCGTCATGGCGGAGGCGTCCCAAAAGCGGTATGAAGACGCCATGGCGCTCCTGCAACAGCGGTATCAGGCCGCGCCGCACGCCGAGAATCTCTATGATCTCGCCGAGGCGCTGAACTGGCTGGTCACGAGGACGAAGCGAAAAAACCAAAAAGAGATATCACGCCATGAGAGGCGCGAAAGGACCCCGTTGCTTTCGTTCAGAATGATTAGTGACACTCGAATAGAGTGTCGAAATGCAAATTCGCGGAGGGAAACCGCCTGGTTCCGGAGGGTTGGCTCGGACCGGAGTGGACTTGAGCCGGGAAGGCCGGGTTCGGTTGGCTTGGATGGATTTCTATCGTCACTGCCGCAACGTGGCCCATACCTGCCGTCACTTCGGCATCAGCCGACAGACGTTTTATCGTTGGCAGCGCCGTTATGATCCGTACGATTTGACAACGCTAGAAGAGCGCAGTCATTGTCCCCGGCGACGCCGCCAACCGACTTGGTCTTTTCCCTTAGAAGAAAAGGTTTTGGGGTTGCGGTTGCAGTTTCCGCGCTGGGGCAAGGATAAACTGGCGGTGCTGCTGCGTCGCCAGCAGTTGCCGGTTTCGACTTCGATGGTGGGGCGCATTCTCACACAGCTCAAGCGGCAGGGTCGGCTGGTGGAACCGCCGCGCACGGGAGTTCCCGGATCGCGTCGTACGCTACGGCCCCGTCCGTATGCCGTG
>Ga0209517_10005827_pt1 | contig 15495 bp, 10 predicted proteins | sample PeaSoiMetSII2010_FD_187695 | JGI IMG/M metagenome (GOLD analysis project Ga0209517, IMG submission 187695) | Peat soil microbial communities from Weissenstadt, Germany - SII-2010 (SPAdes) (version 2) | ecosystem: Environmental > Terrestrial > Soil > Wetlands > Peat | place: Germany... | reverse complement strand
CGAATGCGCCATGTTCGACGCGATCTCGGTGCGGCGAACGGCGAAAGCCCTCGGGCTGCGGACGGAAGCGTCGCAACGCTTCGAGCGCGGCGCCGATCCGGAGACGGCCGATCTTGCGTCGCAGCGCTGCGCGGAACTGATTCTGCAAGTCGCGGGCGGCGAACTGCTTGAGGGAGTGGTGGACGTCTACCCGGGCAAGACCGCGGCGCCGCGCATCGAGCTGACGCGAAAAGAATTGCTGCGCGTGCTGGGCGCGGACGTGCCGGACGGCGACATCGAAGGGATCTTGAAAGCGCTGGGATTCGCGCCGATGCGGACGGATGCGACGCGCGGAAGCGCCGGCTCACTGATGGCCGCGTGGGAGTGCCGACGGCCGTCGTGGCGCGCGGACGTGGCCCGCGGAATCGATCTTGTCGAAGAGGTGGCGCGGCATTACGGCCTCGAGAAATTCCCGCCACGGCTGCCGCCAGCCAAGCGCCCCGCAGCGCAGCGGCCCCACGCCGTCGCGGAAGAGCGGCTGCGCGAACTGTTGGTCGGCCTGGGCTATCGCGAAATTGTGAGTATCACACACGTGGACGCGGACCGCGACGCGCTGTTTCGCGCGGAGGGCGCGGCGCCGGTCCGCATCGGGAATCCAATTGCGGAGGACGCGCCGCTAATGCGCTCCAGCGGCGCTGTGAGCATGGCGACGACGATCGAATGGAACTTGAACCACAGCCAGCGCAATTTGCGGCTTTTTGAAATCGGCGGGCGTTACGCGTGGGCGGGCAACGAAACGGTTGAGACTCGAGTGCTGACGATCGGTGCGTCGGGTGCTGCGCGGGAACAAGGCATTGCGGAATCCGCGCGCACGTACGGATTCGCCGACCTCAAGGGTGACCTCGATCAATTGAAAATTATCGCAGGTGAGTTGCGCTGGGCGAATGGCGGGCCGGCTTGGCTGCAGCCGGCGCGCGCGTCTTCGCTTGCTCTCGCCGACGGAACTTCGCTTGGTTTTGCCGGCTTGTTGGCGCGGCGCGTTGCGGAGCGATTCAAATTGCGGCAAGACGCTTACGTCGCTGAGATCGATCTCGATCCGCTCTACTCGGCATACCGGGCGCGGCGCGCGAGTCCGCGCTATCAGTCATTGCCGCGGTTCCCGGCGGTGGAGCGGGATTTTTCGCTGCTCCTACCGGACGGCGTCACGTTTGCGCAGATCGCGCAGGCGATTCAGTCGCTCGGAATTGCGGAAGTGACCGGCGTCGAGGCGCTCGATCTGTTTCGCGGCAAGGGCGTGCCGGACGGCGAGCATTCATTGCTGATTCGGGTGACATTTCAGAGTTACACCGCGACACTGACGGACGCGCAGCTTACCGAGGCGAGTGGCCGGATTGTCGGCGCGCTGGCGGCCTTGGGTGCGCGGCTGCGCACGACTTGAGGCGAGCCCAATCAAATCTTGTTTCGCCCTTCCGGGACTTCTTTGAAATGAAATAAGATTGGCCTGCATTCCCAGGGCTTCCGCCTGCCGGCAGGCAGGCCCTGGGCTAACTTCTGCCGCCCCGCTGGGGTTCCCGAGATTCGCTGTGAATCATCACGCGGCTTCCGGTTGGGTGGCTCCTAGCTTTCTTCTTGTTTCGCAATCATTCCAGCCGGAGAATAGCCACGTTCCAAGAGGAGCGCTGCCGGTGAGCCAACGCGTGAAGGTGGAGATTTACGACCAGCCGTACACGATCAGCGGAGAACTCGAACCGGAATACGTGACCGAGCTCGCGCGGATCGTGGATGAGCGAATGCGCGAGATTGCGCGCGCTTCGGGCACCGTGGATTCCGTGCGCGTCGCGGTGCTCGCGGCGCTGGCGATTGCGGACGAATTGGAATCCCTGCGGCAGGAGCACACGCGGCGCGACGCTTCCGTTCGCGAGCGAGCCGAGCGCTGCCTCACTTTGGTCGAGCGGGCGCTGCGGCAATCGGCGTAGGGACAGTACCCTTCGCGCAAAAAGCGTGCAACGCCCGCTCCCAGGCCGTCATCTGATGTAAGATACATTCCTCCCATGAAGTGGCGCGATAGCTCGAGTTCCGAACTGCGCACACGCCTGCTGACGGGCGTGGCACTATTGGCATTGCTCTGCCTTGTGGCGGTGGGTGGGCTCTATCACAACCACGAGCCGGGCAACGAAGCGGCCTGCCCTATCTGCCAGGTCGCGCACATGCCGGCGACGGCCCCGGTGGCGCCGCCCGTGCTGGTCGGCCTCTGCCCGATTGCACCGGCTGCGCCGCAAGTCAAAACCATCCGCTACACCCCCCCTGAATTAGCCCGCGCTTCCTCGCGCGCGCCTCCCTCCACGTAGTCCACTCTCGCGGCGAATTGAGCGCCGCTAGTGACCGGCAAGAATATTCTCTTGCCGGATCAAACCCATCGTGAATTGTTTTGCCCTCTTCCGGCAGTTTTTTCGGCAACTGTCGCGCGGAATCAAGCACCGGAGAATTCTTATGCGTTCAGGAAGAAAGGCGACCTGGTTTTGGGGATCCTTGGTGTGCGCCTGGATGGCGTTGCCGGGAGCGACTGGCGTCGTGGCGCAAGCTCCGCCTTCTCCCGCGCCCGCCCCCCCGATGGTGCGCATCACGCTCGATCAGGCGCTCGACCTGGCCGTGAAGCACAACCACACGCTGCTGGCGCTACAGACCACGATCGACCAAAGCCACGCGCAGGAAATTACGGCGAACCTGCGGCCGAACCCCACGATCGACAGCGACGCGCAGTTTCTGCCCTTTTTTGCGCCCAGCCAGTGGTCGAGCACGTATATCGACAACTCGGCTCAGTTCGACTTGGGCGTCGGTTATCTCTTCGAGCGCGGGAGAAAGCGGCAGCACCGGCTCGAGGCGGCGCGCGATCTGACCAGTGTGACGATTTCGCAGGTTTCCGACGCGCAACGTCTGCTAGAGATGCAAGTCGCCCAACAATTCGTGGCTGCGGAGCTCGCGGAATCCACGCTGGCCTTTGCGCAGCAGGATCTGGCCAGTTTTCAGAGCACCGTGGACATCAGTGAAGCGCAATACAACGCGGGCGACATCGGCGAGGGCGACCTGCTGAAGATCCGGCTGCAACTCTTGCAATTCCGGATGGACGTTTCCGGAGCGCAGGTGGCGCGCGTGCAGGCGCTGGCGAGTTTGCGGCAACTGCTCGGTTACGACGCTGTGCCGGAAGACTACGACGTTGCGGGCGAATTGACTTTCGAACCCATTTCCACGAGCTTGCTGGATCTCGAAGCGATGGCGCTGCGGAACCGCCCGGACCTGCTCGCAGCGCAGCAATCCATCACCGCCGCGAAGAGCCAGTACACGCTGGCCGAAGCGAACGGGAGGGTCGATCCGCAGGCGACCTTCAACTACACGCACCTCAGCGGGCTGAACACTGGATCGCTTTTCTTCAACATGCAGTTGCCGATTTTCAACAGGAATCAAGGCGAAATCGAACGCACGCGATTCGCCATCACGGACGCGGAAGAACAGGCCCGCGCCGCGTCAGACCAGGTGCTAACGGACGTGATCGGGGCGTACGCCGGAGTGCACACGGGCGATGAAATCGTGAAGCTCTACACCTCGGGGTATCTGAAGCAAGCGCAGGATTCGCGCGACATCAGCGAGTACGCCTACAAGCGCGGCGCGGCCAGCCTGCTGGATTTTCTGGACGCGGAACGCAGCTACCGGGCCACAAAACTCGCCTACCTTCAGGCGCTGGCGAGCTACGAAACGTCGCTGGAACAGTTGCGCGCCGCGGTGGGTACGAGGAGCATTCCATGAAACGGTTTAAGAATTCTTGGGGGCGGAATAATACCCTCGGCGGAAAGCGCCGACCACTTGGTGTTTTCGTCGTGCCGGGACTTGCAGCGGCGCTGACACTTGCGGGCTGCGGTTCGGGCTCGTCCGGATCGGCAAGCCAGATGTCTTCGTACTCTTCGTCGGGCGGGGAGGGCGCAGGGCTATTCACGCTGAATTCAGATCAAATGGCACACGTGCAGATCTTCACGGTTGCGCCGTCCAGCTTGAGCCGCGTGCTGCGGCTTTCAGGGGCCGTCTCGTACAACGCATTTCGCACGACACCGGTGATTACGCAAGTGGGGGGCCCAGTGAGCCGGATTCTGGTGGCGCCCGGCGAGCAGGTACGCGCGGGCCAGCCGATGCTGTATATCGCCAGTCCGGACTACTCAGCCTTGCGCGCGACATATTTGAAGGCGCGGGACGCGTTTGCGCTGGCCGACAAGAATTATGCGCGTGCACAGGATCTTTACGCGCACAACGCGATCGCCCAGCGCGATCTCGAGCAGGCGGAGTCCGATCGCACGCAGGCGCAGGCGGACCTGGACGCGAGCGAACAGGCGTTGAAGGTTCTGGGGATTTCGGACCCGGCGAGCATAGTCAGCAAGACGACTTCGGCGGAAGTGCCGCTGCTCGCACCGGTGGACGGCGAAGTGGTGGACCGGGAGTGCTCCGCGGGGCAATTGCTGCAAGGGGGCGCGACGCAGTGCTTCACGATTTCGGACATGAGCGATGTGTGGGTGATGGCCAACGTCTTTCAGAATGATTTGGCCTACGTGCACGTCGGGGACGCGGTGACTATTCAGAGCGAATCGTATCCGGATGTATTTCACGGGAAGATTTCGTACGTGGCCCCGGCGCTCGATCCGACGACGCGCACGTTGCAAGCGCGAATCGAGACCGCGAATCCCGGCGAAAAGCTGAAAAACAATATGTACGTCACAGCGCTGGTGGATGCGGGGACGATTCCGAACGCGATCGCGGTGCCCGACGCGGCTGTGCTGCGCGACACGGAGAACCAACCGTTCGTCTACATCGCGGCGGGACAGAATCAGTTTGCACGCCGCGTCGTGACCGTCGGCGAAAGCCAGGGCGGGAAGACAGAAATCCTGTCCGGGCTCGCGGCGGGCGATCGCGTGGTCGGCGATGGCAGTATTTTCCTGCAATTTCAGAACTCTCTGCAGCGTTGATCGGAGCACCGGCTGATGATTCATCGTTTCGTCCAATTCGCGCTGCGGCAACGGTTCCTGGTGCTGACGGTGTCGATATTTATTGCCGTGGCCGGAGCGCTCTCCTTCCAGAAGATGCCGGTGGACGCCTACCCGGACCTCGCGCCGCCGATGGTGGAAGTCATCACGCAGTGGCCGGGTCACGCCTCGGAAGAAGTGGAACGCCTGGTGACGCAACCGCTCGAAGTGGAGATGAACGGCGTGCCCCAGATGGATGTGATGCGGTCGGTTTCGCTCTACGGCTTGTCTGACGTGATCATGACGTTCGACGAGGGCACGGACAACTACTTCGCGCGGCAAGTGGTGTTTGAGCGGCTCTCGGACGTCAGTTTCCCGCCGGGCGTTGCGCCGAGCCTTGCGCCGCTATCGAGTCCCAGTGGGCTGGTGTACCGCTACGTGCTGTCGAGCCAAGACCGGTCGCCGCAAGAACTGAAGACGATCGAAGACTGGGTGGTGGAGCGCGCCTACAAATCGGTGCCGGGTGTAGCCGACGATTCCGGGTTCGGCGGCACGGTGATGCAGTACCAGGTGCTGCTCGACCCGGCCAAGACGTTCGCGTACCACATTCCGGTGGCGCAGATTTTTTCGGCGCTCGCGGCGAACAACGGAAATACGGGCGGCGGATTCTATTCGCAAGGCGGGCAGTTTTTCTACGTGCGCGGGTTGGGGCTGGTGACCACGACTGAGGACATCGGGAGCATCGTGGTGGGCAGCAACAACGGCGCTCCGGTGCGGGTGAGCGACGTGGGCAAGGTGGTGATCGGCTCGGCGCCGCGGCTCGGGGAGTTCGGTTTCGAGAAGAACGATGACGCAGTCGAAGGCGTCATCCTAATGCGGACGGGGGAGCAAGCGCAGAACGTGCTGAAAGGAGTCGAGGCCAAGACCGAGGAACTCAACCACGGACTGCTTCCCCCTGACGTCAAGGTGGATCCGTACTACGACCGCAGCGATCTCGTGCGGCTGACGACAGATACGGTCGAGGCAAACCTGCTGCGCGGGATGGTGCTGGTCCTGATCGTGCTGCTGTTTTTCCTGGTGAGCGCGCGCGCCGCAATCATCGTCGCCCTGACGATTCCGCTGGGATTGCTGTTCGCATTTATCTTTCTGCACGAGCGAAACATTCCCGCCAATTTGCTTTCCATCGGCGCAATCGATTTCGGAATCATCATCGACGGCACCGTGGTGATGATGGAGAACATCTATCGCGAGCTGGGGTTGCGCGAAGGGCAAGCGTACAGCCTGACGGAGGTTGTCCTGTCCGCGGCGAAGGACGTGGACCGCCCTATTTTTTATTCCGTCGCCGTCATCATCGCGGGTTACTTGCCGATTTACGCGCTGAGCGGCCCTGCCGGAAAGCTGTTTCATCCGATGGCCGATACGATGTCGTTCGCGCTCGTGGGGGCGCTGCTCTTCACGCTCACGCTAGTGCCGGTGCTGGCGTCGTACTGGTTCCGCGGGGGCGTACGGGAGCGGGTGAACAAGCCGTACGAGTGGGTCAAACGAACCTACGGGCGCGGTCTGGACTGGTGTTTGGATCGTCCAAAGCTGACGATTTTTGCCGCGGCCTTGATCTTCGGCGCGACGCTGCTCTTGGTGCCGTTTATCGGGGGCGAATTCATGCCGCATCTTGATGAAGGGGCGTTGTGGGTTCGCGCCACGATGCCTTACACCATTTCCTTCGACGAAGCAGCGAAGTTTGCGCCGCAGATTCGGGACATCCTGATGTCGTACCCGATGGTGACGCAAGTCGGCTCGGAATTGGGACGGCCGGACGATGGGACCGATCCGACGGGCTTCTTCAATTGCGAGTTTTACGTTGGGCTCAAACCGTACAACGACAAGACTTGGAAAAATGGGCCGGTGCACAGCAAGCCGGAATTGATTGACGCGCTTCAGAAGAGACTGGCCGCCTATCCGGGCGTGATTTTCAATTACACGCAGCCCGCGGAAGACGCGGTGGACGAGGCATTGACCGGACTGAAAAGCTCGCTGGCCGTTAAGGTGTACGGCCCCGATCTGCAGGTGCTCGAGAACAAGGCGGTGGAAATCAAACGCGTCCTGGCGGGTGTGCCGGGGTTCACCGAATTGACGGTGGTGCGCGAATTGGGTCAGCCAAGTCTGCTGGTAAACGTGGATCGCGAAAAAATCGCGCGTTACGGGATCAACGTGTCGGACGTCGAGACCGTGGTGCAGACGGCCATCGGCGGCCAGGCGGCGACGCAGGTGATTCAAGGCGAAAAGGTGTTCGACCTCGTGGTGCGGATGGAGCCGCAGTACCGCTCGAACGCCCAGGAGATCGGCAACCTGCTGGTGCCGACGCCGTCCGGAACGCAAGTGCCGCTGTCGGAACTGGCGGACATCCGGCAAGGTACGGGAGCGTCGTTCATCTACCGCGAAAATAATTCGCGCTACATCGGCATCCAGTACAGCATTGAAGGGCGCGACCTGGAAAGCGCTGTGAAAGAAGCGCAGGAGAAAGTGCGGGAATCGGTTGGGGTGCCGCAAGGCTACTGGATGAGCTGGGGCGGCGAATACAGCGAGTATCTCGATGCGCGCTCGCAACTCTCGGTCATCGGCCCGCTGGCGGTGATATTGATTTTTCTGATTCTTTTCGCGTTGTACGGAAATTTCAAATTTCCGTTCACCATCGCGGTGGGCGTGGTGATGACGGAACCTGTCGGGGCGCTGATTGCGTTAAGGCTGACGCACACGCCGTTCAGCGTTTCTTCGGTGCTGGGCTTGCTGGCACTGTTGGGCGTGTCGGTGGAGACGGCTGTGATTCTGGTCTCCTACATCAACAAGTTGCGCCTCGAAGGAAAGGACATCCGCACGGCGACGCACGAGGCGTCGTTGCTGCGGCTGCGCCCGATCATGATGACGGCGCTGGTGGCGTGTCTCGGCCTGTTGCCGGCGGCGCTTTCCACCGGCATCGGCTCGGATACGCAGCGGCCGTTCGCGATCGTGATCGTCGCAGGGCTGATTTCGCGCCTGCTGTTGGGCTTTTTCGTCAATCCGGTGCTGTACGAGGTAGTCGCACGCGAGGGAGACGTGTTGCAAGTCTAAGGATTACTGGTTTCCGGACACCATGGATTCTCGCCACAACACGGTGGACAGATTTCGTCAACGCGCGCTGATCGGTGCTGCCCTGCTGGCCATGCTCTGCGCCGTGGCGGCGGGCGGCCTCTGGCACTACGACAGCCCCGGGACGGAAGCGGCGTGCCCGGTCTGCCAAGTCGCGCACATGCCCGTGACGGCGCCGGTGGCCCCGCCAGTGCTCTTAGGTCTGCGCACCCTCGAGGCGCGGACGCCGCCGACCGGTACTACCCGATATTCGTCTCCTGAAATCCCTCTCGCATCCTCTCGGGCCCCTCCCAGCGAAGCTTAATTCAGCGACGACCGATAGCTATTCGGGCAGGCACCGCGCTCCGGCCGGGCTGCTCCTTTACATTTCCTTTTCCCCTCGCGCATCGCGATGCGTGAGGGCGTTGCACACACACAAGGAGATGCAATGCAGCGAGGAATATTTCGTTTGGTATTTGTGGCGGCGCTCGTTGTTTTTCAATTCTCGCCGCGGCTGTTCGCGCAGTCGACTAGCAGTTCAACCTCAGTTTCCGGGACAGTAGCGGACCCATCGAAGGCCGTGGTGGTCGGGGCAACTGTGGAAATCCACAATCCAGTAAGCGGCTTCGACCGAACCACGCGCACGGATTCTGCGGGCGATTTCAGTTTTCCAAACGTTCCATTCAACCCCTACCACTTGACGGTGACGGCGAATGGGTTCGCGGCGTTCGTGCAAGATGTTGACGTTCGCTCAAGCGTGCCGGTGACGTTGAAAATAAGCTTGCAGATCGCAGGTGCAGCGGCACAGGTAAACGTCAGGACGGACGCGGGCGACTTGCTCGAAACGGATTCCACGGCGCACACAGACGTGGACCGCGGACTGTTCGACAAGCTTCCCCTGGAAAGCCAGTCCTCCTCCTTGAGCTCACTGGTCACGCTTTCCACACCGGGAATCGCAGCGGACTCGAACGGGCTCTTTCACGGAATGGGCGACCACGCCTCGAATTCATTCACCATTGACAACCAACCCATCACAGACCAGCAGAGCAAGATTTTCTCAAACCAGATTCCCCTGGATGCGGTTCAGTCCCTGGAGGTCATTCCAGGGGCTCCTCCAGCGGAATTCGGGGATAAGACAAGCGTGATTATCGTCGCGACAACGAGATCGGGGCTCGGCGCCACGCAGCCGACGGGAAGCGTCATCGCCTCATACGGAACCTTTGGCACGCCATCGCTTTCGTTCAATCTGTCCGTGGGCGGCCCGAAATGGGGTAACTTCCTCGCCGCGAGCGGGCTTCAGTCCAATCGCTTTCTCGACCCGCCGGAGTTGGAGGTGATGCACGACCGCGGCAACGAGGAAAATGTTTTTGACCGGATTGATTTCAAACCGACCGCGGTGGACACGCTGCAATTAAACCTCGAATACACGCACTCCTGGTTCCAGAACCCGAATACGTACGACAACCTCAATATTGATGCGACCGATCCGTTCGGAAACCCTGTCGCGGCGACCGATCAGCGCTCTGTCATTACAACGTTCAACGTTGCGCCCACGTGGACCCACCTGTTTGGGACTACTACTGTGTTTACACTCAGCGGCTTCGTACGCCAGGATCACTACCTTTACGATCCGAGCCCCAATCCCTTCTCAGACTTTGGGCCGCTGCAGAGCGAATCCATCGGCCAGAATCGAACGCTCAAGAACGCAGGATTCCGCGCGGAATTTTCGTACGTGAAAGGCGTCAACAACATCAAGGGTGGAATGGTGTGGCAACAAACGTTCCTGACAGAAAATGACCGGCTGGGGATAGTGGATCCTGGAATCGATCCGACCGGCTCGATTGCCGCGTGCTACGATCTGGCGATTCCGTTGAGTGCGGCGGATGCGGCCGCGGACGGCTGCCCGAACGCCGGCAACTACAACGGGACTTACCAGCACGTGCCGGAATATCTTTTTCAGGGTCACACGGACGTTAAAGAACTCGCCTTGTACCTGGAGGACACGATCACGGCGGGGAACTGGTCCTTCAACCTCGGCGTCCGCGGCGATGCGTATAACGGGCTCGTCGTAAAGGATCTGCTGGAGCCTCGCGATGGGGTCGCCTACAAGATCTCCAAGACCAACACGATTCTTCGCGTGTCGTACGCGCGAACGATGGAAACCCCGTTCAACGAGAACCTTATTGTTGCGAATTCCGGCTGCAACGATCCGGTCATCTCCTTTCTGGTTCCGTGCGTTCAGGCACCACTGCAGCCCGGCACGCGCAATGAATTTCACGCGGGATTGCAACAAGCGTTCGGGCGATTCTTCGTGCTCGACGGGGAGTACGTCTGGAAATACACTCACGACGGTTACGACTTCAGCATTCTCGGCAACACACCGATTACGTTTCCGGTGGAATGGACGAAGTCCAAGATCCCGGGATTCACGGTGCGGGGAACTGTGCCGACAACGCATGGCTTTTCGGCGTTCGTTGTGATGTCTCATGTCGCTGCGAGATTCTTCCCGCCGCAAGCCGGCGGCTTGGGAGTCACGGTGGGTCAATCCGGGGGCGTGTTCCGCATTGATCATGACGAAGTGTTCAACCAGACGACGCATCTGCAATATCAACCGTGGAAGAACGGCCCGTGGCTCGGGTTCAACTGGCGTTACGACAGCGGGCTGGTGGCAGGCGAAGCCCCGTGCTATGGCGTGGGCGTGGCGAACGATTGCCCGCAATCCACGACCCTTGGCGGACAGCCGGCAATTCTCATGGAAACAACCACTGGGGTGCCTTTCACCGCCGATCAGGAATTCGAGGCGGGATTCACGTGCAATGGTGTGGGGGCCACGCCACCCACTACTGCCCATCCTTTCGGCGTTGCGCTCCCTTCGGCGTGTCTTGCGTCGCAATTCGGATCTACGCTCATCTCCGTGCCGACGGCGAGTACGGAAAACGACGACCACAAGCCTCCGCGCATCGCTCCGCGGAGCCTGTTCGATTTAGCGGTCGGAGACGACAACCTGTTTCACGGCGACCACAACCGCTGGAGTCTGCAATTGACGGTGGTCAACCTGATGAACAAGGTGGCGCTGTACAACTTCTTATCCACATTCAGCGGGACGCACTACGTCACGCCGCGAACCGAAACGCTGGAGTTGGGCTTCCACTTCTAATTCATAGCAACTTCCGGCAAATAGTTTGGGCGGCGAGATTTCTTGTCTCGCCGCCCATTTTCGTCGCCGCGGCGAGATAAGATGGGTGTTCTGCGCCGTTGACGGGCGGCGGGCATCGGTCCGCACGCGGACTGCATCCATAGTCAGATTCGGTCTCGGCTAAAAGGAACTGAAGGGACATGAGGATACTTTTCATCGGGGACATTGTGGGTTCGCCGGGGCGGCGAATCGTGGCGGACCGGCTCGCGGACATCGTGTCGCAAGAGGCGATCGATCTCGTTCTCGCCAACGGGGAGAATTCTGCCTCGGGATTCGGCATCACGCCGCGCTTGGCGGAGGAGCTTTTCGCGACCGGGATCGAGGTGCTCACCGGAGGCAATCACATTTGGGACCGCAAGGAGTTGCTCGAGTACATTCCTCAAGAGCCGCGCCTCTTGCGTCCGGCCAATTTTCCGGAGGGAACGCCCGGCCGGGGAGTTTTTATCGGCACGGCGCGAAACGGCGTCCGGTACGCAGTGTTGAATCTGCAAGGGCGCGTGTTCATGGGTTCCAACGATTGTCCATTCCGCGCGGCGGATCGCGAGCTCACGGCGCTGCCGAGCGAGGTGAAGGTGATTGTCGTGGACCTGCACGCGGAAACCACGAGCGAAAAAATAGCGATGGGCTGGTATCTGGACGGGCGCGTTTCCGCCGTGCTGGGCACACACACGCACGTGGCTACCGCGGACGAGCACGTCTTGCCGCAGGGCACGGCATTCATTTCCGACGTGGGCATGACCGGGCCGCACGACGGCGTGATCGGCATGGAACGCGCGGCGATCCTGCGCCGGTTTCTGGACAATCTCCCCGCGCGTTTCGAGGTGGCGACGGGAGATGTGCAGATGAATGCGGTCTTGCTCGCTGTGGACGAAGCTTCGGGCCGCGCGCGGACGATCGAGCGGCGCCGCTACCGGCTCGACACATAATTCCATGCTGACGCGCGGTTCCTCCTCCGGATTCTCTGCTCCCTTGCGCGATGCGCTCTTCTTATTCTGCCTTATGCTCGTTTCTTCCGCGGCGTTTTGCCAATCGGACTACGCGGTTGAGTCCGAGTTACTGGCGCAACAGCGAGTTTTTCCGGACGCGGGCGCCGGCTTTCAATCCATCGCGCGGGGGCCCGCGGGGCACTATTACGTCTTGACCGCGCCGAGTCCCACGGTGTCCATTTACGATTCAACAGGAAAACGGATTGGCCAGGTTCCTGCAAACCCAAAAACGAAATCTCCTGCCGCCATCGTCTATGGCGTGAGCCTGGATGTGGATGATGCCGGCCGCGTGGTGGTGGCCGATGCGGGCGCGAATGCGGTGAAGCTCTATGCGGCCGACGGTTCGCTGGCGGCTTCCTTCCGCGTCGTGCAGCCGATTTCCGTGGCGCTACTGCCCGGCGGCGAAATTGCCGTGACCAGCCAGAGTGCCGACCACCTGGTGAGCATTTACGACGATTCCGGAAGATTTGCGCGCGCGTTCGGAGATCCGGAAGACTTGAGCGATCGCCCGGACCTTAATCATCTGGTAAATATAGGTCACCTGGTGCGCGATGCCGCGGCGAACCTGTACGTCGCATTCGATTATTTCCCTGAGCCGACGGTGCGGAAGTACGACCCCCAGGGGTACTCGAGTCTCGAGCTCACCCTCAAGACGCTCGACTTCCAGCCCACGGCTCAGGCGGCGCGTCGGGAAATCGCCCGGGAAGAGTCCGGCGGCGTGTTGACTCTGCATCGCATCATTACCGGGATGGGCGTGGACGCGGCGACGGGGGATGTTTGGCTTTCGTTCGGGACGTTGCTGATCCACTTCGATAAGGATGGCAATCGCCTCGATAGCTACCGGACGTATACTTCCGCCGGGGGCCGGCTGGAGCCAAGAACCATCCTGGTCGAGCCGAATCGGTTGCTGCTCGGGCAAGATCCTTTGGGAATCTACGAGTTCGCGAGGCCGGACAAAAAAGCAAATGCCGGGCAATGAGTTTGGCTTTCCATCAGCGGCAAATTCCACATGGGCGGGATGAAACTGCGTTAATCCTTTGATTTTTGCGGTGTTTTTTAGGCTTGTGGAAATCCTGTGGATGCGCTGTGCGTCTTCTCCCGGCCCTCACGCAGATTTCACTTGTAGCGGACGCCTGGTTTATGGAGAATCCCCCCCTCGCTCGGTTGCGGCGCGCCCAAGACCGAGGCCGATCCGGGTAGATGGATTCGGGGGGCGCGTCTGGGTTCGGGTTAGAGCCGGGACACTTGCTCCCGCTTTTTAAGATTGTATGGCGCGGAAGGGGATTGGTGGATTTCCACACTATATCCACACCTGTGGAAATTGTGTCTTTCTTCCCGTGGCGCCCTGAGGGGACTTCAAGAACATGACAGCGTGGGAAAAGATTCTCCAGCACATGGAGCGGCGGGTTAATCCGCACAGTTTTTCGACCTGGTTCCGCCCCACACGGCAGGAAGGCTCGGAGAATGGCAAGTTGGTGGTGCATGTGCCCTCCAAGCTCTTCCGTAAACGCTTAACCGAAACCTACGGGCAGCTCCTTCAGGCGGTCCTGGTCGAAGTTGGAATGCCGGACACGCAACTGGAGTTTGTCTGCCCCGCGCTGGAGCCTCCCTCAGCGCCGGCTGGCACTCCCCTGCGCCAGACGAAGCTGGACTTTGATTCCGTCGAGCATCAGTTAAACCCGCGCTACAGTTTTGAGTCTTTCGTCGTCGGGGCGTCCAATCAGTTTGCTCACGCGGCGGCGCTGGCGGTGGCGGAGGATCCCTCGCGAGCGTACAACCCCCTCTTCTTGTACGGCGGCGTGGGCATGGGAAAGACGCACCTCATGCAGGCCGTCGGCCACTTGATCAAGAAGCGGAATCCCGCGGCCCGGCTCACGTATATCAGCGCGGAGAAATTTACCAACGAAGTCATCAGCTCGCTGCGGTTTGACCGCATGCTGAGTTTCCGGGAGCGCTTCCGCACGGTGGACGTGTTGCTCGTGGACGATATCCAGTTCATCGCCGGGAAAGAGCGCACGCAGGAAGAGTTCTTCCACACTTTTAATGCGCTGTACGACTTGCAGCGGCAGATTGTGGTGTCGTCCGATTGTCCTCCCAAAGAGATTTCCGCCATTGAGGAGCGCTTGCGGTCGCGCTTTGAATGGGGCTTGATTGCCGATATTCAGCCGCCGGACCTGGAAACGAAAATTGCCATCCTGCAAAAGAAGGCGGAATCCGAGCACGTGCAGCTCCCGGACGAGGTTGCGGAGTACGTGGCGCGCTCGATCAAATCGAACGTGCGCGAACTCGAAGGCGCGTTGACGCGGCTGGTGGCCTACACGTCGCTGACCGGTAACCCGATGAATCTCGCCACAGCGCAGCAGGTGTTGCGCAATATCATTGCGTCGCAGGAGAAACGCGTCACTATTGAGCTGATTCAGAAGAAAGTCGGAGAGCAGTTCGGTTTGCGCGAGGCGGACCTAAAGATTCGCTCGAATTCAAAGGCCATCGCCTACCCGCGGCAGATTGCCATGTATTTGGTGAAACAGCTGACCTCGGCGTCTTTGCCGGAGATCGGCCGCCAGTTCGGCGGAAAGCACCACACGACGGTCCTTCACTCCATCCACAAGATCGACATCCTCCGGCGGAGCGACAAGGATTTGAACCGGACCATTACACGGCTGATGGATTCGTTCGGCTAAAGGGAACCCGCGCCGCGTGTATTTCTTCTTCCCTGAAGATCTCTCCAGTGTTTCGTGTGCCTCTGCGCGGGTAGGCTCTCGTGCCTCCAACCACTCCGGCTCCTGTTGAAATGCTGCGGATAACCCTGTGCAGTGATTGTGCGTCCTGTTGGGTTTTCTGTCTGTAGTCGCCAGAGCGATCGGCTACCGGGCGGTTTTTCCTTCCACTTCAACAGTGGGCGCACAGGGGTCCCGCGTCGCAAGTCGCTGTGTTGACGCCGCTGCGGGGGATTTCCTCGTTTCCACAGGCTCGGCTACTACTACGGTCTTTATCCCTCTCTTAAAAAAGGGTAGAGTAACCTTCTTACCGCAAGGCGCCTCAGTGGAGGAAATCCGGAATGGAATTTAGTGTGAAGAAGTTCGACCTGCTCGCGGAACTCGACCTGACGCAGGGGGTGGTCGAGCGAAAGACCACCATTCCGATCTTGTCGAACCTGCTCTTTGAGGCGAAGGGAAATCTTCTCACGCTGACCGCGACGGACCTGGAGCTCTCGATCCGCACGAGTTGC
>Ga0209517_10005826_pt1 | contig 15499 bp, 10 predicted proteins | sample PeaSoiMetSII2010_FD_187695 | JGI IMG/M metagenome (GOLD analysis project Ga0209517, IMG submission 187695) | Peat soil microbial communities from Weissenstadt, Germany - SII-2010 (SPAdes) (version 2) | ecosystem: Environmental > Terrestrial > Soil > Wetlands > Peat | place: Germany... | reverse complement strand
TTCCACTTGATCCGCCATCCCCCGATTTTGCCGACCCAGGCGAATTACCAGGAGCACCGGGCTTGCCCTCGGGTGAAATGGAGACACGCGCGGCGAGATTGCCTTGAGGAACAGGAACGATGGCAGCAGGAGGCGCAGGATTCGCGGAAAGCGCGATGAACGTGCTGGGCGCCCCACCGCTCACATCCGAAGGTATCGCGGGGACTTCCGGTGCGGCGGCGTCACTCGCCTGAGTACGGGAGGCGAGGCGGGGAGCGGAGCCCGCATTGATTTCGAGCTTGGGTCTGGCGGGGCCCGTCGGGGTGGCCGCCAGACTGAGTTCCGCGGGGCGCTGCTCGAGATTCGGCAAGTCGGGCGAAGGCGCCTCCTTGGTTGCGACGGCTTTCACCTGATGCGGGTGAAGCTTTGCTAAGGACTCCTCGCTGATCTCCACGCGCGGGCGTGCCGGGGCCGACGCGGCGGCCAGTTGGACGATGTTGGGCATTTGGGGAAGGAATTTCGGGGCCTCCGCTGGCGCGGCGGGATTGATCAGAGTCTGACGCGGATGCGTTGGGCGAGCGGGATCTGTATAGATGCGCTGGCGTGGGTGATAGGCGTCCATACTTTCTTCGGCAGGCGGTGGGTCGGGTTCTGACTTCAGCTGGGCCTTGTGCTTTGCGCGAGGCACATCGAGGAGAGGCAAGTCTTCGATGCGGCCGGACCAGGTGACCTCCGTGTTGTCAAACGCGGGATTGCGCCGGGGGCCGACTGGAATATCCGGCCAGGGGAAAATCACGAAAGCAATGTGAAGCAGGGCGGCGGCCAGTATGGCGCGGCTGGGAATGTTTCCCTCTAAACGACAATCCCGAAAGACAAAGGTGAGGGGAACGGCTTTCGAAAGATGCGTGCGTTTGAAGAACGCGGCCACACTGCTCAGAAAATTCTGATGGTAGCTGCCCCAGGCGATTTCCAACTCTGGCTGAACCTCGCCCGGCAGGAGGATGTGAGGCGGATAGAGTTCTGCCTGACCAAGAAGGTCGAACGGGTCAGCGTGGAAAGAAGGTCTGGACATAAAATTCAATTATATCGCGCAATGCCTGGGACCTGGAGCGGGGGAATCGCCCATTCAGGGAGTCAAGATTATAGATGAGTCTCGGGCGGGATTGGGTTGACTGTAGCGCGAATGCGGAAAAACGAAAGGCTGGCATCGCCATGACGCAGCACCCGGAAGCGTCCGAGATGACCGAGCGACTCCGGAAGCTGAAAGTTGCGGCGGTGCTCTGCAATAACCAGGGCCCCGGGCGCGAGGAACGGAGCGGCACCAAGAAATGTGAGTACGCGGTGGTATTCGTCGGCGGCCGCATACGGAGGATCGAGGAAAACAATGTCGAAACAAGGGCTAGCGGGAGTGTGTTCCGCGGCGAGGCGCTGCAGGCCACGCAAGGCGTCGAGTTTCAGGATTCGCGTGCCGCCGAGGATGCCGAGAGAATTGAGATTTTTCTGGATGAGCATGGCGGCAGGCAGGTGATTTTCTATAAAGACGGCTTCGATTGCACCGCGGCTGAGCGCTTCGATGCCGACGGCGCCGGTCCCTGCAAAGACATCAAGGAAGCGGCAGCCGAGGATGCGCTCGGCGAGAACGTTGAAGAGTGATTCGCGGAGACGATCGCTGGTAGGGCGAAGGGCGAGGCCCTTGAGGCTTTTGAGCTGGCGGCTGCGAAATGTTCCAGCGATGATGCGCATGGTCTTATCGATCGCCCTCAGCCAACATGCGCCAGATGGTAGCGCCTCTGCCACTCACCGGGGAGAAGACGGAGCACGCGCTGAAGTGCATCCTTCTGGGCAGGTTCTTCGGCAACGGCAAATGCTTCTTTGCGAGCTGATTCCAGGAGTTCGCGATCGCGGAGCAAGCTGGCAACGTGGAAACCGAGTTGACCGGATTGCCGCGTCCCGAAAAATTCACCGGGACCACGAAGTTGCAGATCGGTTTCGGCAATCTCAAAGCCGTTGGAGGTGCGGACCATAGTCTCAAGGCGTGCGCGCGCGTCGTCGGTCATGCGTCCCGGTGCGACGAGGATGCAATGGGATTGCTGCGCGCCGCGGCCGATGCGCCCACGAAGCTGGTGGAGTTGCGCGAGGCCGAAACGCTCCGCATGCTCGATGATCATGACCGTGGCGTTGGGAACGTCCACACCGACTTCGACAACCGTAGTGGCCACGAGAATCTGAACTTCGTTGCGGCGGAATTTCTGCATCATGTCTTCTTTTTCATCGCTGGACAAGCGGCCGTGCAACAGACCAACCTTAAGTTTGGGAAAAACAGTTTTCGAGAGGCGCTCGTATTCTTCCATGGCCGCTTTGAGTTCGAGCTTCGACTCTTCGATGACCGGATAAACTACATAGCCTTGGTGACCGGCCGCGACTTCGCGGCGTAGAAATTCCCACACGCCGGGGAGATGCTGTTCATTGGTGGTGCGAGTTTCGATGGGGGTGCGGCCGGGAGGAAGTTCATCGAGGACGGACACGTCGAGGTCACCATAGAGCGTAAGGGAGAGCGTGCGAGGAATCGGAGTAGCCGTCAAGACAAGGACGTGCGGCGCATTGCCGTGGCGCGCGGCCTTGTCCATCAGGCGTTTGCGCTGAAGAACACCAAAGCGGTGCTGCTCATCGATGGCGACAAAGCCGAGGCGATGGAACTCGACGTCATCTTCGATGAGCGCGTGCGTTCCGATGACGAGTTGCGCTTCGCCGGAACGGATGCGTTCGCGGGCGGCGGATTTTTCGGAGGGTTTGAGGCCGCTGATAAGGAGTTCCGCGGTGTAACCGCCAGGGGCAAGAATGCGCCGGGCCGAAAGGAAATGCTGCACAGCAAGGATTTCGGTCGGAGCCATAAGCGCAGTCTGGCAGCCGTTTTCAATAGCGATAACCGCGGCCTGAAGGGCAACGATCGTTTTGCCACTGCCGACATCACCCTGCAGAAGACGGTTCATGGGCACGGGCTTTTCGAGATCGGCGGCAATTTCGGCAAGCACGCGTTTCTGCGCGTTGGTGGGCTTGAACGGCAGAATGCGCTTCAAGGCTTCACGAACCTTGTCTTCGCGAACACGGAAAGCGATGGCGTTTTCCTTGCGCACGGCCTTGCGTCCCAATGCCAAGCTCAATTGGTACAAGAAGAACTCCTCGAAGATCAGACGCAATTGGGCGGGAGAACGAAAGAGATTCAGCGCTTCGAGGGATTCGCCGGCTTTGGGAAAATGCGTTTGGATCAAGGCGTCGCGGCGCGAAGGATACTGAAGGCGCTGAAGGAGCGACGGCGGCAAAACGTCGGGAATATTGGGGTCGAGGTTTTGCAGCATTGCATAAATCGCGCGGCGAATCTGCCGCGTGCCGAAGGTGCCGACCGCCTCGTAGATGGGCACGATGCGGCCCATCTCGACGGAATCCACTTCTTCGCCCGTCAGCACTTCGATCTGGGGATTCACCATTTCCCGCCGCGCGGGACGCAGCTTATCGATTTCGACTTTGCCATGCAGGATGAGCTGCTGGCCGGGCTTCAAACGCCCTTCTAGATAACCACCGTGAAAGAATTTGCAGGGCAGCGAGCCGGAATCGTCCTGAACAAGGAGGTGGTAGATGGCATCGCGGCCGTACATGCCCCGAATAGCCTGTCCGCTCATGACGCGGGCGCGCAAGGTGTATGTGCCGTTAGGCTGAACGTCCTTGATTTTGGAAAAGTGGATGCGGTCTTCGTAGCGGAACGGCAGATAGTTGAGCAGATCTTCGAGCGTGAAGATGCCGCGTTTGGCGAGCAACTCCGCTCGCTGAGGCCCTACGCCTTTCACCATGCGAACATCGGTCTGAAGAGAGATAGGCATCGCTACCTCTTTATACCATTCTCGGGTTAAGGTCCGCTTTTCGTGAAACTTGCGTCACGGGCCCGCGTATCGTTAGAGTGGGCGTTCGGGGCTGGACCTGCCCGTGGGAGGTTGTCTTGGCGGAAACGCGATTAACCGGGTCAGACAAGCGCACGCTGCTGCTGTGGATCATGTTCGGAATTCTGGGCGCGCTGTTTGCGCAGAAGTATTTTTTCCGCGCGTTTCCGGAAGCCTCGGTGGATTTCAAGGTTTCGCGGGGCGAAGCGCAGAAGCGCGCGAAGCAGTTCGTGGAAGGACTCGGTGAAAGCCTCGACGGCGATCAGTCCACCATCGTGTTCGACGTGGACGAAAACGCAAAAACCTACCTGGAACGCGAACTGGGCTTGCAACAAGCCAACCGGTTGATGTCTAGCGATCTGAATATCTGGTATTGGGAAGTGCGCTTTTTCCGGCCGCAGCAGGAAGAAGAGTATCAAGTTCGGATCAGCCCCGCGGGGAAAGTCGTTTCGTACGAGCACAAGATCGCGGAGGCGCAAGCGGCCAAATCACTGAGTCGCGAAGAGGCGCAAGTAGCGGCGCAGACCTTCCTGCAAAATAAGCTGAGTGCAGAGATGAACAATTGGAACTTCCTGCTTGAGGAGGCCAATTCCCAATCGCGGCCAAACCGTGTGGACTGGTCGTTCACCTGGGAGCGCAAGAATTTTAAAGCCAAAGATGCGCCGTACCGGCTGGTGGTGGGGCTACAGGGCGAGCGGATCGGAAGCGAGCGGGAATTTCTTCAGGTACCGGAAGCGTGGTCGCGGGATTACCAGAAGTTGCGTTCAACGAACATTCTCTATAACCAGCTTGCGTTGATTCCCTATGCATTCCTGATGGGCGGAGCATTGTGGCTGGGCATTACGCTGACTCGTCAAGGGAAGACATCGTGGAGTCTGGCTCTGAAGATCGGCGCGCTAGTCGCCATACTGTATTTCCTGATGCAACTCAACGGGTGGGAGCAGGTAAGAGCGGGTTACGACACGCACGAAGCGTATGCGAGTTTTGTGACCAAGAGCCTTGTATTGATGCTGTTGGGCGCGGCGGGAACGGCGCTGATGGTAACCCTGGTATTGCCTGGCGGTGAGCCGCTCTACCGCGCAGCCCAACCGGAGCGGCTGCGGCTCTCGGGAGCCTTCAGCTTGCGCGGGCTGCGCTCGAAAGAATTCTTTTCTTCGGCGGTGGTCGGACTATCGCTGGCTGCGGCACATATCGGATTCATTGTGGCGTTTTATATGGTCGGGAGGAAGTTTGGCGTTTGGGCGCCACAGGATCTGAATTACTCGGATGCGGTGAACACGTCGTTTCCCTGGATTGCCGGCGTGGCGATAGGCGTAATGGCGGCGACGAGCGAGGAGTTTCTGTTCCGTTTGTTTGCCATTCCCTTCTTGAAGAGGATCACGGGATCGCGGGTGCTGGCTGTGCTACTGCCGGCGTTCTTCTGGAGCTTCCTGCACAGCGCCTATCCACAGGAGCCCGGATACATCCGGGGAATTGAAGTGGGAATCATCGGCATCGTCGCGGGAATTGTGATGCTGCGGTGGGGCATCCTGGCGACGCTGGTCTGGCATTACACGGTGGATGCTTCACTGGTCGGTCTGCTGTTGATCCGCTCCGATAATCTTTATTTCAAGATTTCCGGTGTCGTCGTGGGGCTGGCAGCGGTCGCTCCGCTGGTTTGGTCCGGCCTCAGCTATTTGCTGCGCGGGAGCTTTGAGACAGTGGACGACCTGCTGAATGGTGCCGAGGCGCCACCGGAGATCGACTTCACACACAGGCCGGTGAGCGAGGAAACAACGGTGTCGGTCCGCCGCTACAACGGACTCACCGCGGGGGCGATTGGTTTTCTTGCGTTATGCGTGCTCGTTGGCGGACTGTTGGCCTGGCGCGCCAAGCGCGAATCCATTGGTGACTATCTGAAACTCTCGACGGACAGCCGCACAGCGGTCATGAAAGCGGATGCGGTACTCCGTGAACATGGCCTGGACCCGAGCAGTTACCACAAGGCCGCACTGTTCGTTGATACGACGAATCCCGTCACCAACGAATACCTACGGCGCAGGGTTTCCATCGCGGCAATCAATAAGATCTATGCTGAACAGGTTCCAGGTGCGTTGTGGCGGGTGCGTTACTTCCGCGATTCGCAAGCGGAGGAATACGCCGTCACGCTGAGGCCGGACGGCTCACTGCACGGCTTCTGGCACACGTTGGCGGAAGAAGCGAAGGGAGCGACGCTCACCAAAGAAGAAGCAGTTGCAATCGCAGAAACCTATCTGCGCGAAAAGAAGCAGATAGATCTGAGCGGCTGGGAGCTGAAGGAGACGAGTTCCGAGAAGCGGCCGAATCGGACCGATCACACGCTGACATGGCAGCGAAAAACTCCGTTGGATCCACAAAATTCCTCCGGGAAGGACACCGCGGATCACGCCTATGCTCGGATGGATTTGCATGTTCTGGGAGATGAGCCGGCGGATTACCGGACCTACGTCAAAGTGCCGGAAGAATTTTTCCGGAGCCAGGAAGAAGAAACGCTGCCACGCACACTGTTCAGTGTTGGCCAGTATGGCTTGGCGATCGGGCTGGTGGTTGGCGTTCTGATTTTCTACTTCAAGAAATTGCGGGTCGCGCCGGCGGTGAGCGTACCATGGCGGCGCATGCTGCTCTGGGGCTTTGTGGGGCTTGTGGGTGTGGCAGCGAGCGCGCTCTTTGGAAGGGCCATTCCGGCCGTTCTGCAGCAGTACACAACGGCTATGCCGTTGCGTACTTTCATCGCGCTCATTGCCGTGGGTGCCTTCATCGTGGGTGTTCTCGCTTGGGGCCTCATCGTGCTTCTCTTCGGACTGGCGTGGCACTTTGCCGCACGGGCATTCGGTGAAGAACACGTTCCCACATGGCTAGGCATGCCGGCGGAATACTATCGAGATGCCTTCTGCATCGGATTGGGTGGATCGGCGCTGCTACTTGGGCTGCAGCGGCTTCTGAGCACCGCATCGTTGTGGTGGCCAACCTTGCAACGGGGAATACCCAGCAGCTTTGCGAGTTCGTTTGACACTCTGCTCCCGGCTGCGGGAGTTATCGGCGGCGTGGTTTTCCATGCTCTTCTCATTACCGGTGTGCTCGCACTGGCAACGGCGTTTGTCGGAGCGGAGTTGCGGGTGCGTTGGCTCAGACTGCTCCTGTTCTTCGTGCTGGGCGTCGCACTAGTGACGGACTGGGGTTCTCCCGCGGATTTCCTCAAGCATTTTCTGGCACGCTTGGTTCTGCTGGGCTTCGTCGTCTTTGGGATTCGCTGGGTGGCTCGCTTAAACCTGCTGGGATGGTTCTTGGTAATAGCGTGCACGGGCCTCTTGCGGTCGGGTTTGGAACTAATGGGGCAGCCAGACGCTTTTTACCGGGGTCAGGGGCACATTGTGTTGACAGCGCTTGTGGTCCTGCTGCTCTTGCCGCTGGTGTTATGGCGTTTGAGGCGGGGGGAAAAGCGGGCTGCGGCGTAACCTCTCAGGGTACCGTTCACGAGTTGCCTGCATCCAACCGTGCAGGCGAAGCTTGCATGGATGGGTGGCAGCGGGACATTTGCTTACGTATTGGGATGGAACGCGTCCAAATTGGTTATCGGTGGTGTGAACTTGTCTGCGAGGGGGCGCCAGGAAGTAAGCTCCTTTTGTAGAGAGGGCTACACCGAATTCGGCAAAGAGAAAGCGAATATGCCGCTATCCCAATGGGCCTTGGCTTTTGCTAACAGTGCCGGCAGGACCAGCAATTCCGATGCTGCTCTGGCCACGGTGACCTCTTTGGCCAACCTCGACGAGCGCACCTTAGTCCAGGAAGCGCAAGTGGGTAATCGCGCTGCTTTCGAGGAATTGGTTCGCCGCTATGATCGGGACGTTTTGCGGTTGGCCCTGAACCTGATGAAGCGCACGGAAGATGCCCGTGACGTTTATCAGGAAGCCTTCCTGAAAGTCTACAAAAACCTGCACCGTTTCCGCTTTGAATGCAGTTTCTATACCTGGTTGTATCGAATTGTGACCAACGTGTGCCTGGATCAACTGCGCCGGCGGCAGGCGCGGCCTGAGGATCAGGCGCCCGAACTCCGCACGGGGCAGTACGAAGAGGGCACGACGGACTTTTTTGAGCGGCAGCGGGAGCACCGGCCTGGACTCGATCCCGAAAAGCATCTGTTTGGGCAGGAAATCCGGAGCAAGCTGGCCGCGGCCATGGTTTTGCTCTCTCCCCGGGAACGCATCGTGTTTGAGATGAAGCATTACCAGGGGCTGAAGCTTAGGGCGATTGGCGACGCCCTGGGCACCAGCGAAGAGACCGTGAAGAACTCGCTATTTCGTGCAACACGCAAACTCCGCAACGAACTGGGAGAATTGCGATGAGCGCTGCGGGTCAATTAAAAACTTGCATCGAGATTGCCCCGCTCCTGGTGTTCTACGCCTGCGATGAAGTGAACGCCGCGGAACGCTCTGCCATTGATGCGCATTTGCTGATTTGCCACGATTGCCGCAAGCAACTTGCCGAGGAACAAGCTTTCCAGGAAGCGGTTGCGGCAATGCCGCAGGCCGCGGAGAACATGGACAATACCAGCGCGCTTCTGGCCCAATTCCGCAGCGAACTCTCCGAAAAGCTCGACGACCTGGCTGCTCCTGCGCTGAAAGAGAAAGCGCCCGCCTTTCTGTGGTTGCGGCGGTGGATGGCCTTGCATCCAGCGTGGAGCGGCGCGCTGCTGGTGCTGTTCGGGTTGGTGATGGGAGTCGAGACAACGCAATTCCTCTCTGGCCGGAATGACGCGAGCGCGCTCGATCATGTGGTGAATGTGCGGCCGGAGCCGCGGCTTACAGACGATCAACTCTCCAAAATGGTGGTGGCTGGTGTGAACTTGAGTCCTTCCGTGGGGTCCGAGGTGCAGAACGTACGTCTGCAGTTGAGCGCGGAGCAACCCGTGGTGCTGAGTGGAAGCCTGGATGATACGGATGTGCGACAAGTGCTGACGTACGTGGTGGAGAACGGCGACCGGTTTGATTCGGACGTGAGGCTGGATTGCCTGGATGCATTGAAGCTGCGCGCGAAAGACTTGCAGGTGCGCGATGCCTTGTTGGCCGCGGCCCGCAGGGACCGCAATCCCGCCGTGCGGTTGAAGGCGCTGGAGTCGCTGCGCGACGCGACGTCTGACCGAACAGTGCGCGATACGTTACTGCAAGCCCTGCAACAGGATTCCAATCCAGGCGTGCGGGTCGAGGCTGTAAATCTACTGGTGCGCTCTCTCGACACGATGACGCCGCAACTCGCGCCGCTGCCAGCTCTGGGCAACTCTCCTGCTCCAGAGAATCAGCTTGGGGCTCCCGGCCTTCCCGCGGATGAATCGCTTGCGAACGTGATTCGCGCCCTGGAAAATCTGCAACGCAAGGACCCGAGCCGGTATGTGCGGCTGCGGAGCTCGGCGGCATTGCGTGAAATCAGCGAGCGCGGCGAGCAGTGAGTGTTCCGCAGGTAATTGCTAATCGGACTTTCGATATGCGCATGGATTGGAAAATTTCGTTTGGTCTCCGGTGTTATCAGCCAGCTCTACCCATCCTTCTCAGCCTTATTTTAGTTTTCGCCGCATTCGCCAGGGTGATCCCTGCATACGCGGGGGAAAACGTACCGCCGCATGCGTCTGCGGACCGCTCCGGTGACGTGGCTACGACCGAGCGAGGGATGCTGACGCTTTCCGCTGATTTGGGTTCAGTGCGTATCCAGACGCTGCCCGCCAGCGCGCCCCCCGTCCTCCATTACACCGTGCATGTTGAAACGGATGCGCCGGAACCCGTCGCACACGTATTGCTTCAAAGGTACGTTTTGATAGCGAAGGAAAACTCGAATGGTGTTTCGCTTACAGGGGCGCTTCCGCGATTGCGTTCTCTTGCCGGCCGCAACGCGCAATACTGGGTGCAATTCCAGGTTAGCGTGCCGGCAGGTTTCGTTGTGGAAGTAAGCACTGGCGCGGGTGATATCGAGACGTCCGATCTGGCCGGGCGTGTGCTTCTGGAAACACAGGGCGGCAACATTCGTACGGGACGCCTGGGATTTGCGCCATACCAAACCGTTGCCGCCGAGCACTACGCCGCCAAGCTGGAAACTCAGGGTGGACATATCACCGTGTCCGACGTCGCCGGGGACCTGGACGCGTTTACGGCCGGGGGCCACATTCTGGCCGGCAACATCGCGGGCAGCGCCAAACTCCGCTCCGGGGGCGGCCACATCCGCGCGGGTCACATCGGGGGCGAGGCACATCTGGAAACAGAAGGCGGAAATATTGCCGTTAGCGATGCCGGCTCCTTCGTGAGCGTGCGCACCGGCGGCGGCCAAATTGACTTTGGGGAAGTTCACGGTTCGGTGCACGCGCAGACGGCCGGCGGCGGAATTCGAGTGATGTACGTAGCCGGGCCGATGGAAGTGGAAACGAGCGGCGGCAGTATTTGTCTGACACATGTGGCGAATACTCTTCGTGCGGCGACAGGGAATGGGACGATTACCGCCTGGATCGCTCCGGATTCGACTGACCCCAGCCACACGGTACGTCTGTCCGGTGCGTCGCAACTCTCTTCCAGCACCGGCGACATCGTGGTGTTTTTGCCGCGCAATATCATGGCCACGATCGACGCCACTGTGGACAACGGTGGCGCTCAGCGCATCGAGGCAGACCCATCCCTGCCACTGAATCTGCAAACTCGGCCGGAGGGATCATTGCACGCCTATGGGACACTCAACGGCGGTGGGGCCGTGCTTAAGCTGCACACCATGGCGGGCAGAATCCGACTGCAATACCAGGACACGGAAACGACGCTACGGCAATCCATGGTGGACGAGGAAAAACGGCGCCTGGTCAACGCAGGATATTCCAGGGAAGAGGCGCGACAGGATCCCGGGGCCTCCACCACAGCAACACCTGATGTGAAAATCGATTGGATTGACCAGTGGATTGACCGACTGGAGAGCATGTTCCTGGGCGGCGTGCGGGAAGATGCGGATGAATTCAAGAAACGCTTGATTTCCTCGCCGGCACCGGAATATCCCGCCTTGGCGCAAAAGGCTGGCTTGCAAGGCAGGGTGCGAATGCAGGTTCGCGTGAGGGCGGACGGTAGCCTTAGCGTGGACAAGATTATTGAAGGGGAACCGGCCCTGGCGGATGCCGCAACTTCGGCAATCCGACAGTGGCGGGCGCGGCCAGGACAGTTGGGTGATAAAAAGGTTGACATCATCACGACGGTAACGTTTGATTTTAACCTTCGTTAAGAGGCTGTCCCGGCACTGGTGGGTGCAAGAGCCGAGTTTGTTGTTGCCCTGGGGGAAGTGAACGGGTGAAGTTCGCGAAGGAGGGTCTACAATGCATCGCTCCGTATTTCGTCCCGCTACCTTGGTTCAATTGATCATCACGGTTTTCCTGACTCAGCAATGCTTCGGCGTTACCCGCGAATTCGCGCAAACGTATCCCCTGCGTTCCGGGGGGTCGCTGGAACTCAACAACGTGAACGGAACGGTGCGCATTGAGGCCTGGGATAAGGACGTGGTGGAAATACGCGCGGTGAAAACGACTTCCGAAAAGGAATCCAACCTGGATCGCGTTTCGATTGATGTGGACTCCAAACCGGATGGCGGGCTATCCATTTCCACGCACTACCCACAGGAAGAAGGCGTGGAAGTAGCCGTGGATTACACCGTGCATGTGCCGCGGAGCGCTCTGGTAACGCACGTCAATACGGTGAATGGTTCGCTGCGCATAACGGACCTGGAATCGGTGGGCGATCTGCACACGGTAAATGGGAATATCGAGGTGTTCGAGGGCAGCGGCAACGTGCATGCCCACACCACGAACGGCGACGTGTATCTGGAGTTGAAGCGCCCCGCGGATTCCAAGGGCGCGTTTGCGGAAACAACCAACGGTTCGGTGCTCCTGGCGGTTCCAGCCGACCTGCCCGCGAATCTTGAAGCTCATTGCATGAACGGGAGCTTTTCCTCAGAGCTGCCAGTTGTGATGCGTGGGGCAGCTCAACCCCGTGTCCTGCATGGCAAGCTGGGAGCTGGTGGCTCCCCGATACGCCTGGGAACAGTCAACGGTGCCATTCGCGTTGTCGCCCTCCGGTCGACGGTTTAGCAGTTCGTCCGTCTAAGTAACCGAAGGAGCTGACCAACACCATGAACAACCGAAATTTTTGGACCGTGCTCGGCCTGGCGGCCATGAGCATTGCTCTTCTTGCTCTGCCGGGATCCTCCGCCAGGAAACAGGTACCCGGAAACAACCCCCAGCAACAATCGAAAATCATCCTCAATCAGGATCAGGAAGCCCCGCGAGTGGACGCGGATTCGGCAGACCTGATCGAGGTCGAAGGACTTCCTGATGATGACGACGTCCAGGTGCTTATGAGCACCCGGGGAAGCTGGCTCGGCGTGGGCGTGGCCGAAGTGACCCCGGAGAAGGTGAAACAACTGAAGCTGCCCGCAGAGCGAGGGGCGCTGCTCGGAAAGATCGTGCCCGATAGTCCGGCGGCGAAAGCCGGGCTGAAAGAAAACGACGTGGTGACCGAGATCAACGGCCAACGCGTGGAGGGTTCCGAACAGTTCCGGCGGATGATTCGCGAGATTCCCGCGGGGAGAACAGCACAGTTGTCCGTGTGGCGCGATGGGCGCCAGCAGAATGTCGCGGTCACGCTGGGTAAACCGGAAGTTGGGCATGCCCGCGCGATGGTCGCGCCCGCGCCGGGAACGTTTGCGTTCCACATGCCCGATTTGCCGGATATGTCTGCTCTCGATGGCCTGCGCAATTTTAGTTTTTCCGCTCCCGGCCACGCGCGGCTGGGCATTGACGCGGAAGACCTCGAAGGCGATTTCGGAAAGTACTTTGGCGCCCCGGACGGCGAAGGCGTTCTGATACGCAACGTGTTTGAGAATTCTCCCGCGGGCAAGGCCGGGCTGAAGGCGGGCGACGTGATCACGAGCCTGGACGGGGAGCGAATCCGAAATGCCAGTGAACTCCGCCAAAAGATGGCGGCGAAGAAGGACGCCAAGAGCGTGAAGCTGGGCTTGCTGCGTAATCGAAGCGACCTGTCTTTGACCGTTGAGCTTCCAAGTCCCGAACAGCAGGAGCGGCATCACGTCTCAGAACGCACGAATATATAAAAGAGAAGGCTGTCTCCGACTGGGCCCGGCTGGTGCGCATCTCTGGCCGGGCTCTTTTTTCTTGATGGAGCAGAAGCACCGGACGGACCTCCGCTGTCGAGGGACCCTCACAAGACTCGAGAGTTATCTCGGCCGCGAGGTCCGTATTTGCGCAGCAACCGCAGCGGCCGCCGCACGGCGTCCCAGAGAGACGAACGTCGCTCCTCAGCACCCTCCACCCAATCCTCTTCCGTGGGGGAGAAAGACAACCGGAAAAAGTACTGAATGCCAGCCAAGCCGCCACCGGCCATCTGTATCCGAAATAAGGCACGTTCCCTTAGGATAGGAGGGGCAAGCCCCGCCTGGGGCAACCATCGGAGCACCTGGCGACAGAGACGCTGCGTGGCGGCATCTCGGGCGAGCTCCAGGGCCATTTCTGGCGGCGGTTGAACGCCAAACACGGATGCGCCCACTTGCAGACCCACGCGCAGCATGCGTTCGGCTCCTGCATCCCTGGCAGCCTGGCGAGCCCTTGACCAATCGAGTTCGGGATGACGCGCGCACATCGCGGTAATATCCGCAACCCAGATTAGCCGCTCCCAGAAATGCTTTGCGCCATGAATGCAGTTCGATACCAACTCATCTTCGAGGCTCAGCACCAGCACATCCCGCCCATCGATGGGCACGCGCGCCTGGCGGGCATAAAGATCCTCGATGGGCATAAACCGCGGATAGTAGCGCAAGGTGCGCTCGGTGTGGAGTTCGATGACACACTGCGTGCTGGGGCGTCGGAAGACGTATTCGCCTGGCACTCTCCCCGCCAAAATGGCGCTTTCCGGGACCTTCGCTGCGAATCCCATCGCGATCATGTGCTGTGTTGCAGCCAAAATATCGCGGTGACGCACGATCAGGTCGAGATCCACATAGCTGCGAATGGCGGGATCCCCATAAGCCAGGACTGAAATGAGCGGGCCTTTGACAAGGAGCGCTTGGATACCGGCGCGTTCGAAGTCCTCCAACGTGCGGAAGAGTTCCGCGGCCATGCTCAGCGTACACAAGTGCTGCGCGCGCAGGCGGGTTTGCAATCGTTCGCGGACGGCGGCGGGCACGCCGTCATAATCAAGTGCCAGCAAGCGTGCGGCAACGATGCCAAGCACACCATGCTCCGTGGCCAATTCCAGGAGTGCGTCCCACTGCAAGCCAGTTTCCAGACAATTGAGTATTCGGTCTCGATCGGCGGCGGGCGACGCGCAAGCGCAAAGAAAGCCCCATTCCTTTTCCAGGGAACTTGCGCCTAATGGAAGTGTAGAGGACAGAGGCTACTCCGATTTCGTTTCGGCCAGTTTACACCGTTGGAACGAGAATGGACGGATTTGCTGAATATCAGATGCGCGCCTTGCAGGGCATTGCTTTGCGCTGTAGCAGAAAACGCGCCGCATCCTCTTGGATCAGCTCGCACAAGGCGGGAATCCGGCCCGGATCGCTGTGGGGAATGATACGCCGCACAGGAACCTGTTGCACCAGCCGGGACAGCGCATCGAACTCGACAGCGCGTTGTTCGCGATCCAGTAGCCAATTCATATACGTGTTCTGCACAAGAGTGAGGAGTGCCTCTCGAGGAGACATTTCTTCCACCTGCGGCGCCCCGGCTTCGCCCGAGCGCGGAGCAAACAAATAGATCAATCCCAGGGGCAGAGGCTCCGATGAGAACCTAGCGCGAACTCCGTCCAATGGGAGATAGCGCTTCTCCCAAACGGGCGTCAGTAGCGGCAAGGCATCGGGCGAACCCAGGAGATAGTGTACAGAATCGGGCCACAAGCACACACGCGGGTAGCCAGGGAAAACGTGGAAATTGCCCGCGTCCTCGTGCATTGGGGCAATGTCTTCGCTGAGAACGGGCACGCCACGCAGCGCCAACGCCGCGGCGGTGGTGGACTTGCCGAAGCCGGCATCGCCCGAAAGAGCAACGGCGTGGCCGAATAGCTCCACTGTGCTGGCATGTAGTGAAGTGATGTGCCGACGCCGCAGAACAAATCCCAGCACGGGGCCCAGAAAATAGGTTGCAAGGTCTGCTTCAGTGAGAGGTGAGCGAAAAGTGCCCCAGACACGGCGAGATTCGGAATCAACCACAAAACTGGCACCGTCTGAGTAGATCAACTCGAAACACTCTGCGGGGCCATGCTCAATCAATTGGAAAACAGGGTCCGCAGCGTCTTCGGATTCCGACCGGCGAGAAATAACACGGCCTGGAAGTTTGGAAGCGCGCAGTACCCAGGCGGGGTCCTGACCGGTTTCCAGGCACAAATCTGCTGGGACTGCAGCTGGGGGAAGGGCGTGAAGCCCCATTATGTTCGTCGTCGAGTCAATAGCGAGGCCGTAGACTCGGTAGGAATAGCTCACAAGATTTTGCTTTTCGACTACAAACGGACACTTGGGAGAGGTTTAGTCTATGGATCCATTAAGCACCACCG